>Ga0247666_1000023_pt1 | contig 102227 bp, 59 predicted proteins | sample CNK07_metaG_FD_183025 | JGI IMG/M metagenome (GOLD analysis project Ga0247666, IMG submission 183025) | Soil microbial communities from Purdue University Martell Research Forest, Indiana, United States - CNK07 | ecosystem: Environmental > Terrestrial > Soil > Temperate forest > Bulk soil...
GACGGTGCGGGCCGGGGGTTTGGCGGTGCGGGCCGGGGGTTTGACGGTGCGGGCCGGGGGTTGACGGTGTGGGCCGGGGGTTTGACCGTCCGGTCAGGGGGTGACGTTGGGGTCAGACCTTCGGTGTTCGATGGCCTCCTCGAACTCGGACGTAACTCGCGCAGGTTCATTGACTTGCGTCAGTCACACCGGAAAGAGGTGACCCTGCGCTCAGGCTCGAATTTGCGCCTAAGCTATTGCAACCGCATCGCTTGTCTGCTTAATTGATGCTCGCAGGCCCGAGTGCCGTGAATTGTGCCCAAGCTGTAAGTCCCTCCCAGAGCGAGACTTGCGCGAGAATGATCCGGAACGACCGAAGTGCGAAGGTGTGACCCCACCGTTCCAGCACTCGACAAGGCGCCTATCGTTTCTTCGCGGTCGGTCCATTTTGCGCCACCGCGGCCTTCACGAGCGCTTTGAACGCGCGTGCGTCGACCTTCTCCCCTTCGTGGATGTCGATCGCCCTTCGGGCGTTGCCTTCCAGGCTGGAATTGAAGAGGTGCGCTGGGTCCGGGATACTGGCTCCTCGGGCGAACGTGAGCTTCACGACCTTCGCGTACGTCTCCCCGGTGCAGACCATCCCGTTGTGCGACCAGACCGGGACCCCCGCCGCATTGGACGGCTTCTTCCATTTCCGCTCCTCGATCATCTCGGGGTCGGCCTCCAGGATCAGCGCCCGCATCCGGTCCAGGGTTTCCTCGCGCCAGTCCCCCGGGTCGTGGATCCGTTTGTCGAGGAGCGGGGAGGCGGGTTTCCCGGTCGCTTGCTCACGGCTCTTCATGCTCCTTGCCCCCATGGGAGTTGCGTGGGCTGGATCAAATTGCCGCGGGTGTCTTCCAGCACCGCGCCAAGCTTCTCTGTGTAGAACTGATCGTCAACGTACAAGGTAGTCCACTTGATGCGCATCCCATTCTCCTTGTTCCTGGTCACACTATGCCGGTCCCTGTTTGCAAGCGCAGCCAGCAACCAATGGGCCAGACCGAACGCGATCGGAGCTTGCTCGCGCGTTCTGGCCGATTCTAGCGATGGCCGGGCGAAGAGGGAACGGTCAGACCGGCAGACGCATCGAACGCGAGCATTTGTCCTTGAAGGATGGGATGACGAACCGGAACTGCGATCCTGTTCCAACCTCGCTCGTCACCTCGATCGTCCCCTGGTGCGCTTCAACGAATCCCTTGACGATGGCCAGCCCGAGTCCGGCTCCGCCGCGGCGGCTCGATCGAACCTGCCAGAAGCGGTCGAACAAATGAGGCAGTTCCGCGGCAGGAATCCCGGGACCTGTGTCGGTGACGGAGAATCGAGCCTTGTCTCGATCGCCCTCGACGGTTAAACGGACACTTCCACTGTCGGTAACGTGCAGGGCATTGCTGACGAGGTTCGCGAGGATTTGGATGAGGCGGTTGCGGTCGGCGTACAGCGGCGGAAGAACGCCGGAGGCATCGGCCTCGAAACGGATCCCTTTCTCTGCAGCTGCCGGCTCGAACATCCGCCGCATTTCCTCAATGACATCCGCGGCATCCACGTCCGTACGGTCGACAGTAAACCCTCCACTCTCGATTCGCGCGACGTCGAGCAGGTCGCCTACAAGCGACTGCATCCGGCCGCACGAGGTGGAAATCATGTCGATGAACTCTTTTCGTTGAATCTCATCGGTAGTCAGTTGCAGGAGCGCGGCGCTGCTCTTGATGATCGTCAGCGGGTTTCTCAAGTCGTGTGCGACGATGGCCAATACCTCGTCCCTCGATCGAATGCCTTTTTCGAGTGAGGCAATCGCTTCGGCCTGACGATCGCGCGGCTGTGCGGGAACTTCGAAGCGACTGTCGCGCGACACCGGACCCGTTTCTTTCTGAATTGCGATGCTCGTTTGAATTGAGGACATTGGACGGTCCTCCTAGGCAAACAGGATCGTTCGGGAGGCCGCGTCTGTCAGTGAGCGCTGAGGTTCCAGCGCGGTGACCGAGGGCACATCACCGTGTGCGTGAGGCTATCCTCGGCCTCTCTGCTCCCGACCGGCCCAGCCACATATCTCTCCCGCTTTGCTCCGAGCGCGTCGTAGTACTGATGCGCATAGAACTGGAATTGCGACGCGTTCCGGCGCCTCAAAACACTTCCCGGTGTTCCCACGAACACGTTCTCCTGTGCGAGGGCAAACGCTTCGATCTCCGAGAAGAGAGTCGTCAGCGGTGTGGGGTGATGTGGGTAGGTGACCATGAGTATCCGTCAGCCGCTGATTCTAGCGGATACAAGCCGCTGGAGGACGGCTTTCATCTGCGCCCCATCTGCGTCATCTGCGGATCGGGCTTCACGCGTGCGCTCCTTGACCGCGGTGAGCCACCACGCAATACTCTGAAAATGGAATCGCGTGGCGGTCGCCGGTTTGCTCTGCAGAAGGCTGCTTTCGGCGTTCTCGCGATCCTTGTCGTCCTGCTGTCGGTTGATGTCCTGGGCGTGTTCGGTGCTGGAGACCGGAAGGAATCGGGGAAACGCATTCCTGATGCTACGGTCGCGGCGTGGAACAAGCTCGACGCCGACGCGAAACAGCTTCTCGACAAAGAGCACGACAACGTTGTTGCAGAGATCGGTCACCGCATCGAGCACGAACATCTTCTTTTCACGCTGAAGTTCGCGCTGGTCGGAGGGATTCTTTATGGGCTGTTGCAGGGCGCCTTCGGCCGTGGCGATACGCACATCGAGAAGACTGCATTCGCGGCGTTGATCGTCTGGGCCGCGGTCATCGCGGCTGCGATCGTCGACCTCCGAATCATGGCGAACCAGAGCTTTCTGGTCACTCTCGGCGGTTGGTCGCGACAATACGAAGAGCTCCGAGTCGGTGCCAACGGTGTCGATCTTACGTGGGAGGCATTCCTCGCGAACAATCTGCTCAGTCAACCGCACTATCCGGCACTTCGCGTGAGCGGGCAGATTCTCACCGCGCTCTTGTTTGCGTTCAGCGGCTCCTTGTTCTTATTGTCCAAAGAGAGCGACCACGATCCTGCGATCGCACTGGTGAGTGGTAGCTGCGCAGTTCTGAGCATCGGCCTGATGACCGTTGCCGCGATCAGTCTCCGGCAAAGAGGCGTGGCGGTCTTGTTGTATCTATCCTTTGGTACCGTGGCCGCTATCCTCGCCCTCGTTCTTGCGCATACATCGAAGAGAAACTACCGAGCGGGTGATTCTCAGGTGTGAGGCGGAAGCGCCGCTCCTCACGACTCTGGATGAATCGTGACCACCTTGACGGCACGAGCGCGATGGATCGAGCGGGAAGGTTTCTCCGTCGTGATCAATTCGGAGGCGCCGACAGACGCTGCGGCAGCTACGTGGAGTGCGTCCATCGCCTCAACGCCGTTTGTCGATGCCTCGCGCATCGCGATCTCTGCCACGGCAGCGAGATCCGATGCCCAGTGACTTACGGTCGCAAAGAAAGCCTCATAAAACTCCGCCTCAGCGACTCGCTTGTTGAACAAGGCTTGCGGAAGAACCTCGAGCCGCAGGAAAGGGCTTGCAGCAAATTCTCTTTCGGGATCGTCGAAGATCTCCATCGCACGGGCGGCCTGTATATTGCCTCCTCGTGCGGCGGCGATCAGCACGCCGGCATCCACAAACGTCAGCTTCACGGCCCTTCTCGCCACCCGCCACGCCGGGCGGCGACCTCACTCTCGATCTCGTCCCAACCCAGAGGAGCCATGCCCGACCTGGCGATCTCCGCCCGCAGCTCGCGCAGGCGGCGGCCGAGCGGAGTTCTCGCCTCGACGGCGGTTTGAATCGTCACGTGCACCTCGGCGTTCTCTGGTAAGTCCACAGGATGTTTAAGCGTGAGGATGCCGTTCTCGTAGACGGCGTCAACGTCGATCGTCATCACATTTCGCCTCGAAGCAATGATACCCCGGCCAGGACGATGACCATCCGTAGATGACGCAGATAGACGCAGATTGAGAACGATCACGCAGAGGCGCGGGCAGGTGATTTAGTCGTTCGCCCGATCACGAGCGCGCCTGCGGCGCTTGCGGCGGCCAGGGCGGCGGCGGCGAGCATGCTGATGCGGAAGGCGCGGATGAAGGCGTCGTCGATCGCGGCGGAGACGCGGGCTTTGTTGGTGGCATCGAGTGTTGCCGGAGGCTTTGCTTCCGCCAGGCGCAATCGCTGTTCCGACATCGTTTGACGCAGCGCAGGGGAGGCGCCGTTCGCTGCCAGACGTGCGTCGAGGGCTCTCGCGAAGATCATGATGGAGAGCGCGCCGAAGAGTGCGATCGACAACAGGCCGGCAGCGCGTGCGACGGTGTTGTTGATACCGGATGCCGCGCCGGCGTGCTTCTCCTCGCCGAAGGATGTCATCACGGTCGTGGTCAGCGGAGCGACCGTCGTAGCCATCCCAAGTCCGAGCACGAAAACGGCGGGGAAGAACGTCGTCCAATAGGAACCGCCGATGCCGGGACGTGCCAGCAGAAGGAATCCGCAACAGGCCAGGAGGGGACCGACGATGAGCGGCAGCCGCGGCCCGAAGCGGTCGGCGAGGCCACCTGTCCATCGCGAGAGGATCGACATCGTGGCCACGAATGGGAGAAACGCCGCTCCCGCCTGCGCCGGCGAGTAGTGCTGCACCTGGATCAGGTTGAAGGGGAGCAGAAAGGTCACCGTCGAAAGGGCGGCGTAAAGCAGCAGCGTCAGGAGATTCGCGCCGCTGAAGGCGCGGGAGCGGAACAGCGTGAGCGGCATAATCGGATCGTCGATCCGTCGCTCGAGGACGATGAAGGCTACGAATGCGATCGTCCCGAACAGTAACGGTCCGATGACGAGAGAGCTTCGCATTCCGCGCGATGGTGCTTCGATCATTCCGAACGTGAGCGCCGCGAGCGCGAACGTCACGAGAAGGGTCCCGCCCCAATCGATCCGTCCGGCGTTCTTCGTTTTCTGATCCGGCGGCATAGCGCGCCAAACGATCAGGAGTGTGATCGCCGCGATCGGAAGATTGATGAAGAAGACGGCGCGCCACGACACCGCCTGCACCAGCCAGCCGCCGAAGAGAGGGCCGGCGATGACGGCGAGCGAGGTGAGTGACGACCAGGTGCCGATGGCGCGGCCGCGCTCACTGGCGGGGAACGTCGCGGTGATGATGGCCAGGCTGCCCGGAACGAGGAGCGCCGCACCGAGCCCCTGAAATGCGCGCGCCGCGATCAGTTGCTGCGGATTGAGCGCGGCCCCGCAAACGGCCGACGCCACAGCGAACATGGCGATGCCGATCGCGAAGACTTTGCGGCGCCCGAGGTGATCGCCGAGCCCGCCACCGGCGAGCATGAGCGAGGAGAGCACGAGCAGGTAGGCGTCGACGATCCATTGCGTATCGCTGACCGTCGCGCCCATCGAACGCTGCAGCACGGGAATGGCGATGTTGACCACCGTCCCGTCGATGAAGGCCATGCAGGAGCCGAGGATTGCGGCCGCCAGCGTCCAGGTTCGTGCGCGTGCTGAGATCACTTTTCTTTCAGCCATGTTCTCGCCACCTCGGATGGGCTCCGTTTGTCGCGGTCGATGGCCAGGTTCAGACGGCGCATGGCCGTCGCATCGAGACTGCCCGCGAGGGACGCTAGCGCCGCCGGACCGGCCGCGCACTTTGTCCCGAGGTCGCGACGCACAACCAGTGCCGCGTCGTAGGGCGGAAAGAAGTGCCGGTCGTCGGCCAGGACCGTGAGACCGAGCGCGTCGATGAGGCCATCGGTAGAGTTGCCGGCGATCAGATCGATCTCGCCCGCGGCAAGCGCGCGATACGTCAATCCCAAATCCATCGTCCGCGGCGCCTCGCCGAAACGGAGTCCGTAATGCTGCAGCAGTCCGTTCCATCCATCGGGCCGTTCGACAAACTCGTACCCGAAGCCCGGACGGAATGTCGCGCTGACCTTGCCGAGGTCGGAGATGGTCTTCAGCGAGAGCTTTTGCGCGTCGCTGCTGCGCACGATCATGGCGAATGTGTTCTCGAACCCGAGGGCCGGCCCCCACGAGAGTCCGCGCGCGCGGTAGTCAGCCGCAACTCTCTTCATCACCGCGGCGCGATCGCGCATCGCGTCGTGATGGAGGATGGCGGTGAGCGCAGTCCCGGAGTACTCGGGATAGACGTCGAGCGCTCCCGCGGTGATCGCCTTGTCGCAGACGAGCGTCCCGCCGAGATCGAGTTTGCGTTCCACCGAGCAGCCGGCGCGCTCGAGCCGCTGCGCCACGATCTCGCCGAGGAGGACGGACTCGGTGAAGTTCTTGGAGCCGACGACGATTGGTTTCTGTTTCGCGCAAGCGGCGAATAGGAGAATGGCGATCGATAAGAGAACACGGGCGCGGGTGTGGGGAGTCGGGAGTCGGGGGTCGGAGGTAAGCGCGTTAGGTCGACGACGCTCGAAAGCGACCGAGGGGGTCGGGAGTGGGGGGTGGGGGGTGGGGAGTGGGAGAAGAGAGGCCACGGTTTTCCTACGAATCCCGACACCGACGAAGGGGGTCGGGAGTGGGGGATGGGGAGTGGCGAGTGGGAGAAGAGCGACCTCGGTTCTTCTCCGACACCCGACACCCGACACGCGACTCCCGACGCCAACCATATCCATACATTGTCGCAGGCTCAGACGCCTAGTCGTCTGGCGGCCAGTCGCTCCAGGGCGCCGAAGAGGAGATCGGCAGCGACGGCCAGCGCCGCGGCGGGGAGAGCGCCGGCGAGGATCCGCGTGCTGTCGACCATGGCCACGCCGCGGAAGATCAACGTACCCAGCCCGCCGCCGCCCACGGCCGCGGCGATCGTCGCGACGCCGATCGCGATCACCGTGGCGATGCGAATGCCTCCGAAGATCGATGGCAGGGCAAGCGGAAGATCGATTCTCATCAATCGCTGGCGCTCAGTCATTCCCAGCGCGGTGGCCGCCTCACGGATCAGGGGGTCGACGCCGGCAATTCCGGTCACCGTGTTCCGGACGACAGGCAGGAGTGAGTAAAGAATCAGCGCGACGATCGCGGTGCGGATACCGATGCCGCCGATGAAAGGCAACGGAATGAGGAACCCGAAGAGCGCCAGAGAAGGAACGGTCTGGATGATGTCGATCATGCGGAGGATGAAGCGGCCGGAGCGTGGATTCCGGATGCAGGCGATCCCGATGGGAATCCCAGCGGATGTCGCTACGAGCATGGCCACTCCGACGATGAGCAGGTGCTGCGCTGTCGCGTGAAGGATCTCGGCGGTAAGGTCGCTCATGACTCCTCCGGGATGCGCGCGGCGTCGAGAAAGCGTTTGATGAGCGGATGCGCGGATCGAACGAAGTCGCCGGCCTGGAGATCCGCGACGATCGCTCCCTCGTCGATCAGGACGATTCTGCGGGCCACGCGAAGCGCTTCGGCAACATCATGTGTAACGAACAGCAACGTGACGCTGCCGCCATCGCGCAGCCCAACGAAGGTGTCCTGAAGATCGCGGCGGACAATCGGATCGAGCGCGCTGAATGGCTCGTCGCAGAGCAGCAGCGGCGGATCGGCAACCATGGCGCGGGCGATTCCGACACGCTGCTGTTCCCCTCCCGAAAGCGAGCGTGGGAAACGTGCGGCAAAACGATCGAACGGCAAGTCCAGGCGTTGGAGCAATGCCGCACTCGCTTGCCGGATGCGCTCGTCCGGCCAGCCGAGGAGGCGCGGAACGGTGGCCACATTCTCGAGCACCGTCCGATGAGGAAAGAGAGCAGGCGCCTGCAGGATCGTTCCGATGCGCCGCCGCCGCTCGGCCAGTCCCGGTTCACCCAGCGGCAAGCCATCGATGACAACCGCTCCAGTACTCGGAGCGGCCAGCCCGTTGAGAAGCCGGAGCAGCGTGGTTTTGCCCGCGCCACTCCTGCCAATCACCGCCACCGATTCGCCCGGATCGATACGCAACGAGACATCGCGCACGATGGCATTGCCGTTCGATCCGGCCACAGTCGCGCGATCGATGACTACAGAAGAGCCCACGCGGCGATTGTATGGGGGTCAGGTCTAAAGTCTAAAGTGCCGAAGACACTTGATCGTCTTTAGCGACGATCCTCCTCGGCACTTTAGACTTTAGACCTGACCCAGCAGCATCGCTTATGGTCTGACCTGGATGTTCCCGCTGCCCTGCGGCAGTTCTTCGAGTGCGTAGGACGAGAGGGAAAAGGTCTTGCAGTCGATTCCCGGCGGAGTGTTTGAGGGGATGCCTGCATCGTCAGTCCGTTCGAAGTCGGTGGCGGTCCATGTCAGGCCGACGCCCGGGTCGAAGTCCAGCTCCGCGTCGCTCGCAACCCACGTGGCGGCCTTCGATCGGTACTGGCCCCATGTGTAGCGGTCCGGCGGGGCATTCGTTCCTTCGCCGCCGTCTTCGACGGTGAGCAGCATGCGGCGGCCGATATAGGCACCAACGTTCGATTCCTTGACCAGTCCCGCCAGTACGGCGCGGGTGCCGTCGACTTTCAGGCAGTCGACTTCGACGCGCAGTGAGAGCGTCGACGCCGTCGCGCTCGGATCGCCGGTGCCGTCGCCATCGACATCCTGATCGGGAACCGAGAGCGGACCGGTGAACTTGATCTGGCCCGAAGCGTTGCCACTCGCGTCGACCTTTGCGTCGAACTCGATATTGCGAGTGCCATCGTCGGTAACGATGTGGATGCCGCCACTGGCGCTCTGGCCGAAGGCGGTCGGTACGAGGAAGAACATCACAAGGGCCAATGCAGGGAGAAAGACCGGGCTAGCCTTTTTCATCGCAACTCCTTACGAAAACAGTTGTGGGGGTCCCGACGGAACGTAGGTTCGGGCTTCGCCGGGAATTGTGATTCGCATCACGTTCGCGGAACGGTGCCGGCAAAAAGCCGGCAGCAATTTCCAGAAGTCACCGGTTGAGGCAGCCAACCTCCATCATCGACGAGAGGACGACGCCGGCGCCGGCAGGCGCGTGGATGAACGAGATCCGGCCCGAACCCAAGCCCAGGCCGATGTCGACAACGTCCTCGACGCGAGAGAGCCGGTGTTGGGCTCGTCATTCTCCCAGGCGCGCTCGCTTGTGAATCACACTCCCGGCACGCTGTGAACAGATCTTGCAGTCCCCGTTTCCTCGATTTTGTCACTGGCCTATGTCGAGCATCGCGAACATCGCCCCAACCTGCCGGCGGCGAATTCTCGTTCGCGGCATCGTGCAGGGTGTGGGCTTTCGTCCCTTCGTTCACAACCTCGCGCACGCGCTCGACCTTCGCGGTTTCGTGCGCAACTCCGCGTCCGGCGTCGTCATCGAAGTGGAGGGACGCGGCGCGTCTGTCGACCGGCTGCTCGATTCCATTCGCGGACATCCGCCGCCGCTGGCGCAGGTGGACGAGATCTCTGTTTCGGACCTTGTTCCGCAGCAGACTCCCGCGTTCACCATCGTTGACAGCACGCCCGACGAAAGCTCCCTAGGCTTGATCTCGCCGGACGTCGCCCTCTGCGCAGACTGCCGCCGCGAGCTTCACGATCCGTCGGACCGCCGCTTCGGGTATCCATTCATCAACTGCACGCATTGCGGACCGCGCTACACGATCACGCAGGGCCTTCCGTACGATCGTCCGGCCACGACGATGCGCATGTTCGCGATGTGCGCGCGGTGTCTCGGCGAGTACGAAGATCCGGGAGACCGCCGCTTTCACGCGCAACCGAACGCATGTCCTGACTGCGGTCCTGGGCTGGCGCTGGTTGCGAGCGGCGACGATCCGGCTTCGTTCGCCGTGCGCAATGCAATGGACGTCATCGGACGCGTTCAAACGCTCCTGGCCGGTGGCGCAGTCGTAGCCTTGCGCAGCGTCGGTGGTTTCCACCTTGCCTGCGACGCGGCGAACGAAGATGCCGTCGTGCGGCTCCGCGCGATGAAGCGCCGCAGCGAGAAGCCGTTCGCGGTGATGGCGCGCGATCTGGCCGTCGCCGAACGCCTTTGTGTGGCATCGAACGCCGACCGCGTCCTTTTGCTCGGTATCGAGCAGCCGATCGTGATCATGGAGCGGCGCGCCGATGCGGCGATCGCTCAGAGTGTGGCTCCCAACAATCGCACCCTCGGCGTGATGCTGCCTTACACGCCATTGCACGAGCTGCTCTTCCGCGATGCGCCGTTTGATTGCCTCGTGATGACCAGCGGCAATCGCAGCGAAGAGCCGATCGTCACCAGCAACGACGACGCGCTGCGCCAGTTCGCAGGCCGCGCCCATGCGCTTTTACTGCACAACCGCGATATTCACATGCGCGTCGATGACTCCGTCGTGCGAACGTTCGAGGGCAAGCCGCGCATGCTGCGGCGTTCCCGCGGCTACGCCCCCCGCCCCATCGACCTCGGCGCCCCTGTCGCGCAGATCCTGGCGTGCGGCGCGGAGCTCAAGAACACGCTCTGCCTGACGCGCGATCATCAGGCGATCGTCAGTCAGCACATCGGCGATCTCTCCAGCTACGAGTCGATGCAGTTCTTCGAGGAGACGCTCGCGAATCTGAAGACACTTTTCCGCATCGAGCCGCGCATCGTCGCGCACGATCTCCATCCGCTATATGCATCGACGCGATACGCCTGTTCGCTGCAAGGCGTCGAGCGAATTGGCGTGCAGCACCATCACGCGCACATCGCCAGTTGCATGGCCGACAACGGAATCCGCGGCCGCGTGATCGGCGTGGCCATGGATGGAACCGGCTACGGTACCGACGGCGCGATCTGGGGTAGCGAGTTTCTGGTCGCAGACTTCAGCGGTTTCGAGCGGCGGGCGCACCTTCGCTATGTGCCGCTTGCAGGCGGCGACGCCGCGGTTCGTCAGCCGTGGCGTTCTGCTCTCTGTTACCTTCGCGATGCGTCCGTTGCAGGTGCTGCGCGAAAACTGGCTCTGTTCGATGAGGTGCCGAGGAGCAGCGTTGCGATTGTGGAAGCGATGTTGGCGCGGGGGCTGAACACCATCCCGACGTCATCGTGCGGGCGTCTCTTCGATGCAGTGGCGTCGATCATCGGCGTCCGTCACGCGATCTCATTCGAAGCGCAAGCTGCGATCGACCTGGAGATGCTGGCGGCAAGCGAGCCTGACGATGCCGATACCTATCCGTTCGTCATCGCCCTAACGGATCCAATGGAAATTGATGTCCGTCCGATGATCGCGGAGATCGTGGACGAGGTACTGCGGGGAACCCCGAGGACGCGCATTGCGTCGCGATTCCACTCGACGCTGGCAGAAGTCATTGCCGATCTATGCGGCCGGATTCGCCTCCGCGACGGCATTAACCGAGTCTGCCTGAGCGGCGGAACGTTCCAGAACTTCGTCCTGCTCGAGCGAACCGCGCGCGTGTTGCGCAATTCAGGATTCGAGTTGTTTCTCCACTCCCGCGTCCCAACGAACGACGGCGGCATCTCGCTCGGGCAAGCAGTGATCGCTAATCAATTGACAATTGACAATGGACAATTGACAACGGAGGCAAGAAGAGAAATTGATAGTGGAAAACTGACAATCAAAGAAACTGGCGATTAAGACGGGTCGAAAATTTCATTGTCAATTGTCCATTGTCAATTATCAATTCCGTCAGGAGCGTGAGCATGTGTCTGGCCATCCCCGGCAAGGTCGTCGAGTGCTTTGAGAAGCAGGATCTGAAGATGGCGCGCGTGCAGTTCGGCGGCATCGTTCGCGAGGCGTGCCTCGATTACGTGCCCGATGCCAAAGCCGGCGATTACGTTCTCGTGCACGTCGGTTTCGCTCTCAGCCGCGTCGATGAAGAGGAGGCCTTGCGCACGTACGCGCTTCTGGAGGAGCTCGATCAGCTACAGGAGTTGGAAGCCGGTTATCCCGAGGAGGCGGCGTCATGAGGTTCGTGGACGAGTATCGGGATGGGCGGCTTGCCCGCGCCATCGTCCGCGACATCGAGCGCATGCAGACGAAACCGTGGGTGATCATGGAAGTCTGCGGCGGGCAGACGCACTCGATCGTCAAGCATGGAATCGATCATCTGCTGCCGCCGGGGATCGAGCTTGTTCACGGACCAGGATGTCCGGTCTGTGTCACCTCGCTGGAGATGATCGACAAGGCGCACGCCATTGCCGCGAGGCCAGATGTGATCTTCTGCTCGTTCGGCGACATGCTGCGCGTACCCGGTACGCGCGCTGATCTCTTCACGCTCAAGTCGGAAGGGGCGGACGTGCGCATCGTTTACTCGCCGCTCGATTGTCTCGCCATTGCGAAGGGCAATCCTGACAAGAAGGTCGTCTTCTTCGCCATCGGTTTCGAAACCACTGCGCCCGCGAATGCCATGCTGGTTTGGCGCGCGCACCAGGAAGGCGTCAAGAACGTCTCCGTCCTCGTCTCGCATGTCCTCGTGCCCCCTTCCATCGCCGCGATTCTTCAGTCGCCGCAGAATCGCGTGCAGGGGTTCCTGGGGCCGGGTCACGTTTGCACGGTGTGGGAGGAAGTCGGCGTCACCACGCTTGCCGATGGATTCTCGACGACGCTCGTCGTCGGCGGACGCTCCGTTGTTTTCTGCCGCCTCGGCGAGAGTCTCTACGCGTACGGAAGCGTCTGTGCGCGATGTGGCGCCGGACTCGAAGACTCGACGCTCGAATCGGCGTCGCTCGTCTGTTCCGCGTGCAAGGAACACTTCGAAATCGCCGGTGCCGGACGCGGACGGAGTGAGCCGGCCGTTCATCTCGAGCCGTTTCCGCTGTTGATCGAAGACGGCCGCGCCATGGTTGCCGTCCACTGAACGAGTTGCAACGAAGGAGGAAGCGATGCCCAGCTCGGATGCGCCGTCCCACTCGATTACGGACCGAAAAGGTGAGGAGACCGCGACGACCGATCACTCCGGACGCGATGGCGAGACCCGCAACGAGCGCGACGCCACCAGCATCAATCCCGACAAACGGCGGCCGATCGCTCCGGGCATGCCCGAGCTGCCTCCGGCCTGATCATGCCCAGTCTCAACCGCGACACCCGCTCCCTCGGCATCCTGCAGCGCTTCGTCAAGCGCAAGAGCGACTCGGAAGAGCGTTGTGAGCTCTGCAGCGCTCCGTTGCGGGGCGGGCATCAGCATCTGTGGGAGATCGCGAAACGGCAAGCGGTCTGTTCGTGCGATGCCTGCGCGATTCTCTTCAGCGATCAGAGCGGGCCGCGTTTTCGTCGTATCCCACGCGACATTCGCTCGCTCGCTGCCTTCGCGTTGAGCGACGAGCAGTGGGCCTCGCTCAACATCCCGGTCGACGTCGCGTTCTTCTATCGCGACACGAACGCCGGGCGCACGATCGCGATGTATCCGAGTCCTGCGGGCGCCACGGAATCCGCGCTGACGTTCGATTCGTGGACGGAGCTCGAGAACGACAACACGGTCCTGGCCACGATGCAGCCGGACGTCGAAGCGCTTCTCGTGCGGCGCGGTCGCGCGGCCCACAAGCACTACCTCGTGCCGATCGATGAGTGTTACCGGCTCGTCGGACTGATTCGCATGCACTGGCGCGGTCTGTCGGGCGGCAGCGAAGTCTGGATCGAGATCAATCGCTTCTTCGATGATCTCGACCAGCGCGCCCGACCCGCGCGCGAAGAGGCCGCACATGCCTGATCTCGACTTCGCGGTGGAGGGCGCCGAGGCGATTCCGTATGCGGCTGCGCCGGCGATCGGATTCAAAGTCCGCATCCGCAACGCCGATCCGTTCGAGGCGATCCGCAATGTTGCGCTGCAGGTGCAACTGCAGATCGAGCCCGCGCAGCGCTCCTACAACGCCGGCGAGAAGGAGCGGCTCAACGATCTTTTCGGCGATCCGAGCCGCTGGGGACAGACGCTGAAGACTCTTCTCTGGACGCGCGCGCAACTGTTCGTCGCGCCGTTCACCGGTGAGACTGTGGCCGAGGTGCTCGTTCATTGCACGTTCGATTTCAATGTCGCCGTGACGAAGTATTTCGGTGGTCTCGAATCCGGATTCGTTCCCGTCACGCTTCTTTTCAGCGGCACCGTGTTTTACGAAGGGGACGGCCGGCTGCAGATCGGTCAGATCTCGTGGAGCCGCGAGGCCACGCACCGGCTTCCGCTGGGCGTCTGGCGCACGATGATGGACCTCTACTATCCGAACACGGCGTGGATGTGTCTGGAGCGGCCGGTGTTCGATCGCTTGATCGATTACAAGACGCGGCGCGGAATCGGAACGCTCGACCGCGCGCTCGACGACGTTCTCGACGCCGCCGAGGAGATGCGCAGCGGCCTCGCCGCGGAGGCCGTGCAGCGATGAGCGACCGCATCGAACGGATCGTCAACGCCGTTTTGTACGAAGGCTACATGCTCTATCCGTATCGCGCGTCGTCGGTGAAGAACCGGCAGCGCTGGAACTTCGGGGTCGTCGTCCCCGAGGTGTACCGAAGTGCCGTCGATCCGTCCGAGCGATCTGTGCTCAGAACGGAGTGCCTGCTGGAAACGCGGCCCGATACGACGATCTCGATCTGCGTGCGCTTTCTGCAGCTTGTGAAACGCGAAGTGACCGGCGGCGCGACATCGATCGATCCGCTGGAAGGCTGCGACGAGACGATCGAGCGCGAGCTTGCTCTTCCCGAGCTGCGTCCGTCAGGAATGAGTCCGTTTCGTGCGGCCATCGTCATTCCGGAAAGAACCAGCGAGACGACTGAGAACGGTCAGACGATCGTCCGAACGAACGAAGCGATCCGCGGCGAGGTCGTCGTGGAATCGAAATACGCGGGTGACGATGCCGTGCTGCTTTCAGTTTCCATCGCCAACTCCACGCCCATCGAGGCGAGCGCCGTGAACCGCGACGACGCGCTTCGCCGCTCGCTCCTCTCCGCCCACGCCGTGCTGACCGCAGACGACGGCGACTTCGTTTCGCTGATCGATCCGCCTGATCGCTTCGCCGAGACGGTCACGAATTGCCGTCAGGATGGGCTGTATCCGGTTCTGGCGGGTCCGGAGGGCGACCGGCAAACCGTGCTCGCTGCGCCGATCATTCTTTACGATCACCCGCAAGTCGCGCCGGAGAGTCCGGACAATCTCTTCGATGGCACGGAGATCGACGAGATCCTTACGCTTCGCATTCAGACGTTGAGCGACGACGAGAAGCGCGAGATTCGCGGCGCCGACGCGCGAACACGCCAACTGCTGGAGCGCGCCGACAACCTCGATCGCGAGTCACTGGCCCGGCTTCACGGCACATTGCGCCGCGAGCGGCCTGACGGGAGCGCGCCATGAGCGATTGGGATCCGTTCGCTTCGTCCACCGTCGACAGCGTCTCCGTCTTCGGCCACGAATTGCGCCGCGGCGATCGCGTCCGCCTCTGGCCGCAGAAGACCGCCGACATCGTCGACCTCGCCCTCGCCGGCAAGGAAGCAACGATCGAAGCGATCGAGCAGGACCTCGAAGACCGCGTTCTCTTCGCCGTCGTCATTGACGACGATCCGGGTAACGACATGGGCATGCTGCGCCAGCCCGGACATCGATTCTTCTTCTCGCCCGACGAGGTCGAGCCGCTCGCGCTCGATGCAGATGTGCCGAGGGACCTCGCATGAGCGTCCTTGTTGCCGGCATCGGAAACATCTTCCTCGGCGACGACGGATTCGGCGTAGAAGTCGTCCGGCGTCTGGCGTCCGAGGAACTACCCCTCGGCGTGAAGGTCAAAGACTTCGGTATCCGCGGCTTCGATCTGGCCTACGCGCTGATGGAGGATCACGACCTTTCGATTCTCGTCGATGCCACGCCACAGGGCGGCACGCCGGGAACGCTCTACACGATCGAAGTCGATCCCGGCGAGATCGATCGCGCCGAGGATGGGACGATCGATACGCATGCGATGAATCCGGTGCGCGTTCTGCAATTGGTCAAGGCGATGGGAGGTGAACCACGCTCGATCCTGGTCGTCGGTTGCGAGCCGGCGATTCTCGAAGATGAAAACGGCATGATCGGACTCAGCCAACCGGTGGAAGCGGCGGTCGATGACGCGGTCTCGATGGTGAGGTCGCTCATTGCCGGCCACGAACAACGGCAACGCTCGATTCCCATCGATGCCACAGTTTGAGGAGGTCACATGGATCTGTTCGAAAAGATTCTGCTCGGCATTGTGGTGATCGGGTTTCTATTGGGGCTCGTGTTTTTCTCCAAAGACCTGGTGCGCTATCTGAAAATCCGCGCGATGTGATGCACGAGCTCTCCATAGCGCTGAGTATTGTGGAAGGTGCCGAAGAGGAAGCGGCGCGTTGCGGTGCCGCCGGCGTCCGATCGGTCTACCTCCGCCTCGGCCTCCTCGCCGGCGTCGTGAAAGAAGCACTATTGTTCGCGTACGAACAGGCCTGCGAAGGAACGCTGCTCGAGGGATCGCAACTGGTGATTGAGGACGTCCCAGTGCTCGTTCAGTGCCCCGTCTGTCATGAGCCGCGTTCTCCTCACTCCTTGTGGCGGCTCGAATGCGCGACGTGCGATACGCCTGCCGCCGGCATCGCACAAGGAAGAGACCTTCAGATTTTCGCAATGGAAGTCGTCTGATGAGCTCCGAGCCGCGCCTGGTTGAGGTACGCCGCAACGTCATGAAGAAGAATGACGTCCTGGCGCGCGCGTTGCGCGAGCGCTACCGCCGCGACGGCGTGTTCGTCGTCAGCCTCGTCTCGAGTCCCGGCTCCGGAAAAACGACACTGCTCGAAAAGACGCTGACCGAGCTCGGGAAGACGCACCGCGTCGCCGCTCTCGTCGGCGATCTGGCTACCGACAACGACGCCGCCCGCCTCGCCAGGAGCGGCGCTCCCGTGAAACAGATCACGACCGGCACGGTCTGCCACCTCGACGCCGAAATGGTGAATGACGCGCTCGATCACTGGCCGCCCTCGGCTCCCGATTTCCTCTTCATCGAAAACGTGGGCAACCTCGTCTGCCCCTCCAGCTACGACCTCGGCGAAAACGTCCGCGCCGTCGCTCTTTCGGTCACAGAAGGGGAGGACAAGCCGCGCAAGTACCCGACGATCTTCAATTCCGCCGACATCGCCATCATCACCAAGAGCGACCTCGCCGAAGCCGCCGAATTCGACTGGGAGGAGGCCGAGCGCAGCATCCAGTCCGTCCGCCCCGGAATGACGATCACACGCCTCTCCGCAAAAAAGGGAGACGGCATGCCCGAGTGGATCGGAATGCTGGTCGATCGCCGCGAACGATGGCTGCGCGAATAGGAGTGCGGACGTCTCGTCCGCGGCGACGAGGCGTCTCGCCTCGGCGTGGTTTCCGTGACGCCGGATACCTTTTCCCGCATCGCCCGTTTCACCGCTGGGCGAGACGCCCATCGGCCGCAGGCGAGACGCCTGCACTCCTTGGGCGAACTGATATCGTTGCGCCGCTTGCCCTTCCTCGCCGCGCTTCTCCTCGCTCTCGCTACCCGCGCGTCCGCCGCACCAACGCCGCGTGCCGTCGTGCCACCGCAAACGCCGCCGAGGATCGGACAGCAGGGGCCAACCTTTACGCTGCGCGATCAGAACGGCAAACGCATCAGCCTCGCAGACGCTGCCGGAACGAGAGTCGTCCTCGTCTTCTACCGCGGCTACTGGTGAGCGTATTGCGTCCGGCAGGTCGTCGGACTTCGTGACCTTGCCCGCGCATACCCCGACGTGAAGTTCTACGCCATCAGCCCCGACTCACCCGAAGAGAGCCGCAAGTTCGCCGCCCTCATCGCCTCCGATCACCGCGGCGCGCTGACGTTCTCGCTCCTCTCCGATCCGCTCTCGCGAGTCATCGACCGCTACAGCCTGCGCGACGAAGCGTACGCCGGCAAAAAGGAAGACGGCATCCCGCACCCAGCCGTCTTCGTGCTCGACACAAAAGGCCGCATCCGCTGGACGAAGATCGAGACCGACTTCCGCGAGAGACCCACAAACGCCGAGATCGCGGCAGCGATCGATGGGATGGAGTAGGGGGGGCGGGGTCGGGTTCGTCCGTTGCTTGTTCGACCGTTCGTCGGAACCTAAGATCATGGGCGGACGAGCCTGCATTCGTGGCATGCGCATCACGGTCGCCGTCATCGTTGGACAGATAGAGCACGGCGCTTCGTTTGAGGAGATCCTGGAAGGGTATCCGGACCTGGAACGCGCAGACGTCGAACACGCCGTCGAGTACGCAGCGTGGCACACGCAAGAAGAGATCGACAACGTCTGATAGCACGCAACCCCTCCCTCAAGCCCCTGCGCTAAGCTACCTTCAAACGTCCGGATGATTGCGAGGTCCTGATGACATCTCTTCGTCGCACTTTTGTCGTGTGTTTCGTCGTGCTGTGCACGTCGTCCGCGTTCGCGGCCGAAGCGCCGCTGAAGGCGCTTGTCGGTGGGCGGTTGATCGATGGCTTTGGCGGTCCGCCGATCGCCAACAGCGTGATTCTCGTTCGCGGCGATCGCATCGAGGCGGTTGGTGATGTCGGGTCGATTCCGATTCCCAAAGGCGCGGAGGTCATTTCGACGGAAGGGATGGATGTGCTGCCGGGGCTTTGGGACATGCACGTCCATCTGATGATTGACGGGCATGCCGACTATGCGCACTGGTTCAAGAAGTATCCGTCGATGTATCGCAAGGTGATCATGCCGGCGTCGGCGCATCAGTTGCTGATGGCAGGGGTGACGAGTGCGCGCGATCTCGGCGCACCGCTGGACGACATCCTGGCCGTCCGGGACGCCATCAACCGTGGCGAGATTCCCGGTCCGACGATGTATGTCGCGGGTCCCTTCATCCAGCACGAGCCGTATCCGGGAGAGGAAGATTCGCGCTGGGGTGTGAAGGGTGCGGAGGATGCGCGGGCGAAGGTTCGCCGCATCGCCGAGGCGGGCGTCAACGAAGTGAAGATGATCGATCAGGATCTGATGACGATGGATGAAGTAATGGCCATCGTCGATGAGGCGCACAAACACGGCCTGACCGTCGTTGCGCACGCGCATCGTCCCGAGGAGATCCGGCGCGGTCTGGCCGCGGGTGTGGACTGCTTCGAGCACACGGGACTGGCGACCGCCCCCGAGTATCCGCCGGACATCATGGAGAAGCTGCGCGAGCGCACCGCGAAGATGAGTCTCGGCCCGCTCTTCTGGACGCCCACGGTGGAAGGTCTTTGGAATTACGAATCGCTGCGTGACAATCCCGAGACCCTCGACTCCGACTCCTGGCACCTCGGACTGCCGGACGAGATCGTCGACGACATCCGTCAATCGTTGAAGCATCCCGGCCAGCTCCCGTACTACCAGATCACTCCGCAGCGCCGGCCGACGCTGAAGCGCAAGATCGAGCAGCTCCGCAGTGCAGGCGTGGTGCTGCTGGTCGGTACGGACAGCGGGATCCCGATGAACTTCCATTCGCAATCGACATGGAACGAGCTCGACGTCTGGGTCCGCAAGATCGGAATCCCGGCGATGGACGCGATCCGCAGCGCAACGTACTGGCCGTCGGTGCTGATGAAAGTGTCGAAGGACGTGGGGACGGTCAGCGAAGGGAAATTCGCCGACATCATCGCGGTGAAGGGCGACGTGCTCGAACACATCGATTTGCTCTCGCGCGTCGACCTGGTGATGAAGCATGGGAAGCGGATGAAGTGATCGGCGGGGCAGCCGGCAACCTGAAGCGGGCTCGAACGTGCGAATGAAGATTCGGTGTGGGATCATGATCCCGAAGGACTGGCGAGTTTTCCGAGAAAGACTATGAGCGTTCAGCCGCACGCGGATCTTTACCTCGACCGTGCCGCGATCGAGGCGTTCTGTCAGAAATGGCGAATCAAGGAACTCGCGCTGTTTGGCTCAGTCCTTACCAGCGAGTTTCGCCCCGACAGCGATGTCGATTTTCTCGTCTCGTTTGACGAACCTGAGCCGGACTGGGGGCCGTGGATGGGACGCTGGCAGGATATGGCGGAGGAGCTGGAATCGATTGTTGGGCGCAAAGTCGATCTGGTCGAAAAGAAGGGTGTGGAACAAAGCAGGAACTACATCAAGCGACGCCACATCCTGGCGCATCAGAGAACGATCTATGTGGCGCGATGACGGGTTCCTTCTCGACATGCTGATTTCTGCACGGGAAGCGTGACGCGGATGAAGTGATCGGAGCGCTCCAAAGGCTTACGCAGCGCGGATGAAGTTGTTGATTTCGCGGCGAAGCCGCCTTGGAGTGCGGTGGCGCCAGCCACCGCTTTTCAACACGTGATTCAAAGCGGTGGCTGGCGCCACCGCAGTCCAAAGCGCTTCGCGCGAAATCAGTTTCACTCCGCTTTATCATGAAGCGATGGAAAGGTCCTCGTGGCGTTCAGGAGCAAGTCGCTTTCGACTCGAAAGCTGGGAAGCGCTCACGGACGCGCTGGCCGGGCACATCCAGCATCTGAAAGAGGGCGGCTTCCGCTACATCGTCATTTCGGATGCGACTTGGTATGTGCAGCTCGCATCACTCGGCGACGGGAGTATTCATAGCGAGGCGAGTCATCGCGACAAGGAAGGTACTGAGCGGCTGAGCCCATCAGTCTGCACGCGGTTGCTGCGGTTGGGATGGCTCAGCGCGGGGGCCGCGGCTCCCGCAGCGACGCGGCGGGCGAGGGCGTTCCTGCGGCGATGGCCGCGCACGACGGCGAGCGATGAGATCGCCGAAGGGTCAGTCAAGACGTTGCGCGATGTTTTCGGCATCACGTCGCCCGCGGCGCTCACGATACGGCGGTCTGAGTTTTCCGAGCGTTCCGTTCCGACGATCAAGAAGTCCGGCGAATGGGTGTCACCGGGAAACCGCGCCCAGCCGCCGAAGAACCCCAACCTGCATCTACCGGCCGGATCGATTGTCAGGAACGCGCACAGCGGACGCCAATATCGCGTAGAAAACCTTCTCGGCAGCGGCGGCTTCGGCGCTGCATATCGCGCGACGCAGGTGAGCGGTTCGCGATTGTCCGGGGGCTGTGTACTGAAAATCGCCACCGACCCGCAGGGCTGGCATCGCGAAGCGTACTTCGGCGAGCTGCTGCGAGGGGAGCCCGGCATCGTCAGTGTGTACGAGACGTTCGCCTGGGTGCCGCAGGGCGAACATCGACGGCCGTTGTATTGTCTTGTGTCGGAGCTTGCGGAAGGTGGCGATCTGGCTCGGCATCTCCGCGAACGTCCCGTGCCTTGGACGGAATCGAGAGCGCGGCGTGAGATCACGCGTCTGGCGCGCGCGGTCAAGTTGCTGCATGCGTCCGGTGCCGTCCATCGCGACATCACTCCCGGAAACGTGCTGGTCACGCCGGGCGGAGTGCTGAAGCTCGGCGATTTCGGCATCGCTCTTCATCGTGCCGGCAGCAGAAATGTCGCCGCCGACGCCTTTGCTCCCCGCTTTGCCCCGCTGCCCATCAGAGGCCGCGAGACCGTTTCGTGGAAACCGGCGGACGACGTTTACCAGCTCGGCCAACTGTTCGCGTTCATGCTCATCGGCCGTGCTCATGCGACCGTGACTCCCCGCGACGTGAAGACGCTTTCGTGCAGCGCGGAGGTGAAGGCGGTGATCCAGCGTTGCATCGGCGAGCGGAGAAGACGCTTCGCCAATGCCGAGGAAATGCTGGGCGCGTTGGGTAGCGCGAACGTTCCGGCGCCGCGGCAACGAGTCGTGCGCTCCCTGCTCGGCAAGCGGGTCGTCTTCACCGGAACCATGGACATCCTCCGAGCGAAAGCAAAGAGGCTGGTGAAGAAGGCAGGCGGGACGGTCGAGAACAACATCAGCCGCGCGACCGACATCGTCGTGGTCGGCCAGCATTCGCCCAATTGGAAAGCGGACAAAAAGGGACGCAAGCTCCTCGACGTCGATCGTGAGCGCGAGCTTGGGCACGACATCGCGGTGATCTCCGAACGACGGTTTCGGAATCTCGTTGGGCTGAGATGATCGAGTTCGCGTCGAATCGACCGAGTGTTTAAAGCGGCGGCTGGCGCCGCCGCAGTCCAAAGCGCTTCGCGCGAAATCAGTTTCTTTCTACTTCTTGTACGTCACATTCACGCCCATGTCGTCGAGACCTTTCGGGTTCTCGGCGAGTTTCTGGAACTTGGCGAAGTCGTACTCCCAGATCAGAGTGTTGCCTTCGCGTCGCGTGGCATTGCTGGACGCTACCTCGAACGGGGCGGTGATTTTCCAGGCGACGCGCAGGTTCTTGAACGCGTCGTTCATCATCTTTTCGGTTTCGGGATCCATTTTCGGCCCACCCTCCGCGTTGGTTTGGGACTTCACTTTTTCGGCAGGGTTCTGCGGCTTCGTGTGAATGGAGATCGTCTTCGCGGTCTCGGAGACCTCCAGCCCCTGGAACGGCGAATCGATGACGGAGCTCTTCGTCGGATCAGGCGGCCCTCCCGCCTCTTTCTTCGTGCCGAGTTTCACGCCGACGAGGTTGGAGAGCTTGTCGAACGCGAACTTCATATTCGTGGTGACGCCGAACTCCTTTTCGGTGACCGAGGCGTCGAGAAGCTTGACGCCGGGCGGAAGGCCGCCCTCTGCCTGTTTGCGCGGATCCGCGGGCGTCTCCGTGCTCTTCTTCTCGCTCTTCTTGAAGTCCGCCTTCGCCGCCGCGATCTCCGCCTTCGTCAGCGGACTCTTGTCGCCGCCCATCTCCTTCTGAACCTTGGCCATGATGATGACCATAGGCTCCATGTCGATGCCCAGCTTGAAATTCGCGGTACCGGACATGTCCCGGTTCAGATTGATCGATTGCTCGACTTCAAAACAGCCGGTAGCGAAGAGGGCGAAGAGCGCCGCGACAAGGATCGTGCGTGTGCGATTCATCGAAGTCTCCTTTTTCGGGAAAGTATAGATCGGGACCAGTCCTGGCAGGAGAATCCACCGGACTGTCGCGACAAACCGCCGTGCTGTCGCGTTTTTCCGACGAAAATCGTGTTTTTCCGGGGTCCGGTCGCGGTTTTCCGACGAAGATCGCGTTCATCCACCGTGCTAACGCGTTTTTCGCCCTGAAAATCACGTTTTTCACCCGAAAATCGCGTTCATCCGCCGTGTTAACGCGTTTTTCGGACGAAAATCACGTTTTTCACCCGAAAATCACGTTTTTCGTCTGAAAATCGCGTTCACCCGCCGTGCTAACGCGTTTTTCCGCCGAAAATCGCGTTTTCCCGCCGAAAATCGCGTTTTTCGCCTGAAAATCGCGTTTTTCGGGTGAAAATCACGTTTCTCCGCCGAAAATCGCGTTGGTCGCTGACAATCACAATTTATCTGTGGAAAAACGCAATCGCATTGCTGTAGCCAACTTGTAACATTTGTACCCCCTTTTTCCGCAGACCACCTACGTCTAAGGTACAGAAGCGTTGGTGATGTCCGCCTTCGCTTCACAGTTAGGGGCTTTTCGGTCGCAGTGGACCGGCCCCGGCGGCCAATGGACGCGATAGTGCTTGAGTGCCGGCCATCGCGTCCCTGCGGGAGTCGAGCTGCGCTCCTCCTGCCGTGAGGCGCCCGAGGTCCGGCCGGACTCGGGATACGACAACCCGGAAACGGCGGCGCGTAGCCGTCCGCTCCAGCCGGAAGGCCGCCTGCCATGTGCTCGACCTTCCAGCCATACACCGCCCGGAAGGGCAGAAAGGAAACATCATCATGTCTGAGAATACAAAACCCCCGAAGAACCCCGCCACGGAGGCGGGAGCAACACCGGCAACACCGGCGCTTTCGCCGGACGAGGTGGTTGCACAGTTGCGCGCCTTACGGCAACAAGTCGGCGAAGTCACCCCACTCACGAAGCAGCAACGGACCGCCCTGCGCGGTCACGCGGCACTTCCCAACGGTGTGGTGCAGGCGTCGATCAACGCCCTCGGCGCCTCCGACGATGTGCAACAGGTCCTCGGACAACCCGTCGACGACGCGCGGCAACTGGCCGAGGACGCGAACCGCTGGATCGCGGTCGAGGATGAGCTGCGCGCGATGCTCAAAGGCATCGCCGGAGCGAACCTCATCCGCCGCCAGAGGGTCGGTCTTCTTTCCGTGCAGGCTTATGCCATCACCCAGCAGTTGGTGCGCGATCCGCGCAATGCCGGACTGCTGCCGCACGTGGAGGAGATCAAGCGTCAGAGGAGCCTCGGCCGCCGGAAAAAACCGGCCACGCCGGCGCCCCATCATCCGCCTGCCGCCGTAACGTCGCAACACCTCGATTCGTAGTAGTGCATAGAGGTGCACCGGGCGCGCAGTACGCGCGCCCGGTGCTTTTCTTTGCTTTCGTCGACGACTATGGAGAACGTCATGAAGAACCCGTACGAAGAAGAGGCGGCCCGCTACAAGGCGGCGCTGCAGGCCATCGGATCCGCGATCGACGATCTCGCCGCCACGGCACCTCCGCCATCTGGCCCACAGAGCCGCCGCGCACGCAAAGTAACCCCCGCAGTCATCCGCCGCTGGATCGCAGACCTGCGCTCCGGAAAGATGCGCCCAATCGATCCGTCCAAGGACCCAAACGTCCTGGCGGATGAGCTGGAGGGAGAGCTGATGCTCATCGCCGTAATGGAGCAGGCAGGCTCGATGCTCAAGCGGCTGAACAACTCCCTCTTGTCGAGGATCGAGGCGAAGGCCGAGAAAACGCTCGCGGAAGCGATGATCGTTTTCCGCGAAGCCCGCAAGCTGGCCCGCACGTCGGACGACGAAGCGTTGAAGGAACGCGTGCGCTGTATGGGCCGCGCGTTAGGACGACGGGCGAGGCGGAAGCGTCGCTCGTAACTGTCGCCGGCCTCCACACTTCGGACAACGACGGCAGCGTAGTCCGTCCTAGATGGGCGGCCGTGCGCGATTGGAACAAAGTGGGTTAGGCCGAGAGGGAAAGTGACGACACCTCGCTACGAACAATCCGCTCGATGCAAGCCGTCGTCACTTTCGGTTTCGCCCCCACACCCAAAGGCCAACGCTCTTCACTACTGCCGAAGCCGGAGCTCATCAAACGGCACGTGTTCTTCTGCGTTGAAACATCGGACGATCAGCGGCGACTTCGGAAGAAGAGACCAACAATCTGATTTCGCTGAATACACAACCTCCTTCAGCATCTTGAGCAACCTCTCCGCCAGTCGATGCAGTTCTTCGCTCACCCGCGCGTCAAAGCTCTCGTCGTCGTCCTCTGAGTCAGCCATTTCATCCCAACGTCTGAGCAACGGATGTACTACAAGCTGACATCCAGCACGATCGATACGTTCAAGACTGTTTGGCGCTGGGAACACAATGATGCGTCCGGAGTCGGGCCAAAACTCAGCCTTCACAAAATCCCAATCGGTCTCAGCGTGTTCTGGCAGAACGTCACGGCAAACCTTCTCCCAAAGCTGACCGAACGCCGAATCGATTTCCCCGTCGATGGCGACGTCGGCCGAGTAGTATTTTTGATTTTGTATGGGCAGTTGAACCCAAGTTGCCAGCACCATCACCACCAATCGCTAACGAAGTTTGTGTGCACTGCGCATAAGTCCCTTCCTCACTTGCGCCGCATAGTCCCGCAACACTTCAGCCGCCTGCGCATCAGTTAACGTGCCGCCGTACTGAGCTCCCAACCGCTCGAGTTTCTGCTGTATCGCCGCGTTATATCTGGGGTGCGATCCCATGTGCTGGCCGGACTCAAGCCGTATACCGTTCTCAGGCCCATTGATATTAAATCCGCCGCGCGCGGCGCTCTCCATGAAGGGATCAGTTCGCGTTTCCCAAGGAATGACATGGTGCGCTTGCCCTTCGCCCTCCCCAAGTGCTCGTCGGAGATGACGTCGAGCCGCATTATCGCTGACCTCCAGCTCACTCGTGAAATCTCCACAGTTATGCGTAAGCACCTGCGCATCGGCGACGTAGTACGCGTGGTCGCCTTCGACCTCGAGGTCGAACACGCGCGCGGCGCCGGGCTTGTGGTCGATCGCAGCGATCGCCGATTCGCCGCTCTTCGTGCGGATGCGCTCGCCGACGCGGAGGTTGCGCGCGTCGACCCACTCGATGCGGTCGCGCGAGTAGAAGCGGTGCCAGGGGGAGGAGTCGACAGGATCGGCCGCTCCGGCGAAGCGGATGGAGACGATCTCGTCTTGATGCGCGTAGGTCGCGAGCACGACGCGGCCCGCTCCCGGCGCGATATGTGGCGCGGGGGCCACGCCGATCACGTATGCCTGATCGTGCGCGTTGCGCTCGGTTGCGAGCTCGATCGTGTGGCCCGGGTACGCCTCGTGCGCCACGATCCACTCGACCGGCCGCAGCATCTCGATCTCGTAACGATCGTCGTTGTTCTGAGGGTTCGTCATGCGCAGCTTCACGACGTGCCAATCGACGGAATCGACCGCGGTCCAGCCGTCAGGACGTGAGGAGTCGATGAAGGTCGAGGCGACGCGATCGCCGACGTGAAGGTCTTCGATCGGCGTCATGCCATTCGGAGTGGTGATGGCCGTGCTGCCAATGAGGCAAGACGGGAGGAGGTACGGGCACGGCTCCACGCGCTTCCCTGCGGCTTCCGCTCCGGAAGCTTCCTCCATCATTGCCGATTCAGCCTGCGAAACCGGGACGCGTGCTTCGGACGCGGTCGCCGCGCGGGCGCTGCGCGCTTCCATTTCCATCTCAGCTTCCGCGGCGATCCTGGTCCCTGTCCTCGCGCCGGCGAGGAGGCCGTCGCTGAGTGCTCCCACCGCCTTCTCTGCCGCGATGGGCGCCAGCGCGGCGCCGATCTGCTTGCCCATCTCGAAGCCGACCTGGAACGTGTCCCCCGCCGCTGCGGCCTGCTCGAACGGTTGCTTGATGCCGCTCCACATCGCCTGCGCGGCGTTGATGGGATGACTGACCGCGTTATTGATCGCCTCGGTTGTTCGCATGTGGGCGTCGTACTGCGCCCGGTACATTTCGTTGCCGGTGGCCTGATACGCCATGGCCCCCACGCCGTTGTAGGTCGCGAAGAACGCGCCCTTGACCATCTCAGCGGACGTCTCGACGACACCGACTACGGTTCCGGCCACGACACCGGCGGCGGCCTTTGTCACGTCCCACACGTCGCTCCACGACTCGCCGGTGGGATCGGTGCGGCCGACAGGGTTGTTGGCGGCATAGGCGTAGAGGTTCGAACTGTCCTTGTAGCCGAGCGGATCGTCGCTGACGAAGCTCGAGGTCGATGGGTCGTACCACCGCGCCCGGGCGAAGATCAGGCCATCGGCCGGATCGCGGAAGGGGAGCCCGTGGAAATCGAACAGCAGATTCGAAACCGACGTGGTCCGGCCGACCAGGTAGAGATCGGGAACGTCGTAGAGCGGCTGCGTCGCGTCAAAGTCGGCGAGCTGCGCGGTCTTGACAAACGGGACACCTGGGAGAGATGACGCCCGGCCAAGGACTGTTTCCCAGTCGGCCACCGGCTGCAGCGGCGTCGTCCCCCACGCTGTGAAGCGCAGCGCGTTAGTGACGGAGATCCGAATGCTCTGCGCCCCCTGCGTGAAGGTGGTCCACGTCGGGCTGTCGACCTTCCACGTTACGGTGTGGGCGTCGGTCAGTGAAGGAACTGTCGAGAGGGTTGCGACCGAATTGCCGCTCGCGTCGAGCGCCGTCGCGACGGCGCCGGTTGCGACCGTCGTTGCGTCGACAGCCTCGGTGAAGTGGATCGAGATCGTTCGCGCTCCGGCATCGTTGATGACGTTGAGGTGGTCGGCGACTGCGCCCTGCAGGTAGCGCGGAGCGTCGCCGTAGGAGTCGGCGTAAAGAACGCGCTCGACCAGTTTGCCGCTGGCGTCGGCGATGGCCTGCAGCGAGCCGGTTCCTGCTTCATCGAGGATCGGGAGGAAGTGTTGCGGTGTCTGACCCGCCGCGGCAGCGATCAAGACTTCGACCGGATCGTCGTAGCTCGACTCGCCGTGGACGTACTGGCGGAGCAGGCCTGTTTCGGCGGTCAACGTCGCGGCGGTCCGCACGGCGGCCGAGTCGAACATGGCCACGAGGCGGTCGGCGAGCGGATCCCAGACGAAGGTTGTCTCGGCCGGCAGGCCGTCGCGGGCGAGGACGTTCGTCCGGGTTTCGATGGTCCACGTGCCGCTCGCGTCCTTCTGATAGGCGATGCGGCCAACGACGCGGTCGTTCGGATCGTAGTCGTAGACGATGCGGCGGTCGATCGATTCCTTGGCCACGACGCGTCCGCGATCGTCGTAAGACAGCGTCCATGCGCCGTTGCTCTCGCGCCGGCCGCCGGTCCAGGTGAAGGTCTGGTCTCCTTCCGGCAGGCCGGCGGTGGAGAAGTTGCGATGCTTGATCTGATTGCCGTCGCCGATCTGATCGGCAGTCCAAGTGAGCGGCACGACAGCGCTGGGGTTCGGCAGGTTCCCCAGATCGGTGGCGCCGAGGCGCGATGGGTTGATGTCGCGCGTCGTCACGAGAGCGGCGTCGCTGTTCGAGTTCCCTGCCGCCGGCAAGTTCGCGGTCGCGCCGTCGCGCTGCAGAAGGATGCTCTGAAACAGCCAGCCACGGTCGTCGGTGTACTGCCAGCTCGAGTTGCGCGCGTCGAGCCCGAGATCTTTGGCTGACTCGATGAGCTTCTTCGGACCGAGGGTGATCTCGCTGCCGGCAATGGTGCGCGTTCCGATCAGCGACTCGGCTCGTCCGAGCCCGCCGAGCGGGGCGCCGGGAGAGGGAGGCGTGGTCGGAACGACTGCGCTCGTCGATGCATCGGCGGCATCAGCGTAGCCGAAGCGCGTCAGCAGGTTTCCGCGCTGCCGTTGTGCGAGACGTCCCACTCCGCGAGCGATAGCCTGACTGACGGTGTCGCCGCCGGCGGTTCCGGTCTGCGCGACCGCTTCCTGCTGCCGGACCAGATTACCGGCGCTGTCGCGCTGTTCGTCGATCCAGTTCCGCCACGCTGTGTCGACTTCCGTCGTCGGGAGCGAAGAGCCGGCAACGGGGAGCCGCCAGCGTGAGCGCTCGCCGTCGAACACACTCCAAACGTGCCCCTGCGTATAGACCTCGGCGATTTGCGCCGGGTCGACGAGGCCCGCGCCGCAGCTAACGATGGCCGGGATGCAGCCCGTCTTCTTGTACCGAATCGTGCGCGTGATCTGCGGACGGCCCATCAGGTCGAAGTTGTCGTACTCGATCGCGGCGTCGGCGCTGGCGATGCGCGTGATGCGGCTGGCGTCGTCGTATGAGTAGCGGATGAACGGATTGCTCGTAAGCACCGGCGTGGCACCGTTGCCGCCGCGATCTTCCTCGATCAGTCGTCCGTCGTTGGAATCGTCGTACTTGAACCATACCCACCGGCCGGCGCGATCACGGCTTGCCTGGATGACGCCGGTGCCGTTCTCGTAGACGGTCTCCTCAGTCGTACCGTCCGGATACCGCGTCTTCGTTACGCGTCCGAGCTCGTCGACGTCGGTGAAGGTCGTCTGCGTTGTTGTTTCGTCGATGTACTGCCGGAGCGTGCCGAGCTCGTCGTAGATGCGATGAATGTTCTTCCCGCTTCCGAACCTCTGGTCGAGCAGGAGACCCCGGGAGTCGTACTGCATCCGCACCGGCTGCATGCCAGCGCTCTGGGTGATGAGCGCGTTGCCCGCTTCGTCGTAAATCGCGGAGCTGGTGTATGCACCGCCCCCTTCGATCGTCAGGATCGGGCGGCCGAGGCCGTCATAGCCAATCGTCGTCTCGCTCTTGCGGCCGGCGCGCGGTTCGCGGCTCTCGGTCTGCATGGCGAGATCGCTGAGGTAATTCGTCACCCGCGTCTCCGCAAACGTGTTTGACGGATCGAGGAGAGCCTCGGGGCCGGTAGCCTCGCCGGAGATTTGATCGGTGACGCGTCCTGCGGAGTCGCGCACGGTTTGCTGGACGCGGACGGTCGTGCTCGGACCGATGGCAGCATCGCTGAAGGCGATCTCGCCGACACGCTTCGTCGTGATCGCGTCGCCCAGCTGCCAGCTCATTCCGGTTCCGCGTGAACGGCCGGCCGCGTCGATCTGCTGCGTGCTGAGGCGCAGACGGCCGTCGGCCGTGAAGATGCTCCGGCTGTGGGAGACCTGCTCGAGCGTCGGGCCGCTCTTCTTTTTGAAGCCGATGGTTTCGATCGGCTCGTCCCACGCGTCCCAGGCGACTTGTGTTCGCGTGCCGTCGCCATGGATGGCGGCAATCGGCCGGCCGAAGGGGTCGTTTTGCGTGAGCGTTGCCGAACGCGTGAAGTCAGTTTCGTACGCCTTCTTGCCTGAGAGGTCGTAGTACGTCGCTTTTTTGACGAAGAGGCTTCCGCTCGGGGATGTGCTTTGCGTCAATGTCGCGCGGCCTAGACCGTCGAGCGTGGTGATCGTGCGCGGTGCTGACGTCTCGTCAACCCTGAACGGGGCGAACTCCGTGATCTGGCGCGACGCCAGGTCGTACTTGGTCTTTGTCTTCAGGGACGCGTCGATCTCGCTGCCCGAGACCGTCGGACTGCCGAGGAGCTTCACGCCGGTGGTCTCGCTACCGACCTGGCGGTCGAGGGCGTCGTACAGCAGCGTGGTGACGATCTGAACGCTGTTCTGCACGCGCGTTTGATAGGCGAGTTTGCCGTCGGCGTTGTAGCCGAAGGTTTCTTCGGTTACCGAGGGAGATGCACCGAGGGCGGTGGTCGTCGAAGGAGCCTGGACTTTGCGGAAGACCACGTTGCCGTCGACGTCCTTCACGATGGTGGTCACGACGCCGCGGATGTCGTCGGTCGTGACTTCCGTCTCGACGCCGTCCGAGCTCATGGAATAGGTCGTGGTCGAGTGGATGTCGCCGTTGCCGCGGGAGATGTGCCAGGGGCGGCCAGACTCGATCGGGTTGCTGGTCGACGGCGGGTAATATTCGATGACGCTCTGGATCGATGTGTTGCCGGTGCCGGTGCCGTTCTCGGCGTGCTCGATCTGGCCGTTCTTGTTGAAAATCGCTCGTGACTGTACGCCGGTGTCGTTGGTCTCGATGGTCGTCCGGCCTCGGCTCGGCGTCTGGCTGTCGCGGTAGATGAACGACGTCGTGTTGTTGTCGCGGCGGCCGATCTGCGAGAGGTTCGCGGTCGCGTTCGAGGCCGAATCGAAACCAAAGCTCGTCTCGATGAAGTCTCCCAACGGCCCGATGGCCTTCTTGCTGGCCAGGACGGAGCCGGGAGCACCGTTAGGGGAAATCCAGTTCTCGGTGTGCTCGACGAGTTTGTTCGGGTACGTCGTCAATGTGATCAGGCCATCGTTGTTGAAGAGGTACTGCGTTTCGAGCGTCGGATGATTGTTCGTCGTGAGTTGAGGGGAAATGATGTCGGGGAGTCCGGATGCGGCCGCGTCCATCAGCGGCACATCGAGGAGTCGCTTGCTGGTGATGTGAAGGCGGCCGTCATATTGGGACGGATCGGTCAGGGTGTAGTTTCGCTTCTGTCCGAGGACGTCGACATAGCCGTGCGGATCGGGCTCGAAGTATGCGGTCTCTCCGCTAGCCCACGTTTGCGAGAGGTTGTGATCGCGGGCAGTACCGGTCGTGAGGTCGTATTGGAAGGTGACGCGGGCCTGGCCGCCGCTCGCCACCTGCTCCGGATCGGTGATCGTGAACAGGTTGCCGAGGAACTCCGCGAAATCGGTGTACGTCTGCGACTGCAGCGGTTCGTTCGGCTGCGGCGGCGTGAGGCTCGGCAGATATACGTACTGGATCACCGGCCGCTTGTTTCCGCTGTGGTCATAGATCGCCGGTACACCGGCGCCGGCCTTGACTTCCGGCAATTCGACTTTGATGAGGCGGCCGAAGTCGTCGTAGTCGTACTTCAGCGACCGATGGCGCCACTCGGTGTCGACCTTCGAGAGGCGATCGTTTTCGTATGTGAGCTTCGTCGTCCGCCCGAGCGGATCGATGATGCGCGTCATCTTGCCTTTCTCGTCGTAGAGGTAGCGAATGATGTTGCCGCTGTCCGACTGCGCCGGCGAATAGAACTCGTCACTCTCACTGACGAGCTGGCCGAGGTCATTGAACTCGGCGATGCGCCACTTCTGATCGAGCAGCGAGTAGCCCCGCGGCGTGTGGATCAGCTTCAGAAAGAGGCCACGGGGTGCAACGAGCGCCAGGGTGTTGGGGTCGAGCTTGAACTTCCAGATCTCGCCCGAGCCGTCGTGATATTCGACGTCGCCATTCGGCAGCGGAAGGACGAACCGGAACATCGGCGAATCCCATCCTTCGCCAAGCTCGGTGCCGCCGATGGTGCGTGAGCGGTAGTGGCGCGCGATCACGACGTTCACGCCTGCCCGCCCGCCGGCATCGAGATCGACCCTGGATGTTTCGACTTCGCCGGAATGGACGTAATGCGTTTCCTGCAGCATGCCGTCGGCGACCGGCGGATTCTGCGCGGGAACGAGGACTTCGGTGGCCCGCACCTTGCGGGCGCGCGTCGTCGTGAAACGTGCCGTCAGGCGGCCTTGTTTGCCGAGGTACGCGTATGGCGTGCCGGCGAGGACGTTCGCGGCGATCGCTCCATCAGGACGCACGGTAATGTAGCGGCCGGCGGTCCAAAGCTCATAGACGTGCTGCTGCTCGGTCTGGTTGTGCAGGGTGGCCGGACGGTCGCAACTGGCGCAGCCGGCAGTTGCCTTCATTGCCGTCGTCGTCCCGGACGGCCACTTCCACTTCTCGGATGCGCGCGGGTCGCCGATCGCCACGATCCAGTCGGAGACGTAACGCGTCGCACCGCTCTGGTAGCGAACCTGTTCCTCGACGTTCGACGGGAGATCGCGATGGAGGACGAATGTGGTGGCACGCGGATCGGGAGCGCCGTCGTGGTCCTTCGTTCTCAAATGCGCTTTCGGATACTGAACCGTCGTCTGTGCCGTTTCGACGCCCGGCGTCCACTCGCTTTCGACGGCGACCTCCAGGGAGCTGCCTGCGTCCTGAAGCGCTTTCGCGGCGCCGGCGGGGAGTGACACGGCGATGCGGAAGGCGGCCGCGGAGCCGGTTGACCCCGTCAGCAGACCGTTCTTCGGATCGAAGCCGAGCGGCGCGACGCCTTCGACTTCGGTCAGGCCGTTCGTCGCCGCGTCACCACGGTCGATCATCATCCGGATCTTCGGGTCGATCGCCGGTATGACGCGCACGCTCTTCGCAGCGAGGTCGCCCGCAATCAGAATCCCGGTGTTCGGATCGACGACCGGAGGCATGGTGTTTTGCATGAAGCCCGGATCGGAGGCCCAGACGATGCGCGCATCGTCGATGCCCGGTAAGCCGGACAGAATTGGCGTGGCATTCAGAGCATCGGACGCTGTCTTGAAGAGTCCTGTCGTCAGATTGCCGTTCGCGTCGTAGCGCTCGTCGATGTTCGTCAGGTCGACGATGAGCGCGCGGCCCGAGCCGTCGACCACCGTCGCCAGGTGGCTGTTGGGAATGACTCGGATGCCGTAGACGCCCTGCGGTACCCAGATCACGCCCGCCAACTGATCGGGACCTGCCATCGAGGATCCCGGCGGTCCGACCTGGATCGCAAGAAGCCCGAGGTCGCCCGCCGAGATCAGGACGTAATCGGCTGGCTTTCCGGCGAGTAGGCCGTGGTAGTAGGCGACCGACCCGTATCGCACGTTGAAGAAACGGCCGAGGGAAGTGAATTTTGTCTTGATCGCGGCGAGGCGCGGATGAATCGATCCGCTCGTGCGGTCGTAGAAGACGAGGCCGCCGTTGCGGAAGATGCATTCTTTCGTCGTTCCGGCGACGTCCGCCGCCACCTCGGTGTCGACTCCGACCCCGAGGACGCCGTTGTGTACGTCCGTCGCGTAAGCGACGAGAGCGGACGAGTCGGAGGTCGGGATCAGTGCCGCCTCCGGGCTCAAGGTGAGGTCCTGGATCTGTCCCGGGAAGGTCGTCATCGGGTAGCACGAGCTTGCCGCATCGGCGCTGGTGACGATGATCTGCGTCCGGATGTCCTTGTAGCCGGCAGGCTTGTTCGCCACCGAGTTCGAATCGATTGCGTTGAGATCGAAGATCGAGATGCCGTACCCGAACTGCGACACGACCCCCCACGTCCGCTGATTGCGATAAACCTTGATCTGATCGCCCTTCTGGGCGACGACGTTGAGGACCTGCACCGTCTGGCCGGCCGGCACGTCGACCGACCAGCGAAGGTCGCGGGTCGTGTTTTCGATCGTGATGCGCTGAACGAGGTAGTACGGCGCCCCGGTATTCGGGCTATAGGTAACGTTGACATTCCAGCGCTCGAAGTTGTTGGGATAAGCCTCGACGAGCGACGGGGAATACGCCGACTTGAAGGTGTCGAACGTGTAGGACGGCTCTTCGTCGTCCTGCAGGACGACCTGCATCTTGCGAGGCGTGGCCTCGACGCGGTCCGAAAGAAGCGTGCCGCTGGCGAGATCGAGTGACGCCGAATATCCCGGACGCCAGCCGATGATCGCGGAGCCGTGGTAGGTGCAAAGCGATCCTGCCGGCGCGTTTGGCGAACCGGAGCAGGATGCGGTGCTGCCGGCGGCCGTAAGGAAGTCTTCGACGCGGTAGGAGCGCAGAACGGCGAAGTTGGACATGAACCCGGTCGCCCATACGCGGCCGTGGCGGTCCGTGGCAACGGCCCAGTGCTCATCGAATCCCGGCGTGATCGACTGGCCGGTGTTGGGATCAGTCCACTTCGCGGGAACGAACGCCAGCGGCTTCGGCTGGGCTCCCGTGGCGCTCGGTTTGAGCGCCGCGGGGTTGGCCATGTCGTAAGCGAGGAGTCCGCCGTCGAGCGCAGAGATGAAGAGGAGACCGCCCCACTGCGTCATGTCGCGGACGGTACCGCCGGTGTGGACGTCCGATGGCGCGATGTCGAACTGCCCGAGGACCGCCGCGCGGTCGCGCACGTGGAAGGAGAGCACAAGGTCTCGGTTGCCACCGTGCGGTGTCGTCGTTCCCGGGAGCACACCGATGCCCAGAACGTTGCCGGTGAGGTCCTTGATCTCTTTCTTCAGAGTGATGTCATAACGCGCGCCGGCAATGAGCTGGCCGGACGGAAGGGCCATACGAATGCGCCGCGATGCGGAGTCAACGTCGTACGCGAGCTGCGAGGTGAGGTCAATTTTTGTCGTGCCGCTCGTCGCCGTGAGCGTGATGAGCGAGTGCAGATCGCCCGATGTGTCGATCGGCTCATTGAAAACGACGGACATGTCCGTGCCGGCCGTAACGTCGCCGGCGCCGGAGATGAGGATGATGCGGTCGCCCTTCGTGGCGGTGAGCACTCCAAGATTGAATGTGCCGTCGGACTGTACGGCCACCGGGTCGAGCGATTCTCCGTTGGCGGTGTTGAGTGCCTGCACGCGCACACCCTCGGGGAGACGCGTGTCGGTCGTTTCGTTCGGGTTATACCCGATCGATACTTGAGTCCCGTTGTACTGGAGGTAGAAGTTCCGAACGTACGTGTCCTGGTCGACGAGGTCGACCTGCTGCACGTTCGACGGCGTTGCAAACACCGGATACGGACCGGTCACGTCGGGGTTCGGACTCTCAATGACGCCGCTGTCGGCGTTCGGATACTGCTTCTTGAACATCGTGAAGCCCGTCGACGTATCGACGCCTTCGATCGTGAACGGCGTGCCGGCGAGCACGGGAATCGCGATGCGGCCGCGGCCCTCAACCATGTAGAAGTCGGCGGCATAGAGTGAGGCGAGCGTGTCCCAGAAAAGGTCGTACCCCTTCTGCATCGAGTCGAAGATCGCAAATCCCGATGCAATGGGAACCGTGATGTCGACGACCGCGTAGATGCCGCTGCGCTCGACGCCCAGCAGGTACTTCTTGACGTCTCTGCCGACGATAACCGACTTGGTCGTCGGGCGGTGGGCGGAGTTCGACGTCACGGTGTCGTCGACCGTGGTGAACTTGTTGTTCGCCATGCGGATCGTGTCGACGATCATGATTCGCGGGCCGCGGCTGGACTGGCCCAGCCAGCCGAGCATCAGTTCGTTCGTTGGCGGCGTGAATCCGGCCGGAACCGGGATCTCGATGTCGATCCGCTTGTTCGCGATGCCGTCGAACTGCAGGTTCACGCCGGCCGCGAATGCCAGATCGTGATCGAAGCTCGGCACGGCCTCGAGCGGCTGCTTGTCGCTCGGCACGACGTGCACGACCGTCGGTTGCGCAAACGCGCCGGCGGGAACGTGGATGGTGACGCCGTCTTTTGTCGTGAAGTCAGTGGCCGTATCGCTCGCCGCGAGGACCCCCAGTCCATCCGCCGTGACGAACGGCGTCATCGGGATGATGGCGGCGATGTTCTGCGCGGCGTTGAGGATCTCGAGATCGATGTGGTCTTTGATCGTGACGCTGTCGGCGCAGTTGCCGCTGCCACCGCAGGTGCCGATGGTTATGGAGAAGCTGCCGTCGGTGTGCGCCTGCGCCTGGTACTGGGTGATGAAGGCGTTGCCGCGCCGCAGGGCTACGGTGCTCCACACGTTCGCCTCGGGCGGTACGGTCGGGAGCGCGCCGGGGTCGCCGATAATCGTGGAGATGCCGTTGGCGTCGGGGATGGTGATGCGAATCTTCGACGCGTTGATCTGGGCGCTGGTGATCTGTGTGACACTGGAGAAGGTATAGATCGCGGTCGATCCGAGCGGTGCGCCGTGCGCTCCGCGCACTGTGCCGCTGATCTGCACCGAGTAATTCGAGCTCACGGCGAGGGCGGTGCCGGGTGCCAGCGTCCAGGTGAGCGCGGGGCCGCTGGCGGTGGTGGTCCCTTTGACCGTCTGGCCGTTCGCGCTGATGACGGTGATCGAGCTCGGGGTGACCGAGGCGGGATCGAGAGATTGGCTGAAGACCGCCTGCACGCCGGTGGAGACGCTGATGCCAACCGCGCCGTTGTTCGTGACGAGGTTGATGCCGCCTTGCGGGCCGGTTACGGTGACGCTCTGCAGCGCCGGCGGTTGGAAGGCGAAGGTCAGGCCGACCGGAACGATGGCAGCCGGATCGGGGGCGGCCGTCGCCGTGTACGGCACACCGTCGCCGAGGGATGGATGGAGAGGCGTGAGCGCGAACGGCGCACCGGGCTTGGCGATCACCGGTACGTTGTAGATGCCGGTGGTGCGCGAGAGATCGCGCACGCCGATGGACGAGGAGACGACCGCAGCGCCGGCGACGACGGTGCCGCTCGATAGCGAGACGGTGCCGGTGGCGAAGGCGATCGGCTGCCTGGCGAGAAGGAGCAGGTACTGGCCGGGACGAATGATGCCGTCGACGGGCAACGTTGCCGCGTTGATCGTGGCGGTAGTGACGTGGAGCAGCGTCGACGCCTCGATCGGCAGCGGCGCCGCCATCGGATCGGCGAGCCGGAAGATCCGGCCGAACGTCGTCTGCGGCACGACCTCGGCCAGGATGAGCTGCGGCGTGCTACCGACCACCGCCGGATCGACGGTGAATGTGACGTTCGCCGGCTTGATGAGCTGCATCGACGCGAACGGCTGCTGCGTCGTCGTGGCGGGATCGAGCGTGAGGGTGAAGCCCCCGACGATCTGGAAGCCGTCGATGCTGCCGAACTGCGCGAAGTCGTTTGTCGTCATCGAGCTCGCCGTCGCATGCAGCGCCTGGGCGGTCGCGCCGGTGGGGATGTTGATCTGCACCTGCTCGTCGGATGGGACTCGTCCGCCGGCCGGGCCGATGAGCGTGCCGCGGTCGAGACGCCCCGGATACGGCAGGATCTGGATGTGATCGAAGCCGATCTGCAGCGTCACCTGCGACGCTTTCGCGCTCGGCGCCAGGTGGAAGTCGGCGGTGGCGCTCTTCGTGTCGAGCGAGCGGTAGAGAATGAGGTCGGTCGAGAACGGCTGGTCGGTGAGGATGCTGCCGTCGACGAGACGGAGCTCTTCGTTGACGAGCGCGTCGATGGCCGTGCCTGAGGGGAACTGCGGCGTGGTCGTCGCGGAGCCGTCGATGACGAGCGTGGCTACGGTGCGCTGGTTCGGGGTGACGATCGGCGGATTGAGCGTGAACGACTTCGCGGTGAACGGCGGGCATGTGCCGGCCGCGCACGGATCGGCGACGCCGGTGAGACTGCCGCCGGCCACCGGCGCGGGGGGAGCGGCGTACGGCGCGATGTCGGGATAGACGAGCGCGATCGCGGCTGTGCCGCTGTTCGCGCCGGTGGAGTCGGAGCTTGTGGCGGGGAGCGAGACGTTGATGTTCGCGATACCGTTGCTGCCGATCGAGACGACCGGCTGCACGACGTCCCATGCGTCACGCGTAGCGTCATAAATGACTGCGCTGATCGTGCGCCCCGAGGTCGCGACGTCGTTGGACAATTGGAAAGTGAGCGACGCCGTCGCGGCGCCCATCGGCGTCGCAGCCGGTGTCACCAGATGGATCTCTGCGGCGGCAAGCGGGGACCAGCCGAGGGGCAGAAGGCCGGGCAGGCCTTGTCCGCCCACGGCCGTCAACGTCGCCGCCGTTCCGCTCGCGGCAGCCGCGCTCGGAATCGTGAGCGTGGCTTTGCGCGTCAGCGTGTCGTCGCCGCCATGCGTCAGCGTCAGATCGGAGCCGGCCGTCGTCGCCGTGCTGCCGCGCCGCGTCAGGCGGATGTCGATCGGAATGATGCCTTGTCCGGCGGGGACAACGACCTGGCGATAGACGTCGGTGTAGCCGTTCGCGGAGGCGTGGATGGCGTATGCGCCTTCAGGCAGGCGCGACGTGTAATGGCCGGTCGAGTCGCTGGTCGATGCGACTTTCGCCGTGCCGTGGAGCGGCGTGAAGCTCGTCGCGCTGACCTTCGGGCTCTTGAGGGCCGTTACCGGAACGTCGATCGACACCGACGCGCCCCCGAGCAGGCGGCCGTTGGTGGCGTCGAGGATCTGGCCACTGATGTAGCCGGTGCCGTCGTTCGGCGTCTGCTGCGGCTGGCCGCTGGCGGTGAAGGTCTGCCCGAACGGCGTGGTGAGATTGCGGCCGGTCGTGTCTTTCACCCCGGTGGTGATCGTGAGGATGACGGTGCTGGTGCGCGGATCGGCGGTGCCCGACGGCGCCGACGGAGTGATGAGGATCGATGATGCGGAGCTTCCCGCGGCAACGGTGCCGGAGAGCTGCGTTCCGTCGTTGAGCGCGAGCTGCGTCGAGCCTGCTGGGCCGATAGTGACGGAGGAGACGTCGATGGCTTTCGAGAACGTGACGGAGATTGCGTTTGCGGTGCGGTCGTACGTCGCGCCGAGGACTTGCGCCCCGGAGCAGTCGACCTGGAAGCTGACGGGGGCCGACGGCGAGAACGTGCCGTCCGCGCCGATGATGCGCACGCGCGCCACGTCATATCCCGAGACCTGCGGGATCGTAAGCGTGGCGGTGTAATTGCCGGTCGAATCGGTAGTGGCATAGGTGGGCACGCCGTTGAGATCGACTTCGATCCGCGAGCCAGCCGGCGCGGTGCCGCTGATCGCGACCGAGGATGCGCAGAGCGGTCCCGCGACCGGATTCACGGTCGGTGGTGTCGTCGGCGCGCTCGTGGCGATGGTGAACTTGCTGGTGTATTCGGTGGCCAGAGCGTTGCCGGCAAGATCTTTCGCCGAGGTTTTGATGTCGATGGTGTAGGCCGCACCGGGTGTGAGCGTGGTGGCCGGAGCGAAGCTGAGGATGTCCTTCTCGAGCCGGAACTGCCCGGTTACGGGATTGTTCGACGCGTCGACCAGCGAGAATGCGCCGCGGAGCAAGCCCTCGTCCATCGGCGCGGAGAAAGAGACGAGCACCATGACGCCGGGATCGGTGGCCGAGGCGCCCGAATCGGGGAAGACAGCCTTGACTGACGGGGCGGCGGCGAGCTGGTTCACGATCACCGTTGCGATCGCGGCATTGCCGTCGGGCTGCGATAGATGTGCGGTGATGATCGTCGGTCCGCTGGCGGCGAACGGCGCCGTGCCGCTGTAAGTGAACGCGGTGAAGTCGGCCGTGGCGGTGGTGCCGTTGACGTCGATCAGCGATCCGGTCGGGCCGTTGAATGCGCCGGTCGCGGGGATGGTGGTGCCGGCAGGGAGGTAGCTGTTGTTCGCCGGCGAGGTGATGGTGATCGAGGGCGCGCCGGCGGCCTTGGTCACGTTGACCGTCACGCTGACGGGGTTGTTGAGCGCGTCGTGTCCGGTGACAGTGATCGGCTGCGTGCCGGCCAACGGCACGCCGTGAATGACGAAGTAGCCGGTCGTGTCAGACCATGGATGCGGGTCCATGGTGCCGGCGGGCGAGGATTGCAGCGAGGTCGGATCGAGGTTCGTGTAGGTGCCGCTGACGTCGATCGTGGTAGCGCCGGTGCTGAAGCCGTCGCTCGGCCAGGTGATCGAAATGGTGGGTGGATTCTTGAGGTAAATGACGCGGCGCGAGGCAATCGCGACCGCGCCGGCGGCGTTCCTGGCGTGCGCGACAAGGATGTTGAGGCCCGCGGCGAGACGGACGTTCGCAACCGAGTAGGTGCTCCCGGTGACTGCCGCGGCGGCGCCGTTCACGTCGACCGAGCTGGCGTTCTGCACGGTACCGCCGACGGTGATGGTGTCGGTACCGACGAACACCCCTTCCGCCGGCGAGTCGATGGTGATCGATGGCGCGGCAGTGACGCGATTGAGGGTGATCGTTGCCGGTGTGCCGGTCGGCGCGCCGGAGGCGTCGGTGCAGACGATGGTGACGCTGTTCGCTCCTTCCTGCGAGAGCTCGACGGTGCCGGAGAACATGCCGTTCGCGACTTGCGCCGGGATGCCGTTGATCTTCACGCCTGCGGCGCCGCCGCTACGGCCGACGAGCGTCGTGGAGTTTGCGGTGACGACCGAGCCGTCGATCGGATCGAAGCCAGCAAGGCCGCATCCGGCCGTTCCCGCGGTCGTGCCGATGAAGAAGGAACGCTGGACACGCGTCTGGTTGCCGACGCCGTCCGTGGCGATTGCAACCGCGGTGTGGCCGCCGTTCGCGCTGACCGTGGCGGGCTGCGTGGCAGCGACGCCGTCGATCTGCAGCGTGACGGTGGTCGGATCCTGCGTGAAGCCGGCGACCGGCGCGTCTGCCGCGGTGGCGGTGAGCGTCGTCGCACCCGGGAAGTGCGCGCCGTCGTCGAGGGATGTTCCGCCCGCCAGGAGCTGCACGGTCGGCGGCGTGAGGTCGACGTTGACGTGAACGACCGCGGACGAGGTCTTGCCTGCGGCTGTCGTCGTGGTCGCGGTGATGGTGTCGACGCCTTCGAAGAGCGCGAAGTTCGTGACGGTGAACGAACCGCTCGGATCGCGCGTGACCTGCGTCGTTCCCGTGCTCTGGCCGGAGGCGATGTGGCCTTCGAGCGTGAGGCTCTGCACCGCGGACGGCGTGAGAACGCGGCCGGTCACGACCGTGGCCGGCCGGTTGGTGCGCATTCCTTCCGGCGGGTACGTCAGTACGAGTCCGGTGGCGGGGCCTGCGCGGTTGACAGTGATCTGGTCGCGTCCCTGATTGCCGGCAGCGTCGCTGCCGATGGCGATGATCGACGTCGAGGCCGGATCTAGCGGAACGTTCGCGGTGAAGTTGCCCGAGGAGAGCGTCGCGGCGATGCCGTTGACGGATACCGCGACGGCGTCGCCAGCCGTGCCGGCGATCGTGGCGCTGTCGGCGTCGATGGTTGCGCCGTCGGCGGGCGAGGTGATCTTGATCGTCGGTGCGGTGCGGTCGATGGTGAACGTGACGGTCGCGTTCGTAGTGTGGCCGACCGGATCCTTCGCGGTCGCGATGAGGATGTGATTGCCGTCCGCGGTGATGGCGGTGCCCAGGGTGAAGGTATTGCTGTCGAGCTGGGCGGTGATCGTGTCATCGGTGGAGTCGGCGGTAATGACGGGCGTGACGGCGCGGCTGAAGACGGTGCCGCTGGCGATCGGCGTTCCGTTGTCGCTGATGGTTACGATCGGTGCGCCGGTCCGCACGGTGACGCTGTACGCGGTATCGGAGGTGTTTCCCGCCGCGTCGACGGCGTGCAGGATGAATTTGTTGATGCCGTTCGCGAACGGCACGCCGGCGAGGGTGAAGTTGTTCGATCCGTCGGTCTGAACACCGGCGCCGCCGCCGACCGAGATGGTGGCCGGCTCGCTGGCCGTTCCCTGAATCGACGCCGGCAACGTGCCGATCGCGGCGCCGTTCGCCGGCGTGAAGTTGCTGAGCGTTGGCGGGGTGCGGTCGATGGTGAACTGCACCGACTTCTCGCTCCTGATCCCCGCGCAATCAGTCGCGATCGCATCGAGGGTGTGCTGTCCCTCGGCGGCGATGGACGTTCCGGCCGCATATGCCGCGCCGTCGAGCGTGACGGTGAGTGTCGGTGCGGGGTCGGCGTCGGTGACGCGCACGAAAGGCGTGACGGCGCGGTTGAGCAGCGTGGCCGCGAACGGCACACCGCTTTCGGTGAAGGCGATCGCCGGCGCGGTGCGGTCGATGTTGATGGCGAGCGATGAAGTCGCCGTGTGGCCGACCGTATCGGTAGCCGTCACGGTGAAGAGCGCTTTCCCTTCCGGAACGTTGGAGAAATTCGCTACCCAGTTGCCGCTCGCGTCGACCACCGGTGTGACGGTCGTCCCGCCGAGCTGCACGGTGATGTTCTTGAAGTTCGCGTCCGACGCAGTTCCCTTGATGTCGAGGGCGCTGACGTTGAGGCACGCGTTCGCGGCTGGCGAGGTGATCGAGACCTGCGGCGCCTTCGTGTCGACGACGAGGGTGAGTGTCGCGCTGCCGCTGTTGCCGGCAATGTCGGTGCCGGTCACGATGATGCTGCTGTTCCCCTCGACGAGCGTGAGCGTCACGGTGAAGGTCTTCGCGGCCGGATCGATGACTGCGGCGACACCGTTGACGGTCGCGGCGATGGCATCGTCCGATCCGCCGACGATCGTAACCTTCGGCGCGGTGACGATCTGGTTGTTCGTGTGCGACGTGAAGGTGAAGCGCGGCGCGGTCTTGTCGATGTTGAGTGTGACTCTCACGGCCGCGCTGTTGCCGGCTTTGTCCACCGCCGCGCCGGTGATGATCTGCCCGGCCGCCTCGGTCGAGACGGTGATCGGCGACTGGCAGGTAGCGATTCCGCTGCCGCTGCCGCTGTCGACACAGGTGAAGGTGACGGTGACGTTGCTGTTGTTCCACCCCGAGGCGTTCGGCGCCGGGCTCACGGCTGCCTGGATCTGCGGCGGCACGGTGTCCAGGAAGAGCGTTTGCGTGATCGTCGTCGAGCCGCCGGCGTTCGTACCGACGATCGTTAGCGGAACGGCGCCGTCATTGCCGAGGTCGAAGCTCGCGATCGTCCATGCGCCGTTCGCGACCAGGGCCGTCTGCCCGTTGACCGTCACGCTGTCGGCCGAGCCGGCGCCGCCGGAGAGCGCGACCGTACGGACGTTGACGAAAGAATCGGGGGGCGGAAGGGTCAGCGTCAGAGTCGGCGGCGGAAGCGTGATGACCGAGATCTTGGTGGTGGCGATGTTCCCGGCGACGTCGGTCGCGACCGCGGTCACGTCGATCGGCGACGCGGCCGCCGAGAGGTCAAGCGTGATCGTCCAGTTGCCGTTTGTGGCAAGCGTGGCCGGCTTGCCGTTCACGTCAACGCCGGCTACCGAGGTCTGATCATCGGAGGTGGTGCCGCTGATCACGACGTTCTTTGGATCAGGAACGGTGGCGTTGTTCGCAGGCGAGGTGATGGCGACGTGCGGCGGGAGGTTGTCGAGGTTCAGCGTGATCGTTGCCGTGCCGCTGTTGTCCGCGACGTCTTTCCCGGTCACGACGATCGCGTTGTTCCCCTGGGTCAGGGTGAGGGTGGGCGAGGTGAACGTCTTCGCCGCCGTGTCGATCGTCGCCGTCTGCGTGTTCACCGTCGCCGTGATGGCATCATTCGATCCGCCTGCGACGACGACCTGCGGCGTGTTGACGATCTGGCCGTCGTGGTGCGACGTGAACGTGAACACCGGCGCGGTCTTGTCGATGTTGAGCGTCACCTTCGCGTTGGCACTGTTTCCGGCCTTGTCCGTCGCAGTGCCGGTGATGGTCTGTGAGGCGCCCTCGGTCGAAACCGTGATCGGCGTCTGGCACGTGGCAATGCCGCTGCCGGAATCGGAGCAGTTGAAGGTGACGGTGACGTCGCCGTTGTTCCAGCCGGCGCCGTTCGCGGCCGGAGTTGCGATGCCGGTGATCGCCGGCAGCGTGGTGTCGAGGGTAAGGCTCGGCGTGATGGTGCTCGGGCCGCCTGCGTTCGTGCCAACGATGGTCAGCGTGTGCGCGCCGTCGACGCCGAGGTCGAAGTTCGCGAGCGTCCAACCGCCGCTGGCTACCGTCGCGCTCTGGCCGTTCACCGTCACCGTGGTGGCGGTGCCGGCGTTGCCGGAGAGATTGACCGTACGCGTGTTGAGGAGCGAGTTGGGGGCGGGGGAGATCAGCGAGAGCACCGGCGGCGGAATGGTGACGACGGAAATGTTGGCGTTCGCCGTGTTGCCGGCGGCGTCGGTGGCGACGGCGGTGATCGTCGCAGGCGACGAGCCGGCGGAAAGATCGAGCGTGATGGTCCACGTGCCATCGGCGTTCAGCGTGGCGGAGCGGTCGTTCACTTTGACGCCGGTGACCGAAGTCTGGTCATCACTGCTCGTGCCGCTGACGACGACGTGCGCCGGATCTGACGAGACGACGGCGTTGTTCGCCGGCGAGGTGATGGCCACGTGCGGTGGGAGGTTGTCGAGGACGATGTTGATCGTGGCCGTGCCCGGGTTGCCGGCAATGTCCTTACCGTTGACAGTGATGCTGTTGCTCTTTTCGACGAGAGTGAGCGGCGCGGAAGTGAAGGTTTTCGCGCTCGTGTTGACCGTCGCAGCAATGCTGTTGACGGTCGCGTTGATGGCGTCGTCCGATCCGCCGGAAATCGTGATCTGCGGCGTGGTGACGATCTGGTTGTTCGTGTGCGACGTGAAGGTGAAGTGAGGCACGGTCTTGTCGAGGTTGACCGGGACGTTCGCCGTTGCCGGGTTGCCCGCTTTGTCGACCGCGGTGCCGGTAACGATCTGACCGGCTCCCTCGGTCGAAACGATGATCGGCGCCTGGCAGGTGGCGATCCCGCTGCCGGTGTCGGAGCAGGCGAACGTCACGGTGACGTCGCTGTTGTTCCATTTGTCGGGGTTCGGCGTCGGCGTGATGGTGCCCTGAATCGCCGGCGGCGTGGTGTCATTGGTGATCGTCGGGGTCGGGGTGATCGGTGGGCTCGAGCCGCCGGCGTTGGTGCCGACGATGGTCAGCGGATGCGAGCCGTCCGCGCCTAGGTCAAAGTTCGCGAGTGTCCAGCTGCCGCCGGCAAGCGTCGCGGACTGGCCGTTGACGGTGACCGACGCCGCGGTGCCGGCCGAGCCGGTGAGGTTGACGGTGCGCGTCTTGACGAGCGCGCCGCTCGGCGGCGAGACGAGAGTGACGATCGGCGGCGGGATGATTTGGATGGAGATGCTCGTCGTCCAGGTGTTTCCCCCGATGTCGGTGGCGATGGCCGCGATCGTGACCGGAGAGCCTGCGCCGGAGAGGTTGAGGGTGGTGGTCCACGTGCCGTCGCCGTTGATGGTCACGGCATTGCCATTGACCTTCAAGGTGACGGGTGTCTGGTCGTCGGAGGCCGTGCCCCTGACGACAATGCTCGAGCCGTCGGTGAAGATGGCGTTGTTTGCCGGGGCCGTGATTGCCACCTGTGGCCGGACGTCGTCGATGATCCGTGTAACGTGCGCGCTGCCGCTGACGGTGATGGTCTGAGCCATCAGGCTGCCAATGAGGTGCGCGGCGGAGATCGTGGCCGAGGCGGCCGGGGCGTAGACGAAGCCGTTCATCGTGCCACCGCCGCTGATGGTGAACGGCGTGCCGGAGCTCCAGAACCGCAGCGCGTAAGGGTTGCTGTTGACGAAGCTGCCGCCGCTGACGCTGACGCTGCCGGTGCAGAGGATGCGCACCGCTCCGTCGAGGGTGATCACGGAGCCGCCGGAAACGGTGAACTTGGTGAAGTAATAGGTGCCAGCGGGGAAGTGGATAGTGTCGCCGCCGCTGAGGTTGAATTCGTAGTGCGTTGAGCCGCCGACGGCGTTCTTTCCCTGCCCGGTGAGCGGGAGCTTGGCGTCGTCGTTGGAGCTCTGGAGAGTCGCGGTCAGCGCCGCGAGGTCGACTTGCGTGCAGTTATAGGCAGTGGTTGCGCTCGACTTCGTGCCGGTGATCGTGCCGCTGCCGGTGGTGGTAACGGTCTTGCCGGGGCCGGCCGTGGCGTCCCCGTTGACGGTGCCACCGCTGACCTTGATGTTGCCGTTCGAGACGATGTTTCCAGTGCTTCCGACCACCGACGAGGAGAAGCCCTTCGAGTCGATCACGCCGTCCGACACCGTCAGATCGCCGCACGAGGAGAGGGCATACGACGCCAGCGGCGGCGTGATGTTGAAGGGATCGGGTTGGGGTGTTGTCTGCGCGGCGAGCGAGTTGGCGAGCGCGAGAAGCGCCGTGAAGAGGCTGGCAGCGAGTTTCGAACGAGTCATCTGGTTTTCCTGTGTTCCATTTGGACCGTGCGGCGCCGCGCGAGGCGGCGCCGCGAATTTCAATTCGTGCTTACGGCAGCTTCAAAGAGTCGAGAATGAGCTCACCGGCGGTGTAAATCGTCTTGCCGACGACGCGAATGTCGATCGGGCTTCCGCCAACCTGCTGTGTTCCTTTGATGATCGGGTTGGTACGGTCGGAGACGTCGGCGAACGTCAGACCGGCCGTTCCGGTGGCGATGGCGATCAGGCCCGGCCTGATGACGGCGACGCCGAGGCTCGGCCCGAGGGAGTCGACCCAGCCGATAGAAGCCGGCGAGGCGGGGTTGGTGATGTCGACGATGTGGATGCCGTCGTAATCGCCGGTGACGTAGAGGGTGTTGCCGTCGATCGTGCCGTCCGCGGCGCCGCGCAGGGCGACCGAGCCGGCGACGGTGATGTTCTGGACGTTGCTCACGTCGAGGATCTTGATACCGGAGTACGGCTGGAAGACGATCAGCCGGTTCGCGCCGAGCGGCTGGAGGCCGTAGACGCCCCAGTACTCGCTTGGATCAAGGATCCCGTCGACCTCGCGCACCCAGACCGCGCTGGCCGGGTTGGTGATGTCGAAGATTTGCAGCCCGGCGACGTAGCCATCGTTGGGCCCCGGCGCGCCGACGAAGGCGTAGTGGCCGATGACGGCGACAGCGTTCGCGCCCTGCGGCGTGTGATCGTTGAAGTTGTAGGACTTGCCGGTCGACAGGTTGACGGTGGAGAAACTGGTGGCGCCGGCGACGTAGGCCCAGCCGTTGACGACCACGAAGTTCTGCACGGCGTCGCCGGCGTGGAAGACGTCGGGATAGGCTTGCGCGGCAAGGGGCGCGGTCGTGTCGAAGCCGAAGATCTCGTCGGATTCGCTCCACGTGTCCCACGGATAGCCGGCGGCGGCGTAGAGGTGCGTGCCATCGACGACGAGCCGGCGCATGGTGGCGTTGGGGTCGTCCGCGACGTCCTGAGTCAGATCGAAGGTGTCCTCGGCGATGGTGAAGGGAACCATGCCGACCGTGCGCGTGGTGTGACGCGAGGCGCCGTCGGTCGCGCCGATGGTGACGTCCGCCCCCGGCGGCGCCACCAGCGCGGTCGGACCGAACGTGCCGGCCGCGGCGACGGTGATGCCGCTGGCCGAGCCGCCGGTCGACGTGGTGATGCTCGCGGTGACGGGCGCCTGGCCCGTGACAGCCTCGTTGCCGCCGGTAACGCTGGCAGCGGTGACGCCGTCGCCGGTGGTGGCGATCTGTCTCTTCTCCACCGCGGGCGCGAGCGGCAGGTTCGCAATGATCTTCAGATCGCCCTCAGCCGCGACGTAGACGACGTTGTTCGCGATCTTCAGGTCGTTGGCCTTGGCATTGATGCCGTAGACCTGCAGGAACGCCGGCGCGAGCGGATCGGAGACGTCGATAAGGCTCACCCCCACCGTGCCCTCAGCGACGACGGCGGTGCTGCCGGCGATGTCGATCGCCGTCGAGTCGCCGGCGGTCGAGCCGTAGATCACATTCTGCGCGTTGGCCCACTCGTCGAAGTCGGCGGATACGAAGCTGCCATGGCTGACGCCGTAGACGTGGTCATCGACGGCCGCCCAGGCCTTGACGCCGGAGACCGGGAACCAATAGAGCCCGAGCCATGTCGGATCCTCGGTGCTGATCATGTAGTTCGGGCCATCGGTCCCCTGCTGCATGATCCAGGAGCGCCACGGCAACAGCGAGGTCACTCGATAGCCCCCACCGTTCTGCTGCGCGGAGAAGAGCTGCGGGTTCGCCGGATCGGTGACGTCGAAGACGTCGTACTCACCGTTGGTGGTGTTGGTGCCGTTGATGCCGGCGACGACGGCCCACGTCCCCTGCACGGCGACGGAGGCGCTCTGCGCGACTGGTGCGTCGGCGCTGACGTGCACGGCCGGTGGCGAGGTGCGAAGATCGATGGTGAGAAGCGCGGTGTCGGTGACGGCGTAGAGCCATCCCTTCGCCGTCCAGATGCCGTTGACCGCACCTTTGCCGGTGGCGATGGTGGTGCGATATGCCGGGACGGACGGGTTGGTGAGGTCGAAGAGAACGAGCTTGTCGGACGCGCCGGTGCCGGCGTCGTCGGGGCGGCTGGCCACGACGAGGGTCTTGGTCGTGCCGTCAATGGACAGGATGCGCGTGAGGAACGCGGCGTCCGCCATCGCCGAGGTGATGGCGACGCTGGTGACGGTGGGCGCCGCCAGCACCTTGCCGACCGTGAGGTTATCGACTCTCCGTCCGATGGCATCGACGACGGTGACGGTGAGTACGTCGCCGGCGACCGTGTTCGGAATTGACACTGTGAACGAGCCGCCACTATTGATCGAGATCGGAGCCGTGGTCGCGCCGCTACGCGTGTCGGTGAACTGAATGGAGATCGGCGACGCGCCGGTGACCGAGCCGCCCGGGGAGTCGGTGACGGTGATGCTGCCGTCGTTGTTGTGGATGAGGAAATTGCCCGGCGTTGCGGAGAAATCGAACGGCACGGCGCCAAACGGAATCGGGCCGGCCATCGCGTTCGCCGAGTCGTTCGCCTGGATGCTGATCGGCTCGCCACTCGAGGCCCGGAGAACGACTTCGGCGAATGCGCCGGTCGAATCGACGGCGAGGCCGTATTGGCTGTTGAAGTTGTACTGGGTGTCGATGATGCTGACCGACCGCGGCGCGACTCCGCCGCTGATCGCACCCGCAGTTCCATAGAGTGTGTAACTGGTGCCCGACTGGCCGAAATGGATCTTGGAGATGTCGATGGAGAGTCCCGCAGTCGGTGTGACCGACAGCGTCGTCGCCGCCTGTGCCGCGCCATATGTCGCGGTGATCGTCGCCGTCGTGGCGGACGTGGGATTCGCGACGGTGAAGAAGATCTGAGCCGACGTCTGGCCGGCATTGATTACGACCGTCGACTGGAGGTTCGAGACGTTGGCGCTGGCGCTGAGGTTGATGGTGGTCTGCGCGACCGCCGCAGGCGAGATCGTCACCGTCGCATTGGACGATGCCCCTCCCGCGAGCGTCTGCGAAGCGGGCTGCAGAGAGACGGCGACGCTCTTGACCGTGAGCGTGGAGGTGGCGGTCACGCCGGAGCGCGACGCAGTAATGGTCACGTTCGTGTCCGCGGCCGGGTTCGTCGTGGTGACGGTGAAGTTGGCCGTCGTCGAGAAGGCACTGACCGTTACGTTTGCCGGAACGGAGGCAGCAGGGGGCGCGCTGCTGACGAGCGAGATCGTGGTGCTGGTCGTAGAGGCGGACGACAGCGTCACGGTACCGGACGCGGTCGTCGAGCCGGAGACCGTGGTGGGCGTAACGCTCATCGTGAACGTGATGTTCGTGTACGGCGGAAGCGTGACGGTCGTGCTCGAGGTGTTGGCATCGCTCGCGGTGAACGTGACGGCGGCGCCTTCACTGCCAGACACGGGTGTGGAGAAGCTGCCGTTCGCGGCCACGACGGCCTGGAAAATGTTCGATCCGATCTGGATGCTTATCTGCAGCCCTGGACCACCGGTGATGGCCCCGACCGAACCTTGCGCGACGCCGGATCTGACTGTGATCTTCGAGACGTCGATCACGACTGGCGGCGGAACGGTACCCGCCGTCGCCGTAGCGTGCGAGCCCTTCGCGTCGACGGCGGAGAGGGTGATCACGTCGCCGACCTGCGCGTGAGCAGCCGTGAAGGGGATTAGCAGGTTGCCGTTCCCGATAATGGTGCTCTGCGTCTCTCCGGTGCGCTGATCGATGATCGTGAGCGTGACCGGGAACGTGCCATTCACGTAGCCGGAGTTCAGAGCGAGCGTCGGTGTTCCCGATTGATTGCGCAGGAACAGACGACCCCCGACGGTGCCGATGGTGAGCGGCGTACCGATCTCGGTGAACGCCGACGACTGTCCTGAGGAGTCGCTGAAGATGATGGCGGTGTCATTGGAGTAACTCGGATCCGGCATGGGCGACGTGAAGACGCCGCCCGCACCGACGGCGATGCCCGACAAGATCCTGGACGTGGGATCGGCCCACTTGACCAGGATGGCCGTGATCGGCTGGGCCCCGCCGCTCACAGCGCCGGCGATGCCGGAGAGGGAGAGCGACCCGTTGAAGTTGTAGGTGATCTTGCTGGCGTCGACCACCATCGGCGGCCCGAAGACGGTGCCGACGAACGTCGGGCCGGCGACACGACCCGCGCCGTCGGTGGCCTTGATCGTGACCTCTTTCCCGAGTGTGGCGCTGATGGTCGCGCTGAAGCTGCCGTCGGAGTTGACGGTGGTCGTGGAGATGTTGGTGTCATTGCGCAGCTCGAGCGTGATCGTGCCGCTGCCGCCGGCGACCGCGCCGGCCGCCCCTGTTACCGTGGTAGTGGAACCGCTCGTGGTGAGGCTGACGAGCGTCGGCGATAGCACGGGCGCCGCGGCATAAGGGATGGTCAGGAACTGCCGATCGCCCCCGACGTAGAGTGCGTTCGCGCCGAACAGCGCGTCATAGCCGATGTTCCCGGCCGCCTGCTGGCCGAGTCGCGGATGCGTCGAATCGGCAAAGTTGTCGATCTTGATCCCGCCGAAGCCGGCCGCAGCGGTGAGGACGCTGCCGTTCGCATCGCCCGCGGTCATCGTCTCCGGGGCGGTGAGAATCTGGTTGACCGATGGATTGGCCGGATCGGTGACGTCGACGAAGGCGACACCGCCGTCAGCGCCGAACAGATAGAGCGTGTTGCCTACGAGACGCGCCTTCTGCGCGTTGAAGCCCGCGCCGCCGACATCGAGGTCCTTGACCTTGATGGCGTCGAAGACATTGCTGCGGTCGAAGATGACGAGGTCGTGGCCAACGCCGCTCGGGCGGCTCGGCGAGATCGCGGCAAGATAGCGCGAGCCGAGGAGCACGACGTCTGTGATGTTCACGTTGGCGGCGATGGTCGGGAACGACGTGTACCACTCGAACTGAGTTCCGAAGACGTTGAGAACGTCGATGGAGCCGGTGGTCTTTCCGACGAATGCCCATGTGCCGTCGGTGGCGAATGAGCTCCCGGACCCTCCGAAGGACGAGACGCCGTGCACGTAGAGATGGTTGGTGCGGAGCTCGTACTTGACACCGTGAACGATCGCCACCTGCTTGACGTTGGGCTCGTTCTGCAGCGTCGACTGCGACACGAGGTGCGGCGACGTCGGATTGGAGATGTCGTAGTAGAAGACCGGCGCATTGCTCATGTTCGGCGCGTAGACCGCCAGCGTGTTGCCCTCGCGGGCGAATGCGCGGGCACGGCCGGCGGCGGAGATGAGGTCGGCCGAGACCGCCGGCGTCCCAACGGCCGCGGAGCCGATGGCGTAGGCGCTGCTGACCTTGCCCGAGCTGTCGGCCGCGTGAAGCGTGAAGGAGTCGCCGACAGCGGCGGCCAGCGTGACGGAGAAGCTGCCGTTCCCCGCGGCCGTGGCGCTCGCCGAGGTCGTGCCGCCGTCGACCGTCACGGTGATCGTGCCGTTGCCGATGGCGGCGCCGGCTGTACCGGTGATGGTGACGTTGCCGCCGCTCAATGCACCGATGGTGACGAGTGACGGCGTGATCACCGGGGCACCGTTGATCGGCGCGATGGTGAGGCTGCTGCCGGAGGCGATGTAGGCGTTCGGGCCTAGGACGCGCACGTCGCGCGCAGTGGCCGGGAGCGTGATCGCGCTGCCGGCGACGGGCTTGAGCCGATTGCTGGCCGCCGCCATCGGTGTGAGGCTCAGGTTCGCGGCAACGTAGACGTCGGTGCCGCTCGCGTCGATCGCGCCGGCACTGACCGGGATCAACACCCCGTCGAGCGTCGGGTCCGATGGACTGGCGGGATTGGTGATGTCGACCGGAATGACGCCGGTCGGTCCGGTCAGATAGAGCGTGTTGCCGACGACGACGCCGCGCTTCGCGGCGAAGTTCGGAATCGGCTCGGTCTGCTTGACGGTCCAGGCTCCGCCGCTGATGCCGTAGTTCGAGCCGTCGTGCGTGTCGAAGACAGCTGTATCCCAGGCGTTGTCGCTGATGATGTAGAGGTAATGACCGTCGGCCAGCGGGAACAAGCCGAGCATGTTCCCTGAGCCGCTCACGGTCTGCGTCGTGACGAGCCGCGGATTCGCCGGGTCGATGATGTCGTAGACGAGGACGCTGCCGTTGACGTTGCCCACGAAAGCGACGTTGTTCAACAGTGCGACGGCCTGGCTCGTCGTGAATGACGTGAGAACGAACCCGTTGATCGTAGGCGACGGCGTCGTGGTCGAGAAGGTACCGAAGCCGCCGTTGCTCGAGGCCACGTAGGCCCAGCCGTTGCGCAGCACGAGCTCGGAGGGCTTGGCGCCGCCGAGGGAGACGGTGCGGATGAGGGCCGGCGGCGTCGACGTGGTGTCGAGCAGCACGACCTGATCGCTGGTCGAGCCGTAGACCGCGAGCGTGCGCCCTTCGACAGCCACGCGCTCGGCGGTGAAGTTCGGATCGCTCGTCCACGTGCTCATCGGGAACGATGTAGCCGTGCTCGGCGTGACCGTGAGCGTGGCAGAGCCCGTGACGCCGCCATAGGTCACGGTGATCACGACGTTGGTGGGCGTGGAGACGCTGGTGGTGGTCACGTTCAACAAGGACGTGGTCGATCCGGCCGCGAAGCTGATGGTCGTGGCGACGGAGGCGACGGTGTTGTTCGACGACGACACGTTGAGCGTCATCACGGCGGCCGCCGGCGCGCCGAGCGTGACGGTCATGGCCGACGAGGAGCCGCCGGTCACCGACCCCGGTGCGAACTGGACGGCGACGGCGACACTCTTCACGGTGAGCGTGCTGGTCGCCTGCGAGCCGGTGAGTGTCGCGGTGATGGTGGCAGTCGTGTCGACGGCCGGATTGGTGGTGGTGATCGTGAACGTGGCCGTGGTCTGCCCTGCAGCGACCGTGACGCTCGCCGGCGCCGAGGCGATGCTGGCGGCGCTGCTGGCCAGCGAGACGACGGTGCTGGCTGCCGGCGCCGCCGAGAGCGTGACCGTGCCGGTGGCGGTAGCGGTTCCGTTCACAAGCGACGGCGCAACGGAGACCGAGGCGACGGTGATCGGCGCCAGCCAGGTGTTTACGGGGATCGGCAGCGACGAGAGCGGATACGTGTGCGAGTCTGTGGCGACGATGGTGAAGCTGTCGGGCGCCACTCCCGTCACCGCGACGGTGAAGGAGCCGTCCGCGTTCGCGGTGGCGTTGACGGCCACCCCGGTGCGTGTGTTGGTGATCACGAGATTGATCGGCGCGTCGGTGTCGGTGACAGTAGTGGCGGGCGCTACGAGGTTCGCGTTGCCGTTGGTCGTCGGCGTGATGAGGATTTGCGCGACCTTGGTCGGATCCCACGCCGGACGCGCAGCGTTGTAGATGTTCTTGCCGCCGTTGGTCAGCGCAGGGGTGCCGTCGATGCGGTCGCCGCTCTGCAGCGTGGCGCCCTTTACGGTGACGGAGTCGAAGCGATAGACGCCGCGCCAGCCGTAGCCCGGCTGGATGGGGATGGTTTCGGTGCCGTTCGGCGCGAGAGTGACGGTGCGCGGGGACGGGATGTCGAGTATCCGCCACGTCCCCTGCACTGCGCCCACGGAGTTCGTGACTTCGACCCACTGGCCGATGAGGTAGGTCGGAATGTCTTTGCTGCGTCCTGTAACGAGGGTCGGACCGCTGCTGCCGCTCTGAGCGATGCCCGCGCCGAGCGACGGCAACTCGGTTACGCCCGTGGCCGCGCCGCCGTTGTCGACGGTCAGATCGCCGTAGGTCGAGTTGGATCCCTTCGTGACGATCGTGCCGGCGCCGGCAACGACAATGCTCGACGGCGCGAGGCCGCCGGCCGCATGCAACGCCGGCAGAGTGCCGGACGTGTACTCGACCGCGATTCCGCCGCCGCCGCCTGCGCCGGCGCCGCTCGGCGTGGAACTGCCGCCGCTGGCGTCAATCGTGCCGCTACCGCTGATCGGTCCGGTGGTGATCCACACCGAACCGCCTGCGCCGCCGCGGCCGCCGCTCGCGCCAGTGGCGAGAATGGAACCGTTCATGACGACGGAGCCGGCCGTAATGTGGGCTGATCCTCCGCCCGCTTGGCCGCCGTAGTTGTTCTCGCCGCCGCCGCCGTTCTCGGCGGGGTGGTAAACGCTGCCGTAGACTGTGCCGCAGACGCAGGAGCTGTACCACCCGCCGCGTCCGAAGTGTGAGCCGCCGGACGGGAATCCCGCCGCGGTCTCCCCCGGATAGCTCTGGGCCGGCGGATATCCTCGGCCTGTCAAATCGATGGCGCCGCCTGCGGCGATGGTGAGTGCACCGCTCAGGTTCATGGTGACGCCGGGCGTGGCCGGGCCACTGCCCGGGATCAGCTGCGACAACACCGCGCCTGCGTCGATGGTGACGCTCTCGCCAATGATCTGGGGGGCGATGACGTTGCCGCTGATCTCGACGCTCCCTCCGATCGGGTAGAGCGCCGTCGTGAACTGTCCCGTGGTGCCGCCAATGAGCGTCGTGGCCGGAGCGATGATCGGATCGCCGCTGGTGAGCGTGGCCTGAGCGCGGATGCTCACAGAGTCGAACAGGTAGACGCCGCTCCACCGGTCGCCCTGCTGAACGTCGATCGTTTCCGATCCGTTCGCTTGCAGTGTGACCTTCTTCTGGTTCGTCGGGTCGATCGAGAGGATCCGCCAACGTCCCTTGAACGTACCGAAGGCATCATCGATCTCGACCCAGCGGCCGACGTGATAGCTCTGAATGTTCGTAGACCGCGCTGTGACGAGTATGCCTGGGCCGCTACCGCTCTGGGCAACGCCCGAGCCGAGCGATGGCAGGTCGGTGTTTCCACTGGCGGCGCCGCCGTTGTCGACGATGAGAGCGCCGTACTGCGAACCCGGCCCCTTCGTGAGGATCGTGCCAGCGCCGGCGGCGACAACGCTCGATGGTGCGATGCCGCCCGCAGCGGTCAAGGCCGGAAGAACGCTCGCTCCGTCGGTGTACTCGATGGCGATGCCGCCGCCGCCGCCCGCGCCGGCCCCGTTGGACGCCGCGGTGCTGCCGCCGCTGGCATCGATGGAACCGACGCCGCTGATCGACGCAGTGTTGATCCAAACTGATCCGCCCGCGCCGCCGCGGCCGCCGCTCGTGCCCGTTACTTTGATCGACCCGTCGATGACGACGGAGCCGGCCATGAGGTGCACGTTTCCTCCGCCGGGTTGGCCGCCGTAGTTGTTCTCGCCTCCGCCGCCGGCTTCGTTCGGATGGTAGACGTTGCCGTAAATCGTGCCGCAGGCGCAGGAGCTGTACCACCCGCCGTGTCCGAAGTGTGAGCCGCCGGAGGGGAAGCCGGCCGCGGTCTCGCCGGGCAGCGTCGCGCCGGCTGCGTATCCGAGGCCAGTCAGGTCGATCGACGAATTGCAGGCGATGTAGACGTCTGTGAGCGAGCCGGTCGCGCCGAGCGACATGGTCGTCGTGGCGGACTGAACGACCTTCGCCCCCTCGATCACGAGGAGCTTGGCGAAGTTGTGCTGTCCATTGATCGTCACAGTCGCGCCTGCGGCGATGGCGACGACCTTGCCGTTGAGTGAGGTGTCGGTAGCGGGGATCGTGATGTTGGTCGTGATCGTGCGATCGGCGGCTATCAGAGTGACCTGCTGGGAAGCGCTCGAGGAACCGCCGCCCGCGGCCGTCGCCGCGACTGTGATCGTCGTCGTCGCGGCGGAGGAGCCGGTGGTCCACGGCGCCGTCCAGGTGTTGCTGGCTCCCGCGCTCGCCGGAATGACCGTGCCGTCGGCAAGATGGAACTCGACTTTCTGCGTGACGTTCGTCGAGCTCGGCGGAATGACCGTCGCCGAGAGTGTGGCGTTGTAGCTGGTCGGGTATTGCGCGGCCGGCGCGGAGCAGCCGAACGAGGTTGCCGGCGGCCGCGTGTCGGTGACCGGATCGATGACGACGGATACGTTTGCCGGTGCGGGGTTGCCGGCCTTGTCAGTCGCAGTGACGGTCAACTGTTTCGTGATGGAGACGGTGCCATCGATGAACGGCGCGGTGATCGTCTTCGAGTAGACGTTCGATCCGTTCGGCGCGGTCATCGTGTAGGTCGTGCCGTCGAGCGTCGCCGTGACGCTCTGCACGCCGGAGTCGGCGTCGGTGACGGTGGCCTGGACGGTGATCTGGCCGCTGCCTTCGAGGAAATGAGCGTTGGCCGACGGCTGCGTGAGGGTGATCGACGGCGGGATGTTATCGACCACGATCGGCAGCGCCGTTGAGTACGCGACGGCGCCGTACGTTGCCGTGATCGTGGCGGTGACCGGGGCGGTCACGACCGCGGTGGTGATGGTGAAGTTCGCCGATGTGGCATTTGCCGGGATCGTGACGCTGGCCGGGACCGTGGCGGACGTCGAGGACGATGACAGTGGCACAGTCACGCCGCCGGCAGGGGCCGGCGAGCCGAGCGTCACGGTTCCGGTGACGCTGTGGCCGCCGATGACCGGATTCGGCGAGAGCGCCGGCGCGGAGATGACCGCGGCTGCTGGAATGCTGGCAATCGTCGCCGCCGCCGAGGTCAGGGGGTAGGTGTGGCGATCGCGTGCGCTGATCGTGAGTGCGTCGCCGGCGGTGCCGTAGATCGGAACCGTGAACGAGCCGTTTGCCGCGGCAACACCGCTGAAGCGCGCCGGTGTGTCAAAGCCGTAATTGATCGAGTTCCACTCCGCGCCGTCCTCCTTGAACACCACTGCGGCGTAGCGAGGCCGGGCGTCGATCGTGGCCGTGTACTTCAGTTGGCCGTCGAGGTAGAAGTAGACATTCGATGGCGTCCGCTCGATACGGAAGAGCGTGTTCGTCGTGTAAGAGAACGTGCCGGTGACCGAGCTGTTGTTCACCCACACCTGGCACGTGCTGTTGTCGAAGATGCCCCAGTCGTATTCGGCGTCGCCGGTCGCTGTGGCGGTGAGAAGCATGTCCATATGCTGCGTCGTCTGCGACGGACGCCCTTCAACGTACGCGTAGGTGGAGGAGCTCGCGGCCGTGGCCGCGACACCGCCCCAGATCACGCCGTTCGGAATCTTCTGGGCTGAGAATCCGCCCTTCGTTCCGAACGTGACGTCAGTGTTGGTGGGGAAGGCGATCGTGGGGAGCGAACGGGCGCTGTTTCGGACGGAGAGCTCGACCGGACCTGCCGCATCGGTCCCAACGTCGAGCGCGGCGCTGGTTGTGCCGATGACCACCGGGCCATTGGCGCCTGCGGCGACCGAGATCTTCGAAGGATCGATGACTGGCGCGGCGGTGTTGCCGGTGATCCACGTCGAGTTGACATCGACGCTTGGGGTGTTCGTCGGGATGACGAGGTCGGGCGTATAGACGCGAGCGTTTTTGATCGTGACGTGGTCGAAGCGGTAAAGACCGCGCACCGTGTCGCCAGCATGCACGTCGGCGCCGCTCTCGAGCGTGACCGTGGCCGGTCCGCTGGAGATGACGAAGCCATGCGTGTCGCTGTCGGGATGAATAAAGAAGGTGTGGTTCGCCGAGACCATGGCGCCACTGGCGACGCTTGTTCCGTTCAGGACGGTCCACGTGCCGCTGGCGCCGTTCATCGCGACGTCGCCGCGGACGACTGCCGCCGTCGGGATGCCCGAGAGCGGCGCGCAGACCGCATTCGGACAGGTGAACATCTGTGCGGTCGTAATCGCCGTGGCCGAGGTCGAGAACGAGGCGAAGAGAACGTCGCCCGTCTGCGGCGTGAAGTTGGTGAAGGCGCTGCCGTCGTCGTACTGCCACGTGCCGGCGTTGTTGCGTACGGCCACGAGTTGCTTCCCGGCGGGGTGGCCGGTATCGGAGTACATGAGGTAGCCGTTGTACGCAACGCTCTGCGTGGGCACGGCGGCGAAACCGTTGACGGTGCGCACGCTGGCGTCGTTGGCGATCGAGGCGATGCGCCAATCTCCGCGCGGCGTGCCGTCGGACGCGGTGACCTGCAGCCGGTTGCCGGCGAGGTACGTCCCTTCCCACATCGCGTCGACGACGGCGGTGCCGGCCGATGGCGCGCTCAGCACCTTGGCGGTACCGAACGACGGGAGCTCGGTGATGACGTTGGCCGGCAACGAGCTGCTGCGCGTGCCGTTGTTGACGACGAGATCTCCGTACGTCGATTGCGGTCCGAAGACGCAGGTCGATCCGGCCGCACCCTGGAAGGACGTTAGGCCGCCGATGGCCGTGACGTTGTTCAGGATCGTGCCGCCAGCCTGGGTGTACTCGATGGCGATGGCACCACCGCCGCCGGCGCCGCTGTCCCACGTCGCGTTCGCTCCCGCGCCGTTCGCCTGGATCACGCCGCCGCCGCTGATGTTCGATGTAGTGACGTAGATCGATCCGCCGGCGCCGGCGCCGCCGTTATTGGCGGAATCCTGGCCATTGGCGAGGATCGAGCCGTCGACCAGGATCGTATTCGCGACGAGGCGAACCACGCCGCCGCCCGTGCCGCCGGCCGAAGATGGCTCGCGCACCATGCCGCCGCCGCCCGCTTCGAGCGGATGGTAGATGCTGCCGAACGTACCGCCCGGCACGCCGACCTGGAAGCTCCGTCCGTTGAACCTGGCGCCGCGGCCGATGTGTCCGCCGCCGCTGTCGAAGACAGCCGCACCGGCGCCGGGATAGGTAGTGTTCTGCGCGAAGCCGAGAACGGCGCCGCTGTATGGCGTGGCGTCGACGCTCGCCCCGCAGGCGACGTAGAGCGTGTCGACGGTGATCGTGTCGGGATGGAGGATGTCGTTGCTCTTCGGAACGACGGAGCCGCCGAGGACGACCAGTTTCTTGAACGTGTGCGGTCCGACGATCGTCAGCTTCCCGGCGGTGACCACTACATCCTTGTTGTCGTACGTCGTGGTGTCGCTGCTCGGGATCGTCGTGTCGCTTGTGATGGTCTTGTCGAATACGACCACGGTCATCTGCACCTGCTGCGTGCCGGTGCCCTGCCCGTTCGTCTTCGCCGAGGCCACGATGGTGATGACGCTGCCGGCCGTCGCTGACGGCGGCACGGTGTACGTCGCGGAGTAGACGCCGCTGCCCAAGGTGGCCGGGAGTGTGGTGGTTCCGTCGCTGAAGCTGACGGAGGAGACGGCCGTGCCGCTCGAGCCCGGAACGGCAGTGACGCCGAGGCTGATCTGCGAACCGGCGGAGACAAAGGCGCCGTCGCTACCGCATGTGAAGGTGACGATGGGCGCGGTCGGATCGTAGTGCGGCGTGATCTGCACGGTGAGAGTCGATTTCCGGATGTTGCCAACCGTGTCCTTCGCGGTGACGGTGATTGTCCGGTTCACGGCGACGGAGCCGGAGACGGAGGGGAGTGGGAGATCGGCGGCGTACTCATTCGGATTGCCGGTGGCCGCCATCACCGTTGGCGTGATCGATCCGCCTTCGATGACGACGCTGACCGATTTCACGCCGGTCTCGGCGTCGGTCACTGTTGCCACGACGTGAATGTTCGTATCCGTGTCGATGGTGTAATTCCTGCCGGCAATCGGAGCCGAGATCGTGACGGCCGGCGGGTTGCCGTCGTGGGCGATGTTCAAAGTCTTGACCGAAGGTACCGGCGCGGCGGTTCCGTCGTCCGCTTTCGCAGTGAGCGTCACGGTCTGTCCGTCGAGCGTCGCATCTTTGGCGATCGGCACAGTGAACGTCGTGCTGGCCGACGGGCTGTTCGCGGTGAACGTCTGCGTCGACTCCGTGCCGCTGCCGATCTGCGTGGTGAGCGAGAGCGTCTTCACGGCGACTTCGTCGGTGGCGGCGACCGCGGCGGAAATGCTGTTGCCGATGTAGAGCGGATTCGGCGCCGTGAGCGTGAAGTTGGTGATGACGGGCGGCTGGTTGGCGACGATGGTGAACGTCGACGACGGCGCGTCGAAGGTACGGCCGGCGCGGTCGGTGACGCGCATCGTAAGCGTGGCCGTGCCGGGCGTGGCGCTTCCCGGAACGACGATCGACGGCGTTTGCTGCCCTGGGGCCGTACCGTACGGGAAGCTGTCCGTGTGCGCCGCGACTGCCGGCGCGAGGCTGTAGGTGACGCCGCCGACGCCGGCGAGCGAGGTCGCGGTGTACGTGAGTCCGAGCGAGGTGCCCTGAATGAGGTTGCCGCCGGCCGCCGGATTGGTGGAGACGGTCAGCGCCGGCTGATCGCTTTGCAGCAGAAGGACTGCCTTCGAGTCGATCGTCGCCTTGGTCTTGTCGTCAGTGACGCCGGCGATCGTGATGCTGGCGTCGGCGCGCGCGAGCGCTCTCGCGCCGAGCGTGACGTTGTCGAAGATGAGCGTGCCGGCGAGCGGCGTGGCCCGCGTGAGGTGCACGGTCGTCGATGGGAACCGGGAGTCGAGCGCGGAGATGAACAACTCGCCGTTCACTTCGCCGGCGTTGCGGAGGAAGATCGTGCCTGCGCCGCCGTCGAGCGTCCCCGCCGTCTCGCCTGCGTTGTTGTGGCCGCCGAGCGCGAAGACATGCGTGCCATTGCTGGTGTCGATGTCGAGCAGTTGCGAGGCTTCGAGCGAGACCCGGCCGCCACCGCCCGCGCGGGTCGCGGTGGTCGAGCCGTCATCGTCGCCGCCGTTGGCGCTGACTTTCGCTGCCGCGCCGAGAACGATCTCGTTTGCGGTGACGTGGATGCTGCCGCCGGAGCCTGCGCCGCCGATGTTCACGCCTGACTCGCCGTCGCCGAGGAGCGAGCCGGCGAGAACGACCTTGCCGAGACCACTGGTGGCAACATGGATGTAGGCGGAGCCGCCGCCCTGACCGCCGCGGCGGCTGCTGGAATCGGCCGCGCCGCCGCTGCCGGCATCAACCGGCGTGGTGATGGAGCCGTAGGTTGCGTTTGTCGCGCCGGCGTCGTCGCCGCCGATGCCGGCGTAGGAGCCGGATGCGCCGGAGGTCGCGCCGCCGGTGGTGACGCGGCCGCGCGTGACGCCGTTCGGCGAGGTGTTGGTGCCGCTGTCGTTGGCGTTCCCCTCGAGGCCGCCCATGTAGCCGCGGTGCGAGACGTCGATCGACGAGTCACCGTCGACGTAGAGGTGATCGGTGATGGTGAGATCGATCTTCTGATCTGCCGTGGTGGTGCTGGGGACAGTGTCGACGACGCCGCCGTTGATGACGATCAGGTTCTTGAGCGTGGTCGCGACGTAGAGGATCAGACGTCCGCCGTCGACGACGACGCTGTCGGACACGAGCGGATGGGTGGCGTCGACTGCGATCGTGCCGCCGGTCGGAATGGTCTGTCCGGTCGTGACGATGTCGATGTTGATCGGCAGGTCGATCCGGTTTCCACCGTCGCCGTCGTTGATGTGGGCGACGATCTGGAAGGGCGTGCCGGCGTCGGGGATGGTGAAGCCGCTCAGCGTGGCATCGAGCTCGTTGCCGGTCCGCGTTGCGGTGAGGGTGCCGCCGCCCGGCACGTCGAAGGTGGCGGCCAGCGGCAGCGGCGAGGTGGCGAAGACGCGCAGCTTGGCCGTGAAGTTCTGTGCCCCGGCGGGCCACGCCGCGTCGCGCAGCGGCGCGATCCAGGCGACGGTCGGCGCGTTCGGATTGTGAATGCCGAGGTAGGTGACGGAAGCGGACGCCGAGCTGCTGTTGCCGGCGTAGTCGATGGCCCTGGCGTTGATGGCGATCGCGTTGTCGTTGTTGTGCGACTGCACGGTGATCACCGGCGAGATGAACTCCCACACGCCGGTGTTTGCGTGGAACGTCGCGTCGGAGGCGTTGACGGTGTAGGGCGCGGTACCGACGGTGAAGGTCATCGAGGCGACTCCGGTCTCCGCGTCGCTGGCGAAGCCGTGCACGCGGTACTGGTCGCCGTCGTTGAAGGTCAGGGCCGGCGTGGCTGGCACGTTCCTGATCACTTGGATCGTGACCGGCTGCGAGGACGGCGCGACGGTGTCGGTGGCCATGTTGATGCTGTCGACCTTGGGCGTGGCCGAGAATCCGCGGATGTCGCTGACGCTGGTGGTCAGGTTGACTTTCGCGCCGCCCGCGACAGTGCGCGGGATGGTGAGCGAGAGGGCCGCGCTCGGCCACGGGTCGGTGAAGAGCTTGCGGCTGATCGAGGTCGCTGCTGAAGCGAGCGTGTTCGAGCTGCCGTCGAGCGTGGCCGTGACGGTGATGTTCGCGTCGAGGCCGCCGCCACCGATCTGCACGGTGTCGGTGAGAGAGCCGCCGGGATAGACGGTGGCCGGCGCGATGGCGGTCGAGTTGATCGTCAGCGCCGGCTGCGTGGCGACGGTCCAACTGCGCGTTGCCGTTCCCTTGTTGAGGGAGAGATCCCACGCATCCGCGCGGAGGGTGAACGTGGTCGTGCCCGGAGACGCAGCGATAGCGACGGTGGTGGGCGAGCTCCTCAGGACCGTGCTGATGTTGCCGGCTGCATCGACGGACCAGAAGTCGACGCGATCGAGATCGGTCACGGCGCTGCCGTCCGGATTCAGCAGCGTGACCGGAATGGTGTAGAGCACGTTGAGGTAGAGCGGATCGCTGCTGCCGATGGCCACGCCATTGATCAGCGGATTGCCGATGGTCACGGTCGGCGCGATGTTGTCGTAGGTGAAGAAGTCTTGCGTGTAAACGCTCAGGGTCTGGCCGTTCGCGTCGACCATGGCCCGGCCGTCGGTATCGACGACGCCGGAGAGCGAGAGGCGATAGAAAGCCGACGGAGTGAGCGTGACGTTCGGTGCGAAATAGAGCGTCGCGCCGCTGATCGGATCGAGCTGGACGTTGCCGGCGATCGGACTACCGATCGTCTGCCCGCCGATGGCGCTGATCTGGATGAGGGTCATCGAGCCGCTGCCGCCGCTTTGCCACGGAGCCGGATCGAGCGGCTTGCTGAAGGTGACGCCGATGCGGACGCCGTTCTTCGTCAGCGGCTGCTTCGGCGAAGGATCAACCTTGGTGACCTGCGGCGCGCTGTAGTCGGAGGTCGTGAAGCTCGCGCCGAGGTCGGCGCCGAGGACGTGATTGGCAAGATCCAGCAGCGTTCCCGAGACAAGGATCCGGTAGAGGGAGTTGCTCTTCAGTGGGAACTTCTGGCCTGCCGGCGTCGGCGGCGTGTTGAAGGTGATGACTTCCGTGTTGTCCGGCTGCACGATCGCCGAGGCGAGCGTCAGCGTGAGCTCGGTGCCGGCCGCGCTGTCGAAGAGGTGGAAGTATCCGTTCCCACCGGATGTGAGCAGTTCGCTGCGCATGGCGCGGCTGAACGTGAACTTCAGTTGGGTGTCAGGGGCGACCTTCGACGCACCGTCGGCGGGGAAGATGCCGATGAGCCGCGGCGGCGTGGAGTCGAGGGTAACGCTGGGCGCGGTGACGAGGCCCTGGCCGCTGAGCAGGGTGACGTCCTGCTGTGCGCCGATGGTGTTGTCGTCCGGTCCGAGGTAGATGAAATGGACAGAAAGTCCGTTGGGTGGCGTGGCGATGCCCTGGAAGGTGTAAGAGCCGGTGGAGTCGGTGCGCGTCTCGAGGTGTATGCCACCCCAGGTGACGAGAACACGTGTTCCGGCCGAGGGCAACGAGCCCGTTCCTTCGGCGAAGACTTTTCCGGTGACGCTGTCGTAGGAACCGAGGAGGATGCTCGCCGTCGCCGGCGTGGTCTGGCTGTTGAGCGACACGGATGTCGAGCCGGAGAGGGGCGACGTCCCCTGCGACGTGGCCTGAATACTGACGTTGCCGAGCGGCAGCCCGCTCAGCGACACGAAGCCGTTCGCGTCGGTGTAGGCGCTGCGGCCGGATCCGCCGCTGCTGGCCGAGACCTGCACGTTTGCCATCGGAGCGGCCGGGCTGCCCGCCTGTACGGTGACGTTGACGGTGCCTGTGGCGGAAAAGACGAGATCGAGCTCTTTCGCCGCGGTGTTGGCGTCGAAGCTGGTGCTGGTGCTGATTACGCGCGCGAGACCGCCGAGCTCGTGAACGACCACGTAGACTCCGACGGTACCGGTTACGGCGCGCACGAGACCCGGGAACTGCGCGCCGTTCGTCTGCGACGACCGGAGATACTGGCCACCGAGGGAGGTCTGCGTGACGTCGATGTTCACCAGCGGAGCGAGGACGCCCGAGTTTCCGCCGGCATCGTTCGGCAGGAAGGCCTTGACGGTGAGAGTCGACGTCGGCTCCAGCGTGAGCGGAATGGTGGCCGTGGGGAAGACGGCGCTGACCAGGCCCGCACCGCGGGCCATACGGATGCTGTTCGGATCGCGGGCCTCGAGGGTGAAGTTCCCTTCGCGCACTCCTTTGAAGTCGAATGAACCGTCGGCCGCTGTCGTGTCGCGGGTCTGGTAAAAATCATGGATGAAGGTTCCAAACAACGTGACGTTCGAGCCGGGGACGGCGGCGTTGTTGTTCTGCGGATCGACGAGGGTTCCCATCACCTCGCCGCTGAAGGTGAGTGTGATGGGGACTGCCGTCGTTTGATTCTTGTTGACGGCGAAGTTGCTGGTCGTGGCCCCCGATTTGAACTGCGTCTTGGAGAAGGCGCTGGCGCTGTAGGAGGCGCGGCCGTCGACCGGGAGCTGATCGAACTGAATCGAGCCGCTGGCGTCGGTCGTTCCGAAATCGAAAAGAGCGCCGCGATACAGCGAGACCTCGGCGTTCGGCACAGGAGCCAGGGCGTTGTTCGGATCGAGGACGGTGATGCGCACCGAGCCCAGACCGGTGGAGCTCAACGTGATCGGCGCGTTCTCGACGTCGTTTTCCTTGGTGACCGCGCCGCCCCAGTCGCCGCGGCTCTCCTGGTTCGTCGGATCCTCGGCAGTAACGCGCACGCTGACGGCGAAGATGTTGTTGAAACGGAAGTGTCCCGTGCCGTCGGTGAAGCGCGGATCGGCGGCCGTGCCGAGCTCGCGCGCCGGATACGACAGCTCGCGCAGCCAGATCTTCGCGAAGGGAACCGGATTGTTGTTCGAATCGACGACCGTTCCTTCGACGGAGCCCTGTTGCTGGAGGACCAGCCTGACGTTGTCGACGATGCCGCCGTTGACCGGGGTCGACCCGGTGGTGATCGCGGTGCGATAGATGCCGTTGATGGTGTAGTCGGCGGTGACGGAGAAGGAGGACGAGGGAACGATGTTCTTGTAGTCGAAGCTGCCGTCGAATCCCGTGATCGCGATCCCGAGGTCCTGACTGTTGTCGAACATGTGCACGGCCGCGCCGGCGACGGGCGTGTAGCCGTCAGGTGCGAAGACATGTCCGCGCACTTCTGCGAGCGTCGTGAGAATGAGGGTTTTCGGCACCACCGCGCCGTCGTAGCCGATCGTCGCGTCGGCCGAGGCGTAGCCGGCCGACTCGACAGTCTCGACCCGGGCGGGCGAGGGCAGTACCGGGACCTTCTGGAAGATCGCGTCGGTGGTTCCGTCCGTGTTTGCGAAGACCGTGTGGACTACCGTGTCCAACTCTGCGTTGTCCCAGACCCGGAAGCTGACCGACAGTTTTCCGGCCAGCTTGATGAACACACCAGCCTGGGTCTGCTGCTGGATATTCGCGGTGATCGTCCCCTGTCCCTTGAGGCGAAGCGTGATCGCGGCGATCTGATCGGCGAAGGAAACGGTAGCGGTTCCCGTCGTCATCTGATAGCCGTACGTCGGATCGCTCAGCGAGAGCGGCGCCGCGACGATCGGCAGCGTCGTGCCGACGGCGAGGTTCTGGAACTCGTAAACGCCCAGGCTGGTCTCCTCGGCGGACCACATTTGCGCGGTGTCGGTCCAGAAGACGTGATAGCCGGTTACCGGCTGCCCGGATGCGCTGAGCAGGTGGACGCGGATCGTTCCCTTCCCGGAGCCGGAAGTGTTCGTGATCGCCACCGGTACGTTGTTCGTCGGCGTGGTCTGGCTGTATGGCACGAGGTCGGGGAGCGACTTGCTGATGCCGCGTCTCGTGGCCGGGTCGTACGCGGAGATGCTTGTTCGCGATACCGTCTGAGGGGCGGAGTCGTAGCGATAGTGACCCGCTGCATTGGCGACGACGACCGGCATGCCCTTGATCTGGACCTGTGCGTTCGGCACCGCATGGAAGAGACCCGGGTTCAGTGGGTCCTCCGCCGTGACGTCGCCGTCAACGCTGACCATGACTGTGTTTGCGGTCGGGATGACGAGTTTTAGGTCGCCCATGTTGCGCGATTCGTTCGCCTTCAGATCGAAGTCGACGGCGACCTCGGTCGGCGATATCGCGAAGTTCGCGGCCAGCACAGTGACGAAGCCGGCCGGCACTTTCGGGAACGAGAAGGTGCCTGTGGCGTCGGTAAAGATCTCGCTGAATCCGTATCCCTGGCTGTAGACGCCGACGTGCACGTTGGCAACCGGCGCGTTCGTGTCGTTGCGGATGACGCGGCCGTAGACCGTGCCGACGCCGGGGAAGGGCTGCCGGTAGATGGAGATGTCCTGCACGGCGACTTCGCCGCCTGCGTGGAGCTCGTTCGCCGCGTAGGCCACGTTCCCCGCCGCGTCCTGGGCGCTGAACGTGAGCGGTCCGACCGGGAGATCGGTGACCGAAAACGTGCCGTCACTCTTCGTGGTGGTGCTGCGGAACTGCCGGAAGAGCGTGCTGCCGACGACGACCGTGGCGTTCGGTACGCGCGTGCCGTCCTCATACCGCACCGTTCCCTGCGCCGAGCCGCGGCCGAGGAAGACCACGCTGATCTGCGAGAGCGTGTGGAGAAGCCGGACCGTGCCGTCGAGCGAGGCACTTCGTCCCTCTGCGACAGCGTAGATGTTGTAGTCGCCGTTCTGTCCGGCGTCGGTATCGCGCGGGATGTACTCGAAGAGGAACTTGCCGTTCGCGTCGCTGAGCTGATACTGGCGGCCGGTCTTGGTCGTGAGAAACAGTTGCGCGCCGGGAATGATCGTATTGTCCCCGTGCAGGACCGTTCCGAGCAGCAGTGCGGAGTTGCGCGGATCGACCACAGGGACGACGGTGGCATTGCTGGCCGGGTCGACCAGATGGCTCGTGTGGATCTGGTACTGCACGTCGCTCGACAGTGCGGTGTCGTAGTTGACGTGGATGATCCGCCGGTCCGGCTGCAGCGCCGCGCCCGCGACGGTGCGCTTGCCGGTGTAGCTGACGCCGAACTTGCTCGAGTCGAGCACGACGTCGGTGTCGAAGTCCGGACTGAGATCGGCGGTCGTCGCCGGCAGGCGGCGGTTGAAGAGGACCGAGACGGTGTGGCCGTCGGGGTCGAGGAACGTATCCTGCCGCGCGGCGACGATGCCGACCGGTGCGACCGGAACGGCATGCGGGACCGGCGCCACGTCGTTGCTCGTGGCGACGCCGTTGGCAATGTGGATGTGAACCACCTGGCCGGCGGTGGCGGTAAATGGCGCGGAGGCGCGCATCAGCGTGACGCCGTCGGGCGCGGGGAAGATCAGATCGATCGTGGCGGCGCCGCTGACGGATGGCGTAATGGTGAGGTCGAGCGCTTCGTTCGATCGTCCGATGACCGCGAGCGTTCCGGCTTCGACGCTGCCGCTCAGCGGGAACAGCCCGCCCCACGGAATCTGCCGTTTCCATCCGGAGGTCTGCGTGGCGTCGACGCCGAGCACCTGCCCCGTGGCCACGGATGTGACCTGGACGTCGAAGGCGCTCGCTGCCGTGCTGCTCTTCGGGCCGTGAACCAGCGCGAAGACATACGGTCCACGGTCGGTGGTCGATCCGGCGAAACGATCGGCCATGTCACTGAATGTTCCACCCGTCTGGGAGAAGGCGGTCGACAGCTCGGCGCCCATGGCGTTCTCCAGAGCGCGCGCCGTGTCGCCGGCCGGATCGGTGACTTCCTGGCGTAAGAACTGGTCCCACTCCGCGAGGGCGTTGCCGTTGCCGAGCGAGTCGAGGGTGAAGTTCGAAAGCGAGGCCCGTGGATCTTCGCCGATGAAGATCCGCTCGCCGGCGCGCGCCAGATCGACCGCGCGTGTGAAGACGTCGGTGGTGATCAGACGCGGGAACTTCGCGGTCTGGTTGTTGAGCGGCGCGGTGGCGAGACTGTAGGCGATGCCGAGGTAGCCGAGCTCCGCGTCCAGCAGGTTCTGCGAGATGTATGGCGTGGTCGCGTAGTGGGGGAGGATCAGCGTCGCCGGCGAGAGCGGCACACCGGTCGGGCTCACGCCCATCACCAGTTGGAAGGCCGCCGAGGCGATGGCGGAGTTGTCGCCGTCGATCGACGCGGCGGTTGCGAAAATGTGCCCGGTGAGCGACGACTGCAGTTTGTACTGCACGCTCTTCGTCTCGCCCGGCTGCAGCGTCAGTGTGAACGAGCTTGGTGACGTATCGATGCGGCAGACGTTGGCGAGGTAGCCGCCGCTGGAACAGGTGGGCAGACCTTGATCGGACAACGTAATCGTCTGCGCTGCGTCGCTGATGTTCGTGATGTACGTGTAGGTGCTGTACTGCAGGTCCTTCCGAATCGTGTCCGGATGCGAGAAGGTAATGTTGAAGCGCGCATCGTGGATGACCACCGTCGCCTGCGGCTTCGTCTCCAGTGGTAGATCGGGCTGCCCGGGCGACTGGAACGTCCCCTTAACGTCGAGATTGACGGTGTACGTGCCCGCCTTAAGACCTTCCAGCGTCCAGTCGGCCTGTCCCGTCGCCTGCGCGATGAGGAACGTCACGTTGGGATTGTTCGGATCTTTAATGGTGACTGGTTGTCCGAACGTGGTCGGGGGATTGACCTTGGCAATGCGAAGTTGATTCGGAACGTCGATCGATGCGGTGATGGAATCGAGCTTGACGTTGCTGCCGGCCGGTGCGCCGTTGGCCACGACCAATCCGACGGCGAAAAATTGGTGCAGAACGGCCAGACTGTTCGGAATGACGATCGCACAATGAATTTGCGGATGCGACTTCCCAGGCAGAGGACCTGAGGGCGGGTCGGGGCTGTCGCCGAAGTCGAGAAGATCGGGAAGGATGATGATTTGGCCGTTGCCGGGCGGCACCCACCGCGGCGGAGCCCCCTGCGTGTCCGACGGGAGTCCGTAGGGATCCTCGTGCGCGCCCGGTTCAGGCTGGTGCGTCGTTCGATTGATGATGACGGGATAGGGAACCGTTACGGTCTGTCCATTGACCAGGAACGAGAAGGTGTATTCGAAGACGTCGTAATTCGACGGATCGATGTTAATGCCGCGGGCGCGCATTTCGTCGGGCGTGAGCTGGCGCACCGTGACGGTGGTTTTCAGAGTGTTGGCGACTTGAATGGCCGCCGCACTCGGCGCGGCGAGCTGCAGGAGCTGCGTACCGTTCATCAAGCGAACGTTCTGCAGGTAGTAAACGCCTTCCTGCGACAGCCCGGAGATCTGGAACGCGTGTCCGGGCGCGGTGATGATTTGAATCGGCGTCGTGATGCCGGGGCCGGTCAGATCGCCGGCGGCGGAAAGGCCTTCAATGACCGGTGCTTGATCGTCCTGCAGGCCGCCGAAGCTGGTGTGAACGAAGGCCGTCGTCCCGAGCTGGGTCGTCACCACGGTGTCGACGACAGCGAGACTCGACCCCTGAATTTGCAGATCGGCTTTCGTCACGACGTCGGCGTGCGCCGGAAGGACGAACAAGATTGCCGCGATCACCGCGGCGGCAGACTCTGTAAAGCGTCTTCGGAAGTTGGACACCGGTCACTCTCGTTTAGATGGCGGTCTTCAGGGATGGGCTTTTCCAGGGAGGGCGTCGATCTGTTCGCTCTCCCGGGCGGTGACGACGATGTGGGAATCGACGCGGCGGGCGCCGGGAGGGATGGCCACGAGATCGGACGGCGCAACGTCGTCGCCGAGGCGCGTGACGCGATTCGTGGCCGTGATGGTGCGGCCGTTCACGTTCCATCGCGTGGTCTGTTCGATCGGCAATCCGTAGCTTTCGCTGACGGTCGTGCTGCTGGCGGAGACGCCGGAGACCGCCCGGCGCGACGCGCTGCGGATCAATTCCGTCGACGCGTCGCCTTCGCTTGGATAGGCGGCGCCGGTGAGGACGTCGAACGCATCGCGCGACAGCGCTGCGCCCTGATCGACGGCGACTTCCGCGTGCAGCGCGTGTGCGGCGTCATCGCCTGCGTAAAGGTCGACGCTGCGCCCGGCCCTGCGATCGGTGCCGCGGTGCTCCATGGCCGGCGCAGCGCTTGCCGCCGAGGCAGTCGTTGCCGCGCGTACCACTTTCCGATGTGGCCGCGCGCTGGCAACGGTGGAGAAGGGCGTGACGCTGTAGGTGCCGTGCTCGCGGTCGATCTCCGTCAGCTCGGAGCGGTCGTAGTCGGCAATGACGGTCCGCGCTCCGGCAATGGAGATGACGCGGTTCGCGAAGCAGTACTGCTCCAGGTGCGAGGTCTTTCCCGAGATTGGATCGACCAGCTCACGCGTGAGATGCAGCGGCTTCGGGAAGAGAAGCGTGTCCCCCGCCGCGAAGGCGGAGAGGGCGGAGAAAGCGATGAGCGTGAGTGGGAGGATGCGTCGCAATGTTTGACCCCTTGAAGAAAGTGTCCGACACGCCACGCACCTGCGAAGAGGTAAACGAATCCTCTTCGGGCACTCACCCAACCCATTACTTTCCCGTTGTTTTAAAGCCTGGCTGCGTTAAGAGCGGCGCAGTATGCGCGAATCACATATATCTTGTCTATCGAAAAGTGAATCATGCATGACGTCGATCACGCAGACTTGTGATCCATCGATGTTTCTTTCATGGTAGATGACATGGAACGGGGCGAAGAGAGACGGGAAGTGCGCCATATATTCGTACGGCTTTCGCGATGACGTGTTTGTCGCTCCAGACCGTTGGCGTGCTACAGTTTCCGGGTGGGCGAATCTCTGATGCAGGATCTCGACGCGGTCTATCACGATGGGGTGTTCGAACCCCTCACTGCGCCAGCGCTGCCAGAGGGCGCGCGCGTTCACCTGCGCGTGGAAAGTGCGATTCAGGGCGAGGACTCCCTTTCGCTGGCAGGTCAGGTCTACGACGGTTTGACCGCTGAGCAAATCGCGGAAATCGAGGAAATCGCGCTGGATCGGTCCCGATTCACGACGCGCTTCATTTCGTGACTGGCGAAGTTCTGCTCGACACCGACATTCTCTCGTCCGTCATGCGTCGGGATCCGCGGTCGCTCCCACACGCCGAGGCTTATCTCCGACAACAGCGAGCTTTCACCTTCTCGATCATTACCCGTTACGAGATCTTGCGTGGCCTCAAGGCGAAGACAGCGCAGGTCCAACTCGTCGCATTCGAGCGTCTTTGCGCCTCCAGCCGCGTCCTGCCGGTATCCGAACAAGTCGTTGCGGAGGCGTCCGACCTCTACGCCCACCTTTACCGCTCAGGCGAGCTAATCGGCGATGCCGATATCCTTATCGCTGCTACGGCACTTACTCACGACTTGCCGTTGGTAAGCAACAACCTGCAACACTTCAACCGCGTTCCAGGTCTCCAGTTGCAAAGCTGGCTCAGACAAGCGTAGCGGTGGCGGGGCAAGGAGGAGCGACGCCATGAATCACGGAGGAACGATGCTCTGGTCAGTACGCCGCGAGCTGTGGGAGAACCGTTCGATCTACCTCGCCCCGCTGATCGTCGCGGCGCTGATCGCGCTCGCCTCCCTCGGCGCCGTCAGACACAATCTGCAGCCGGACAAGCTCGCCGCGCATGATGAGCTCGTGGCCGGAGTGCTGATGGGCACGACCTTGATCGTGGCCATCTTCTATTGTCTCGACGCGCTCTATGGCGAACGTCGCGACCGCAGTGTTCTCTTCTGGAAATCGATGCCGGTCTCGGATTGGACGGCCGTGCTGTCGAAGATGACCGTGCCGATGGTCATCCTGCCGCTGGTGACGTTCGTCCTCAGCATCGTTACGCAGTGGATCATGCTGCTGGCGGCCAGCGCCTATCTGTCGATGAAGGGTCAGAGCGCGGCCCCGTTGTGGAACTTGCCGTGGCTGCAGATGACGTCGGGCATGCTCTATCACCTCATCACCGTCCACTCCCTCTACTACGCGCCGATCTTCGGATGGCTGCTGCTGGTCTCCGCGTGGGCGAAACGCATGCCGTTTCTCTGGGCCTTCCTTCCGCTGGCCGCGATCGGCTTCATCGAGAAGATCGTCTTCAACACCACGCATTTCGCCACCATGCTCGGCTCGCGCATCAGCGGCGGGATGGAAGCCAGCCCCGCAAAGGGAGCCGCGATGACGATGATGCCCTGGCCCTCCCACCCCCTCGAATTCCTGACCAGACCCGGCCTCTGGATCGGCCTGGCCATCGCCGCAACATGCATCGCCGCCGCAGTCCGCCTGCGCCGCAACCGCGAGGCGATCTAGGGTCAGGTCTAAAGTCTATAGTGCCAACACCGTCGTGCCGCTGTGGCGACACCCGTCTTAGGCACTTTTGGACTTTAGACCTGACCCCCAGCGAGAAGCACCTATACACTCGCGCGCGATGACATGCTCCGGTGCGGAGAGACCCTCGCGAAGCCATCTATTGTCAGCGCTCTACTCGAGGTAATTAATATCTCTTGCTCCAACAATGACTGTTCGGAGCAAGTTCGACGATGGAACGACAATCTTGCAATAGATGACGCAGATAGCACGCAGATAGAGGACCCGTTTCATATGCGCTCCATCGGCGTCATCCGTTGATGGGTAGGTATCCATCACGGAAGGCCACTATTCGGCGGCACTGACGGTCTTTGCCGCTTAAGAAAGCCAGTTCTCCACATCGCTCGTCTCGGGCGATCAGGCGGAAGCAGTGATTCGTATCGAGCAGATACGGCATCAAAAGCGCGCTTTCGATCTCGTCTCGGTGACGATACGAACGATCTCGTCAAGATCTTCGCCACACCAGCCGGGAGCTGATCGCAGCAGTGAGGCTGCCGTTGATCGACGGCCTTCAGCCTGGAGAGATCGGGAAACGCTGGCAATCCGAGTGCTTGTGCGCGCGCGAGAGGACTCCGCGGGAGGTTTCTCGTTTCCGGCTCGCTGTTCGCTCTTCGTCTTCAACAAAGTTTTCCTCCTTCGCACCTGCTGCATTAGCCAGTTTACCGCCTGACGCGCGGTCCTTGAGAAGCCTTATCCGCAGATGACACAGATAGAACGCAGATGGAGGACGGTTTTCATCTGCGCTCCATCTGCGTCATCTGCGGATCGTCCTCGGTATCCCCCGTGTCGCAACGTTGCACCCTCGGAGCGCACGTGCGCTCCTACCGCGACGCAATGTGACACCCTCGGCGGGCACATGCGCTCCTGCTGCGACGCAGTGTGGCACCCTCGGCGCGCACATGCGCTCCTGCTGCGACGCAGTGTGGCACCCTCAGCGCGCAGATGCGCTCCTGCTGCGACGCAGTGTGGCACCCTCGGCGCGCACGTGCGCTCCTACTGCGACGCAGTGTGGCACCCTCGGAGCGCATGTGCGCTCCTGCTGCGACGCAATGTGGCACCCTCGGCGCGCACATGCGCTCCTAGTGCGACGCAACGTGGCACCACCGGAACGCACGTGCGCGCATGCTGCTGCAAACGTTACACTTCGGCCTCTCCACGCGTTGCCGCTTGACAAGTCGTCTCAACCGGACTTAACCTTTGATTACAAAGTCGAAGATCGTAGGACCTCCGATTTTGGCGGCTGTCGGCGGTACGGGCTGTGCTGGATAGCACAAATTGGTCCTGTACCGGCGCGGGAGTTGAGCTTGCTCCTCCTGCCGCGGGCACCCGAGGTGTGTACACACGTCGGGAAAACATCAACCGGAAGAATCGGCGTAGCCGGGACTTCCAGCCGGTGGCCGCTCGCACTTGTCGACGAGTCGTGACGTCACCTCCGGCCTAGCTCGCGTAAGGAAGGTATGTCATGAGTGATAACGTCAATAACACCCCTGGTACATCGAACCCTGATCCGGCCATGCTGACCGCCGAAGCGGTCATCGGGCAATTGCGCAGCATGCGCTCGCAGATCGCGAACGTCGCGCCATTGTCGAAGGAACAGCGCAAGCTGGTCCAGCGGCGTCTGCGGGTGCTGCCGCCCTCGGTCGTCGAAGCATCGATCAGCGTGATCGGCTCGTCGGACACGGTGGCGCAGGCTGTAGGCCAGCCGCTCGGCGACGTTCTCCAGCTTCAGAGCGACTCTGTCCACTGGAACCTCGTCGCCGATGAGCTGCGCTCGTTCCTCAAAGGCATCGAAGGGGCGAATCTGCTCCGTCGCGACCAGCTCGCGTTCATCGCATCGCAAGCGTACTTGTTCGGATCGCAGCTCGCGCGGAGCCCGGTCAACGCCGACTTGGTGCCCCAGGTGGAAGAGATCAAGCGTCTGAAGACTCTCGCGCGTCGCAAGAAGACGACGCAGAACCCTCAGCCGTCTCCCGGACACGAAACGTCCACCACACCGACAAACGAAGAGTAGGGGAGGTTGTGAACCCGGGCGCGCCTACAGGCGCGCTCGGGTCCATGTGCGTTTAGCGGAAGGACTTTCTCTCGCGAAGACGCGAAGGGTTTGACGTTGCGACGCTCTCCTTCGCGGTCTTCGCGCCTTCGCGTGAGAAATGAGTTGCGGGCAAGCCAGCGCTGAGTTCTCGGCGCCAGTGGCGAACGTTTTCCGGTAAGTTGCCGAACACGATCCGCGACATCAAGGCGACGCCGTCAATGGCATCAGAAGTGGGGTCGATCCCATCGCTCGATTCGACGTAGACTCTCGCGCGCCATGAATGCGCTCACCCTACGCGTCTTCTCTTTTATCGCATCGCTGTCGATCTCCGCCTTCGCCACGCTGGCCGCGCAAACGGTGAAGAGCCCTGCGCCGCCGCAGCCGGTGCTCATGCCGCCGTCGATCGCTGCGCCGGTGGACCAGCCCTATGCCGGCCCCGTGCAGCTCGAGGTCGATCTGACGAATGTCACGGACCGCGTGGCGCACGTGCGCGAGCAGATTCCCGTCCAGCGTAACGCCCGCGAGCTGGTGCTGCTGTATCCGCAATGGATCCCCGGCGCCCACTCACCGGTCGGTCCGATCTCGCGCATCGGCGGAATCGTCGTCACCGTCGATGGAAGGCGCGTGCAGTGGATCCGCGACCAGATCAATGTGTACGCCTTCCACATTCCGCTTGGAACGGCTGCCAGAACGGTGGAGCTCACGTTCGACTACCTGTCGCCTATCAAGCCGGCGGAAGGCCGCATCGAATGGTCCGATGCCATCGTCGATCTCGCGTGGAACGAAGTGGCCATGTATCCCGCCGGCCTCTTCTCCCGCGACATCCCGTTCGACGTCACCCTCAAAATCCCGCAGGGCTGGAAACATGCGACCGCGCTGGAGACGGCATCCGAGGAAGGGTCCGTGGTGAAGTTCAAACGGACGACGCTGAACATGCTGGTGGATTCGCCGCTTTATGCCGGAGTGCATTTCAAACGCGTCGACCTTTCGCCTTCACCAACCGACATCGTTCGCCTGAACGTCTTCGCTGACGATGAAAAAGATCTCGAAATCTCCAAGGACGCCCTCGAAAAGCACAAGAACCTGGCCATCGAGGCCGACAAGCTGTATCAGTCGCATCATTACGACCATTACGATTTTCTGCTGCTGCTCAGCAGCAATGTCGGTGGCATCGGACTGGAGCACCATCAGTCGAGCGAAGACGGCTCGCGCCCGAACTACTTCACCGAGTGGGATCGCGGGAACCTGCGCTCCGACCTGCTGGCGCACGAGTACACGCATTCGTGGAACGGCAAGTTCCGCCGTCCGGCCGGCCTCTGGACTCCGAACTTCAACGTGCCGATGCGCGACGACCTGTTATGGGTTTATGAGGGAATGACACAGTACTGGGGAAGCGTGCTTGCGGCGCGTTCGGGGATCCGGACAGCGGAGCAGGCGCGCTATGTCTTTGCGCGCGTTGCTGCCGGATTCGAAGTCAGCCCGGGCCGGGATTGGCGTCCGCTCGTTGACACCACGAACCAGCCCACCGTTTCGGAGCGCCGTCCCATGACCTGGGGCAGTTGGCAACTGGGGGAAAACTATTACACCGAAGGGGCGCTGATCTGGCTGGACGCTGACACGAAGATTCGCGAGCTCACCAAGGACCGGAAATCGCTCGACGACTTCGCCGCCGCATTCCTCGGCGATTTCAACGGGAGTTTCGTCACGGAGACTTATGACGTTCAGGACATCGTCAAAATCCTGAACGCGATCGCGCCGTACGACTGGATGAAATTCTTCCGCGACCGCGTGGATGCGCTGCATCCGTCCGTCCCCATCGACGGAATCACAAACGGCGGCTACAAACTCGTTTACAGCGACAAGATCCCTTCCTGGCTGACCAGGACGGAAACCGCCGCGGGAGGAGCCGATTTCTCGACATCGCTTGGTTTTTCGGTCGGCGGTCAGCGGCCTGGTACCGCGGCAGCAGGTCCTGAGTCGATGGATCTCGGCAACGTGTGGTGGAACAGTCCGGCGTTCAAGGCGGGCGTGACGCCGGACATGCACATCGTCTCGGTTGACGGAAAAGCCTACACCTCGAAAGTTCTGCGCGAAGCCATCATCGAGGCCGAACAGACCCGGCGGCCGATCGAGCTGCAGTTCCGCCGCGGAGAAGACTACAAGTCGTTTTCCATCCCATATTACGGCGGCCTGCGAATCCCGTCGCTGGAGCGCGTCGACGGCACACCCGACCGCCTCGACGAGATCCTCGCGCCAAGCAAACGACCGCTGCCGGCAGTGTAGAGCCACGCTGCTAGCTTTCATCTGCGTCCCATCTGCGTCATCTGCGGATAAGTCTTTCCCTCCGCCTATACGCCGAGCTCGTCACCGCGGACGACGGTTCGGTAACGATTTACGTCCAGGCCCACAAGCCGAGAAGCACGCCGCCAAATTGCTGCCCGTCCCCAAGGACACTTCAGCCTTCTGTTCCGCGTCTACGGGCCGTTGGGTAGCGCGCTCGCTGGGACGTATGTTCCGCCGAAGATCCATCGGGGGCGTGCCGCGGTGATGGGGGCGGTATACTTTCATCATGTCCACGGCCGCCGCGCTTCGCGAACACGACGACACGTCGAACGCCGATCACATCATCGTCATTCACGATGTCACGTGGGAAGACTATGAGCGACTGCTCGACATTCGTGGCGATCACTCGGCTCCGCGCATCAGTTATCTGAAGGGGGACGTCGAGATCATGAGCCCGTCGAAGGATCATGAGCGGATCAAATCGTACATCGGACACCTTCTCGAGACGTGGTGCATCGATCGCGGCATCGAAGTGAGGCCTTTCGGCAGTTGGACGCTGACGAGAGAACAGAACGAACGCGCCGCCGAAGCCGATGAGTGCTACACCTTTGGAACGGAGCCGCGGGAAAGCCCCCAACTCGCGATCGAAGTCGAGTGGACGCGGGGCGGCATCGACAAGCTGGAGATTTACCGCAAACTCGGCGTCGACGAAGTCTGGTACTGGCGCAAAGGAGTCATTGAAATCTACGCTCTCGCGGGAGGAACGCCTACCCGAACGCAGCGCAGCCGGCTCCTTCCACACCTCGACGTCGAACTGCTCGCTTCGATGCTCGATCGCGGCACGCTCACTCAGGCGGTACGCGATTTCAGAAAGGCGCTCGAAAAATCGTAGGACGCTCGCGAAGCGCGCGCAATTTGCACTGCCAGGGACGCCATCTCGTTTTCCGTGACGCGCTAGCCGGAATGTTCCCTTCCCGGATAAGATGACCATTCCACTTTCGTGACTCCTCCCGTTGTCTCCCCCGCGCCGCCCGACAAGCGTTCGGCCATCGAACGGAACGACCCGGCGCTTGCGTCCTACCTCGGTGCCCGTGATGAAGCGGCGCGACGGCGAGAGCTCGAATTGATTCTGCTTCGCGTCCAGCCGGTCGTCACTGCGGTTCTCAATCGTTTCGAGCGCCGGGAGTTCCATCCTCGAGCCGAGGATCGCGACGACATGACGAGTGTCGTCACGCTCCGCTTCATTGACAAGATGCGGCGCCTCACTGCCGGCGGCACGACGCCGATCGAAAACCTCGACGGTTACGTCGCCGTGCTGGCGCAGAACGCGGCCGCGGATGTTCTCCGGGAACGCTATCCTGAAATGCGGCGGCTGCGCCGCCGCGTCCGCCGGCTCATCAGCAGCGATGAGCGGCTCGCCATCTGGTATTCCGGAAACGTCACGGTCTGCGGCAAACGGGAGTGGCAGGGGCGCGAAGCTGCCCCGCTCGCAATCGCGCCCGACAGCGCGAGCGCCGCAATGTGCGATCACGGGAATGCGGCCGAATCGCTCCTGGCGATCCTTACCTATACGGGTCACCCGGTGCTCTTCGACGAGCTGATCTCGCTGGTGGCGAAGTTGTGGGATATCGCGGATGACATGGCCATCGACGTTGCCGGGACCGACCCCGCGGACGGTCAGGCCTCGCCGGAAACCGAGTATGAGAGTCGCCGGTTTCTCGAGGCCATGTGGGAAGAGGTGAAGGCGCTGCGCACCGCGCAACGGGCGGCGCTCCTTCTCAATCTGCGCGATATCGACGGCTCGAACGCGCTATCGCTGCTCGTGATTCTGGGAATCGCATCGTTTGACGACATTGCCGCTGCGCTCGAGATCACGCCACAGCGGCTCGGCGATCTGTGGAAGGGACTCCCCCTGGAGGATCTGGCCATCGCCTCGATGTATGGCATCCCACGGCAGCGGGTCATCAACCTCCGTCGCGCCGCGCGCGAGCGGCTCATTCGTCGTTTGCGATAGGGCGTACCAATATGAGTGGCCTACGGACGTCAGAATCATTGAATAAGCACTTGACCGTCGATGAATTGGTTCGCTTCCGCACCGGTGACCTGTCGGCCGAGGAGACGGTGCGGGTGGGACAGCATTTCGCGAAATGCCAGGAGTGCGCGGCGGCGGCGCGGCAGTCGCAGGACGCCGTGCATGTGGTACAGGGCTTCCGCGACGCGTTGCGTGACGGCGAGCGCACTGCCGGCCGCCGATGGAAGCGCATGGCCGCGATCGCTGCGGCAGTGTTGATCGGGATCGTATCGGTGATCGCGTATCGAATGACGTCCGTGACCAAGCCGGCAGCGCCTCCTTCGGCGGCGCACACGGCGCGCATCGACTATCGCCGCAACGACTGGAATGAACTGGTGAATCAGGCGCTGGCAAGTGGACGCCTCGCCATACCTGACCTTACCGAACTGGCGGCAGCCGGAGGCACTGTCCGATCTGAGGAAGGAGCCGCGCAGAAAGTCGATCCGGAAGGCGTCGTCGTCGAGAGCGATCGACCGCGCTTTTCGTGGCCGGCCGTGGTGAAGGCGGCAACGTACGAGGTCGTCGTTTATCGCGGTGAGCGGGAAGTACTCCACAGCGGCAAATTGAGAGTGACGACATTCGTCCCTGAGCGGTCGCTCGAGCGCGGAGCGGTTTACCAATGGCAGGTGCTCGTGACGGAAGAGGGTGGGGCGGTGCGGATTCTTCCTACGGGGCCCGCGGCGCCCGCGCTGATCCGCATTCTCCCGGAGCCGGACGCCGTCGCGTTGACGGATGCGCGACGGCACTTCCCTGGCGACGCGCTGCTCGCCGGAACGCTCGAGGCGCGATACGGGCTGCTCGACGACGCACGCCGCGATCTCACCGCGGCGGCGCAACAACATCCCGGGGATGCGCCGGTCGCGCGACTCCGCGACGCAGTCACGAACCACCGTTAGACACCCATGATCCTTGCCATGGTTCTCGCTGCGGTCTCCTTGAACGGCCAGGCCGCCGCGACGCACCGCGAAATCGCCCTGGCTGGGATGGGTGCCCTGCGCAGTGCGCTCGCCAACGGCGCGCGCGACCGCGAGATCCGGAGCATCCGTCATCGATTTCCGTGCATCGACGTCGCGGATGTGCGCGTGGGGCCGGTCGAGATCGATGGCAAGTCGGCCGCCGTGTCGCTCGACGTCATGGCGCAGGAAGCAGGCTTTCCTTCTCATTGGCTCGTGCGCTTGCGGCGTGGTCAGTCCGGCTGGAGAGCGGTGCGCTTCGACGTGCAGGAGTCGTTGCTGGCGGATCGCATCGCAGCCGCTGCCGGCCTCGATGCGGGACGCAGACTTCTCGCCGAGAATCCGGCGCTCGTCACGCCCGAGCTGTCACGCCGGCTCTCCGAGCGCAGCGATGAAATCGAGGAACGGAGTGACGGACGCCACGCCGAGGAGGTTGCCCAACTGGCGCTGGAAGTCGCTGAAGATTGGGATGACGTTGCCGGTCAGGCACGGGCATTGTGGGCCGCGGGGCGTGCAACCAATTTGCTCGACAGACTCGACGTGGCGATCCGTGACTATTCGGAAGGCTATGCATTGGCCGCGCGCGTGAATGACACCGCTCTCATGGCCGCGAATCTCGTCGGTCTCGGGACGGAATATCTGCGCAAGGGCGAGCTCAATCGGACAAAGGAGCTGGAGGAAGGGCTTCGTCTGGCGCGGTTGGCGCACGATGATCGCATTGCGTGGATGGCGACCCATCGCCTGGCGAATGTCGATCGGGTCGCGGGACGCTACGACGCGGCTATCCGCAAATACGAGGAGGCCGTGATTCTGGCGGCGCGCGCCGGGGACGCCAGCGGCCAGGCAGCGGCTACCTCCGACATCGGCATCACTTACGACTACATGAACAGCCGCGCGCTGGCTTATGTCTACATCCGTCGCGGCGTAGCGCTCTATCGGCGAACCGCCAACACGATCGGATTGATCCGCAACATTCGCAACATGGCGGACATGGAAGCGTGGGACGAACGCTACGCGGACGCAGAGAAGCACTTGCGCGAGGTCGAAGCTCTGCTGCGGCAACATCCGAACGACCGCACCAGCGCGTTCGTGGCCGCCACGCGCTCCACCCTGGCGATCGCCCGCCACGACATGGCCGGCGCCGAGAAGGCGTGCGAGCAGGCCCGCGCCCTGGCCAGCCGGACGGACCTGCCGGATCTGGTCACGAACATGACCGAACAACTGGCGGGCGTGCGCGTCCGACAGAAACGGTATGGCGAGGCGGTCTCACTGGCACGCGAGGCAATCGAGCGCTCACGAAACGGCACGCCGGACTTCGACATCTATTGGCAGGCACAACTCGAATTGGGGCGGGCTCTTGCGGGAGAAGGGAAGCTCAACGAGGCCCGCGCGGCATTCGAGGATTCGATTGGCGCCATTGAGGGAACGCTTGCCGAGGTGCCGCAGGGAAGGGATGACCAACAGGCATTCTTCGCCGACAAAGTGTTTCCCTATTACGAGATGTTTCGGACGTTCATCGCTGATCGCCCGGAGGAGGCGATCCCCTGGGTCGAGCGCGCGCGGGCTCGTACGTTGCTCGAGTTTCTGGCCGCGAAGAAGCGGCACGCCTCGAGCCGCTCCCTCACCACCGAAGAGCAGACGCAGGAGGCGGCGATCCAGCGCGGCATCGCTGACCTCAACATTCGCATCAGCGAAGAGCGCGCACGGTCGCAGCGCAATGACGCGCAGATCGAAGCGATCGAGCGCGATCTCGCGGCGAAGCGCCTGGAGCTTTCGGTCTTCGTCCGTCGCCTCTATGAAGCGCATCCCGACCTGGCGATGGCGCGGGGCGAGGTGCCGGCTGCGTCGGTTGCCCAGATTCGACGCACGATTCCGGCGGACGGCGCCGTTCTCGAATACGTCTGTCTGCCCGAACGATGCTGGGTCATCGTCCTCACGCGCGACGGGCCGCCGCGGATCGATGCGCTGCAAGCGGATCGAGACGCGTTGCACCGTTTGATCCTGGAGTTCAGCGCCGAATTGGCGGCACGAGGCCTGGGCTTCCGCGCGAAGGGGAGACGGCTCTATGACCTTCTCATTGCGCCCGCGGACAGTGTGGTGCGCAACAAGAGGATCCTCTGCATCATCCCTGATGTGCCGATGGGCAATCTGCCGTTTCAGGCGTTGATCGACCGGTACGGCAAATACCTCATGGAGCGGAGTGCCGTCTTCTACGCGCCGTCGGCGGCGTTTCTCGTATGGCGTGCCACGCATGCGCCTGCTCCGCCGGCGAATGACGCCGCAAACCTTCTGGCGTTCGGCAATCCACGGATCGCAGCCGAGACGACGCGGGCAGCGCATGCGCGAACGCGAAGCGAGTCGCTCGCTTCGCTTCCCGAGGCGGAAGAGGAAGTGCGGGCGTTGGAGCAGATGTACGGCGCGCGCGCCACGGTTCGCGTCGGTGCCGCGGCAACGGAGGCCGACTTCAAGAAAGAAGCGCCGCATTTCCGCCTGCTGCATCTCGCGACGCACGGTATGTACGATGACTCGGATCCGATGTACTCGCATCTCGTACTGGCGCGCCGCGCCGGCGATGGCGAGGACGGCCTGCTCGAAGCGCGCGAAGTGGCGGATCTCGATCTTCACGCGGACCTGGTTGTTCTCTCCGCATGTGAGACCGGGCGCGGCGGCGAGCGGGCGGGCGAGGGGATGATTGGTCTCTCATGGGCCTTGCTCGCGGCCGGCAGCGAGACGGCGATCCTGACCGACTTCAAAGTCGATTCCGCGGCGAGCCGGGACCTGATGATCGCCTTTCATCATCGCCTGCTGCAGCAGGGCGGGAAACGGATGTCCGGCCGCGTCGCGGTCGAAGCGTTGCGCGACGCGGAGATCGCCGCGTTGAAAAGCAGCCGTTCCCATCCGTTTTATTGGGCTTCGTTCTTCGCGGCCGGCGGGTGGTGATCCGGCGTTTTTGCGCTGGCGCCCCAAAAAGTGACCGCACCAATATGCCGGCGGCGCGGCCGTCAAACATGGCGAAGGCGAGAAGGAAGTCCGATGGTTCGCCGTCTTCTTATTCGCGTTGTCGTCTTCGCGGACTTGACAGAGGGCGATCTCGATCGCGGCTTTCTGATCCCGCCAGGAGGAAATATGACGCTACGCAGGCTCTCTCTCGTGTTGCTCCTCGCCGTGACCGCGTTCGCTTACCGCGCGCACGCGTGCGAGACCGATGCGAGTAATTACGCGACCAACCACTTCAATCCCAATTTCCGCAACAACACGAACCAGGACCTCGGCGACTACGGCCTGATCTTCCAGGATGCAATCGATCGCAACTGCTCCGGCGGAAGCTGGTCGCCGCAACAAGGCGCGTATCGCGCGCTGCTCAACAAGATCAACAGCACCTTCACCTACCAGGATTGCGGCAGCAGTCCCGGGATGCACAACACGCCCTTCGTCGGATGCTCCGGGCCGTTTCAGGGCTGGCTCGAGGGTGTCAACGTCTCGCTCATCTTCTCCTCCGCGCTGCTCATCGGTGGACACGGTGATCTCACGACGGAGCTCGACCAGGCTCTGATGCGCGTCCGCGATTCCTACAACGGCGCGACCAGTCCCTACTGCGGCTTCACTGCGAGACCGGGGTTTCCGACACAGTGGTCGCCCGGCGACACCTGTATGGATGACTACTCGATCGCCGCATCGGCGTTCGCGTGGATTGCGCTGTACGAACGGATGCGCGGACGTGACGCCACGGCCTTCGTTTCACAAGCGCGGGGAAGGATCGCGCAGACGTTCCGGACATACGACAGCGTCTGCATCTTCGATCCCACGGTGGCGATCAGCTCCACGCGCGGGCAGTGCAACATCGACACGGGCAGCATGACGGAGTCACAGCAGGCGGCATTTCTCAAACAGGAGCTCTTCCCGAATCCCAATCTTGGCGGCCACACACTCGCAGACATCATCGCGCTGAACCGAGGGGAAAACATCGTTTACGGTGCGGGACTGATGACCGCCGTCTCCTCCGCGTTCGTCGCTCTCGACGAAGGCGGATTCTTTCCCTCGCTCACGGATTCGCAGCAGGTCATTGCCGCCGCCTTCATGGACGAAGCGCAACGGAAGACAGCAACGAACGGCGCGAACTTCGGTTTCGACTGCGCGATCTTCGATGCTGCTGCAAATCGCTCGGATACGCAAGGCTGCGCCGATGGCAACGCCACCCCAATGATCTACGACCTCAATTCGAAGGCGGCCAACCTGTACTACCCCGACTATGGCCGGAGCTCGTTCTACGACAAGTACGTGTCATACAAACCTGCCGATCCCGGGACCACGATCTACGATCATGCGAATGGAGGGTACATCCCGATCTTCGGTCCGTTCCAATTCAACACGTTCTCGGTAGCGCCCTTCACAAAGGACGCGAACGACACGAACGAGAACTGGGGACGTCAGGTGTTCTACCACTACCTCGGCTTCGGTTGGAACACGATCGACAACACGCGCTACCAGGCAAACACCGACCACACGTCCGGCGACGCGCGGCCGCGGCTCTGGGGATATCTCGACGATCACGATCCGATCGGATATCTCGACGGCATCGACGCGAACGGCGTCGCCATCGGCTGGACGTGTGACAACGATCTGCCGACGTGGACCAACGCGGTCGACTTCTACGTCAACGGAACCTCAGGTCAGCGCATCACGCGCGCGTTCGCAAACGTTGCGAGCGAGCCGGCTGTCAACAGCCTTTGCGGCGGCGGATACTCGCATCGCTTCTCCGTGCAAATGCCGAGCTGGACGAAAGGACAGCTCATCTATGCCTACGGCCTCGACGCGACGTGGCGAGGCATTACGCTTCTCAACGGCTGGACGTGCGCGCAGCACCCGGCCTGTACCTGGTAATTGCTACTCGCGAGACACGCGCGCCCTTAGCTCAATGGATAGAGCAGTAGAACTTCGGATTCTCTCAAGTCGGTAAGTGTGATGTTAGTCAAGCACACCTAAAGGAGGCTGCAAATGAAGGCGAGCAAGAAAGTTTTCGTGGCAATGGCACTGGCGGTTGTTATCTGCACTTGGGGGCATCCCGTATCGGCTGAGCCCGATCAGCAGAGGGTTTACTACAACTGCGTCGATGCCTATAACGATCCGTTGCTCACCTGCTTTGGCGACGATTCGTGCATCGACGAGTACGGCGATGTCGTGAATTGCGCAGATATCTCTGGTTCACAAACCTGCCAACAGTATTTGGTAACCTGCGAGAGCGCCTGTAGCAGCCAGGAGAGTGCCGACATGAATGCCTGCGCGAGAATTCAGGATCCGATCGACCAGGCCAACTGCATGGCCGTCGCCTACACGACTGCGCAGGCGTGCGATAACGCGTGTCTCGGCATTTGCCTCAATTGATTGAGAGTTGAGGGGAGCAGACAAGCCATGAACATGCCCCGCTGCCGCACGTCGCTGGCTCTCGCGATTGTGCTCGCACCTCTTCTGGTTCAGAGTCTCGCCGCAGACGCAGGCGCGCAGGAGACGGAGAAGCGTTTCCACTACCGTTTCCTGCCCGTGCCTGCGCCTCTGACGGACGACCCGCGTATCGTGCGCGCGACCGCGATCGTCAAGAGCAGCGATTTCAAGCTCATCGTCGATTTCGGACGCCGGTCCTGGTTGATTTATGATGCGCAGGCCGATCGCGCCCACTGCACGAATCACGAGCGCATCGAGTACGGGCCCAGTGATCCTTCGCATCCCCCGCTCCTGGTGGACGGTCCTATCGCCGATTGCGTGGCCGGAACGATGGCGCCCGCACTGACCTCGGTGCGGGCCGGCACGCGGACCTTCACTCTCGGAAGCGAGCAGTGGAAGGCTGGCGGTCCGGCCGCACTCGACGAGGAGAGCGGCCCGGAAATGGCGAACGCGATCAAGAGTCTGATCCCGGTTCTTGCGGCGCTCAACCCATACGTCCGGATTCTCTGCAACCGGATGGCGCCGCTGTACGGCCTGAGGTGTGATGAATCCCAGCCGGCAGAGGAGGCGTACACCGTCAGCCCAATTCCTGTGGATTGCGTGTTTGACGCACGCCACGGGGCGCCGTGCGTGCGCCGATTCATGATCGCGCCGGCAGGGCTAATCAACGGTCATTAGAAGTCCGTGAACCACCCGCGCGTGTCGGCCCCACCGCATCTCGATGCGATGACCGGCGCGCGCGGCGAGCACCTCGAGCGTCGCGTCGTTGATGCCACCGAAGTGGGGATGACACCTGCCGAGCAACGCCACGTTACTTCGGGCCCGTGCTCGCTGCTCGCAACGCCTGGTTGGGGTTGAGCTCCGCCGCCGGCGTGAGTCGCTCCGTCCCGTCGCCGCTGACGATGAACGGCGCCCAGTAGTACGGATGCGCGTACTGCGGTCTGCTACGCAGGGTCAGCGCCGCGTGACGCAATGCATCGGCGACTGCCTCTCCGTTCCTCAGACGGCGATGGAGCTCGACCATCAAAATGGCCGTGGCCCTTGAGTCGACGCTCCACTGGCTGACGACGGTGGTCGTGCAGCCCGCGATCATGAAAGACCACGACAGACCGAGCATTCCTTCGCCTTCATCGACACGGCCCATGGCGGTGTCGCACGCGGCAAGGACGGCCAGGTCCGCGTTCAGGTTCATCGATGCAATCTCGCGCGCATCGAGGATTCCGTCGTCGTCCGTGGTGGGGTCGCTCATCAACACCAGGGCGGAGTTCATCGGGGCGTGGTCGTCCAGGAGGGCGTGCGTGCCGACGTGCAGGATTCGGTACTTCGGCGCCTCGGTGCGAAAAACGCTGGAGCGCGCGGAGGTGCCCGTGTACACGCGGCTCGATGCGGTTCCGTAGAGCGCCGCGATGCCGATTGCTTCTTTGGCAGCATCGGGCAATGGCCGGAGATCACCTGCCGTAAAACCGCGAGCGTTGGCTGGCGGCGCACCGCTCGGGATGGGATTCCCGAACGCCATGAGATCGTGACCCTGGTCGTGGTTGCGATTCCTGGCGCGAACGTGCGCGGCGTGAACGTAGCCGAGGGAAGGAGCGTAGTAGATCGAGTGGGTCAGGAGGAGAGGCTCTCCCGAACGAGGGGCAAGGACGTGGAAGGGGAGGCGCCAGAGAGAGCCGTTCGGAACGATACAGAGGACGCGATGCGGCGCGATTCTCTCGCTCACCGGAGCGATCAGCAGCCGGTAGAGATCGTCGGCATCGCGTTGGTACTCGAGATCGCGGGAGGAGAGTAACCTGAGGAATCGGTCGATCTTCTCGTTGAGTGACCGCTGGCTGATCTCGATCTGGTGCGCTTCGACGTGCAGTCCGTCATGTTCCTTGTAGGCAACGAATACGGTGGTGCGCCCCTGTTCGACGACGTATTCCAACGCGACCGTGTCGGATTCGATGTCGATATCCATGACTCCGAGATCCGGCAACTTGTCGACTCCTCGCCCTGCATGCTCAATGGTGCGCGCGACCCGGAACCGGGATAGCTCGTTGCGGGCGTCGTCGAGTTTTGCCGCGAGGGACGATGGTTCCTCGGTGCCATGAATCAGGATTCCATTCAGGTGCTGAATCCGCTGATTCAAGGAGGCGAGGGCCTTCTTCTCGTCACCGCTCATGGAAAGCATCGGATCACTCCCGATGTCCTGAATTGCTCCCAGCAGTACCCGGGCCGTGGCACGCTCTGCGTACCAGAGCGCCTCGGCCAAACGGCCGCGGTCCAGGAGGACGCGGACCGTAGAAAGGTACGCCGTTCTGTGATCACTGAAAAAATGCGCCTGTCCGTCGCGCTCACCGCCAGCGCTGTTTCGGCGAGTTTCGGTGAGCTCGATGGCATGACCGAGAATGGCGATCGACTCTTCGGACCTTCCGAGACATTCCAGTGCATCGGCCTCCGCCACGATGGCCTCCGGTTCCAGGGGCGGGTAATGGTCGTGCGCGAGAGCCGCGGCCTCGACAGCATCCTGCCGGGACGCTTCAAAACGATGTTGCGCGTGCGCGACGTACGCGCGTGCAAGGAGCGCTTCGATCGTAGAGTAGCAGTCCATTTCCACGTAGAGAGAGGTTCGCGAAGCGCGCGCCATTTGCACTGCCAGGGATGCCCATCTCGCCGCTTCCGGGAGACGGTGGTGGTCCACCAGCGATCGGGCGAGATTGGCTTGGTTCGTTGCGGCAAGAGAGCCTCCCGTGTCGCCGGCGGCCGTTGCTGCACGCTCATATTCACGGAGCGCTTCATCGGGATGGCGGCTCATCTCTTCACATGCGCCCAGGTTCATGTACGCGCGCAAGCGGGCGTTTCCGTCACCTGCCCAGTCGGCAAGAACGGCTGCGCTTCGCGCCTCATGCATCGCCAAATCCCAGTAATCCTGATCGTAGTAAATACCCAGCATGCTGGTGTGCGCGTTGAGCTCCGCTCTTCCGATCCGGCTAATCACCGCAAGCTCCTGCAGCCGCTGCGCGAGAAGCAGTGCCTGCCGCTCGTCCCCACTGGTGTGGTAAAGCATGGTCAGCGCATAGAGCGCGGTGAGCGGCACGCTCTGGTCGTCCACCGCCTGCAGCATCGATACGGAGCTCTCCAAAGCGATAACCCTATCCGTTCGACCGGCGCCAGCGGTGAGCGCTGCCTCCGCGATGGCGTCGGGGTCCTGGGAGTGCAGGGCGGCCGCCCTGCATTGTTCGATCCGATGCGATTGCTGCTCCGCGTCGCCTCGTTGGGCACGGACATCGAGGCACAGCGCGCGGGCACGCTCCGGCTCCGTGGTAGCGGCCATAAGCGCCGCGTCAGCGATGCGTCCGCGAATCTCGACGGCCGGAGTTTGCGCGAGCTGATTGTTGAGCGAAGTCAGAAGCGCCGAGGGGTCATAAGCGCCAGCTCCGAGCTCGACGAAGGCGCTGTCGGACGTCGTGATGTTCGCGAGACGCCTGGCGAGCAGATCTTCATATGTCTGGGCTTCCGAGATTCGCCAGTGTCCCTGAACCCGTGCAAATGTCAGAATCCAGCTCTTCGGGACCCCTCGTATTCTGCCGGTTCGCGCGCCGGTGGCCACTGCATCGATCGTAACCCGCCCCTGGAGTGACTTGCCGCTGCCGATCATGTCGACGCGCGGTTGCGAATGGAGCTCGATGCATCGCGACGAGGTCACGAGGGTTTCCACGCTGTTCCAGGCGGCCACGTAACGGATCGGATGCGTGGCGATGGCGTCCAGACCCGTCATGTCGAGGTTCACCAGGGCGCGCGCGAAATCCTCGGTGAGCGCCTGACGAGACTCGGACGCACCTAGCACAGGCAGGCAGAATGCCATCAGGGCAGCAGCGATGACCCAGCGCATCGTTCCATGATAAACCGGCGTGAGTCCGTCAGTGTGCGGAGCCGGTGCTGCTCCATTCCGGCGAGTCACATCCAACACACTTGATCGATCTGGTAATAATTCCTTTCGTTTTCGTCTATCGATGGATAGGGATCAGCGCCTAGGATGCGCTGTGGTGGCAAAGTTGGTTGCGCCTACCAGGGAGCAGTTCGACCAGCGTCAGATCATCGCCCTGAATGATCCCTTGCTCCGGCCGCTCATCGATGGGCCTGACGAGCGGTCGCGGCAACGGGAGATCGAGCGCCTCGTGGTCTCGATTGCGCGGCCGATCATCGATCGCGTTCTGGTTCGCCATTTTGCCCGGATGATCATGATCAGTGGCGAAGACGCCGATGACGTTGTGGCCACGGTGATGGTGCGGTTGATGGGCAAACTCAGGCTGGTGACCGGATCGATCGACGCCGCGATTCGCAACTTCGATGACTATGTATCGGAAGTCGCTCATCACGCTGCCCGCGACATCGTCCGCACACGATTCCCCGCAAGAACGCGGCTCGAGAACCGATTGCGATATGTCTTGACGCGCGACTCCCGGCTGGCGTTGTGGAGTGTGTCCGGCAGTTCGGTCGCCGGCCTGGCCGCATGGAGCGATCAGGCGTTCGTCATGACCGCCGATGAACTTGACGCCGTCAATTTCGGCGGAATCGTTCTCGACCCGTCGCGGCCGGCGGATGCCCTGGCAGCTCTCTTCAAGACCATCCGACGGCCGGTTCGCTTTTCGAATCTGGTGAGCAGGATGGCGAGTCTGTGGCACATTCATGATGAGCCGGATCTCAACCGGATCGAGTCGATCATCGACGAGCGTCCCAGTCCGCTCGCTGCGCTTCAGTCGCGCCAGCTCATGAACATTCTGTGGGACGAGATCGCCCAGCTTCCTCGCAACCAGCGCGCTGCCCTGCTGCTGAATCTCCGTGACTCGGAGAGCCTCGACGCACTTGCTCTTCTGCCCCTCAGTGGAGTGGCCACGACCAGCCAGATCGCCGATGCCATCGGAATCGGAGTCGATCAATTAATGAGTCTGTGGAAAAGCCTGCCCCTTGAAGATCGCGCCATCGGAGAACTGCTCAACGTCACCCGGCAACAGGTGATCAATCTTCGCAAGTCGGCCCGCGAACGGCTCCGCCGCCGCGTTGCGAAAAGGACGCGCCAACCATGAAAACACACGCGAGCATCGACGACCTGCTGGCAGTTCGGGACAGGGAATTACCCGACAGAGAGCTCCGCATGATTCTCGATCACGTCGCCGGCTGTCCGGAGTGTTCCGCACTCGCCACAAGAGCTCTCTCCCTGGACAACGCATCGATCGGCCTTACCGAGCAAATCCTCGGCGTCGACGAACATCTCCTTGTCGACGAAGAGCTCTATCCCTACGTCGAAGGGACGCTTCAGGATGATGCGCTGGTAAGAGCCGATCGGCACCTCGCCTCCTGCTCCACATGTCAGGCTGAAGTCGAGGATCTTCGTGCCGCGCGCCGCAGCCTGTCCCGATCGCCGGACGCCGGCCGCTGGCAGTTCATGGCCGCTGCCGCCGCTGCTCTCGTGTTGCTGGTGTCGATCGCGGTAGTGTTTTCAACGTCCCGCCGCCACTTCCCTTCCACTTCCGTCAGGCCACGTGCGATCACTCGTGCAACGCCCGCGAACGATCGCGATGCGCATGGGAGTGCCGCGTTTGATGGTGAAGCGCTCGACCCTCCACCGTTGTATCTCTCTCTCTTGTCCGGACCGGGGCAGACGCGAGGCTTCGATTCGCCGAGGAGCAGCGCGCGCGCTCTTCACCCGGTCGGGGAGATCGTTGAAAGTTCCCGTCCGCTGTTTTCGTGGACATCGGTTCCGGATGCGGTTTACAACGTCTCGGTTTACCGCGGCCTGCGCCCGGTCGCGTCGAGCGGAGAGCTCCATTCGACTTCCTGGGCGCCACCAGTGGATCTGCGCCGAGGAGCCACATACACTTGGCAGGTTCGCGTCCGCAGTCGCGGCAACTCCGTGGTGATTCCTTTGCCAACGCAGCCGATGGCGATGTTTGCCGTTCTTTCCGAAGGCGCGGAATCGCAGCTTGAGGAGGCTCGACGCAGCCGCCCCGACGATCATCGATCGCTCGGCGTCCTCTATGCCCGCCTGGGAATGCTCGAGGATGCCCGGAGCGAGATCCGCAAGGCAGCAGCCGATCCGGCACAACGCGATCGGGTGACTCCGCTGTTGGAAAGTCTCGATCGCTGGCCAACGTCGCAGTAGCAACGGCTCGCAGGCCGCGGTAATCATCACCGCCTTTTACCGTCCCGGAAGACTTCCTCTAATCCCTCCTATAGTCCGGAAAACCTCGAATAGTCGTGACAAGAATCGGCCACATGTGGCCGGGAAAGGAGGATTGGCAGATGAAGAAAATAAACGCCATCTTGTTGTTGACCGCCACGCTTGCTCTCGCTTTACCCCTCTCCGCAGCCCCTGCTGGCAGGAGCGGTGACACGTTCCTCGCACGCTTGCTACGCACAATCGGACGCATCACGCACGCTCTCGACGAGCCGCAAGGGCCGCCACCAGGTAACGGACGACCCTGATTTCCACATAACTCGCAGGTTTGTATGGCGATTCGTGTGGTTGATTCGCGCCACCTGAACGCCGAAAGGAGACCAATCCGATGAAGAAAATGAACGCAGTCCTGTTGCTGATTGCAACTCTCGCGTTGTCACTCCCAGCCTCCGCATCGCCTCGCGACCGGAGCGGCGACTCAATCCTGGGGCGTTTGCTCCAGAGGTTGACCCAGGTCATCCACACGCTGGAAGGCCCGATGATCCCCCCTCCCGGACACGGGTAATACGATCCTGACGCCGCGGCCTTCGTTCAAGCGGGGGCCGCGGCGGTTGGGGGTTGGTTAATGATCGCGAACGCGATGTGGCGGAGTGGGAGGAGCGCTCCAGTATCCTGGCTCGGGTAGTTTCACTTCCACATTCACTGCGGATAACAGCGCCGGCAGCGACGATGAGGGGCTTGCCCCTCGCCGGGGCCTTCCTGACGACGCTGCAGCATGCGAGGCGCGCAGGCCGCGTACGCGGCGATCATCAGCCGCTGGTATTCGCACCGCTGCTCGACGAACTGGATCCGCTTAGACAACACCAGGGGTGGGGGAAGAGCTACGTCTATCGCGCGCGCTCACCGAGTACATCCTAGTCTTGCGGCGCAGCCGGCTGATGCGTCGACTCCGGTGGACGGAACCGCTACGTGCATGTTCTGTGGGGTCCGCTTACAATAGTTCCACATCAATCGCAGATTGCGGGATTCCCACGCGCCGAAATGCGGATCTTCATCTCCTACTCCGGCCGACACCGTTACGACGGTGAGGTTGCGGATTCGATTGCCGCTGCGCTCGCGGTGCGCAAGATCGACTACTTTCTCGACAGACAGAGCATCCAAGTCGGCGACGACATCCTGGCGGCGATCAAGCTTGCCATCGAAAAGAGCTGCACTCACCTCTTGATTCTGGCGTCATTCGCCTCCGATAAGGTTGATTGGTTGCACCAGGAGCTGGATCTGGCGCTCCAGCACAGCCTAGTACTAATTCCGATGGTGATCGCTGCGCGCGAGAACGAGATTCCGGAGCTCGTGCGTGGGTTGAAGACACTCTTCGCGCCGCTGCGCCGAGAGGTTGCTACGCTCTTCAATCATCTTGGTCTTGGCTCACCTCCGGACCCGGACACGGCGAAAGAGAGTGAGACCAGCCCCGAGTTCCTTCCGGCCCTTTGCGACCGCAAGGACGAACAGACGCTCTTCGAGCAGGCCTTCGATGACACGGAGCAGAGAGGCGCCGGAGCGCCGAAGTTCTATTGCCTGGTCGGCGACTTTCGAGCTCGGTACGACCTCTTCGTCGCGCGTCTCCGCGAAGGTGTCCTGGGCACGAACGCGCGCTTTCTCAGCGGGACCAGGCCCGGGGCAGATGCGGTGCGAGTGGCCGAGGTCAATTGGACAGAGAAATGGCGCGCGGGACACGGCCTCAAGCCGTTGATCAGCTCCTTCTTCTGGAAGTTTGGTGTCGCCCCCCCCGATCGTCAGCTCGACAAGTCAGACCTTGCTGTGCTCATGGCGGGGTTGCGTGAGAACGTCGTGGTGGTCACGCATCCGATGTCGCCCCAGCGTTGGTTGCCGGAGACTGCGGATCGCTTGATTGACTATCTGAAGCTTTGGCGCGACGCCGCCGAGTTGATGCGGCAAATGAGCCGCGATGGCAGACCTGTACGCAAAGAGGTGATCGTCCTCTTCACTGTCAGCTGGCCGCCGATCGCCGACCAGACTCTTCGGGACCTTGTTGAGACGGCCATCAGTAAGGTCGAGTCGCTGGCAAGACGCAGCCGCAAGCTGCCACTGTTCACACCGATCCGTTTCTCGACCATCAACGAGGTTGTCATTGAGGAGTGGGCGAACACCTTCACCGACAAGCCGCTGGCCGTGCGTACGAAGAAGTATTGCCGGGATCTCTTTCAAGCGGCGCCCGAGCTGCAGCTCGGAGAAGTGATCGACCAATTTTACGTAGCCCTCGCCGAACAACAGGAGAAGAGCGCATGACCGCTGACTGGAAACACTATGGGAAGGACGCTGTCGACCTCGAACGGGCGCCGGATTACGAGTCGCTGCCGAGCATGGAAGCGGCGGACCTCTATCAGCCAGGCGACGAACTCACGGCCGCCGTGAACGTGGCTGTAAAGCTGGGGATGCCGCTCCTCGTCACCGGGAAACCGGGTTGCGGCAAGACGCAGCTCGCGTGGCACGTCGCTTACAAGTTTGGCAAGCACGATCCTCTGGTTTTCGACGCAAAGACGACTTCGACAGCGCAGGATCTCTTCTATCGCTACGATGCCCTGAGACACTTTCAAGCAGCAAGCGTTCGCCGCGCCGAGGCTGTCGCAGCAGTGGCCGCGGGGGAGTCTTCCGTTTCAGCAACCCCGAGCGAGGAAGAGCAGCGCCGCGAGACGATGCGGTACATCGAGCTGCAGGCCCTTGGCATCGCTTCACTGTTGGCCTCGGATGATCCTGCTGCCCGCGCGTATCTCCCGGCCAAATACCAAAAGGTCGACTTCCGCCGGTCCGTCGTGCTGATCGACGAGATCGACAAAGCGCCGCGCGATCTGCCCAACGACATCCTCCGCGAGATCGAGACGATGTCGTTCACCATCCGCGAAACCGGCGAGAAGCTGCCGCCCCGAGGCATCTCTCCACGTTATCGGCCGATCGTCATCCTTACGAGCAACAGCGAGAAGAGTCTTCCAGACGCATTCCTTCGTCGGTGCGTCTTCTTCCACATCCCGCGGCCGAAACAGGAGGACCTTCGCAAGATCGTGACGCTTCGCCTCACAGGTGGCCAGAAGGCCGGCTTCCCGACTGAACTGGTCGACGACGCGGTGAGACTATTCGACAAGATTCGAACCGAGGCGAAGCTCCACAAGGAACCATCGACGGCCGAGCTGCTGCAGTGGGTGCGCGCGCTCGGCGCGAGCGGCAAGACGCCCAGCGAAGTGAAAGAAGGTGACCCCGAAGCGTTGCGCATCACGTACTTCGTCATGGGCACGGAAGAAGCCGACGCAGACCGGATCAAGAAGACAGTCACGCAAGTGGACTGATGCTCGAACGTTTTCCGATCGATGAGCTGCTGGAAGGGCTCCGCGCAGCCGGCTTCGAGGTCAGTGTTGCGGATCAGCTCCGTGCGTTCCGCCTCTTCGAGATAGTTGGCGCCGATGCGCCGCGCGACGAGCTGCGCATATCGATCCGCCCGCTCTTCACGTCCAGCGAAGAGGAGCAGCAGCGGTTCGATGACGTCTTCCGTTCCCTTGGCTCCTATGATTCCGTGCAGGAGATATCCAACTCGAGCAATGCGGCGGCACTGCACACTCACGACCGAGCCTCTACGACGAAACGGCCGGGCCTTTCGCGGCGGATGTGGATCGTAGTTTCATCGACCTGTCTACTTGCGGCGGTTCTCGTGTTCGTTGCGTGGAATCGTGACTGGTTTGTCCGCAAGTCCAATTCCGGGTCTGCGGGGAAAGCCACCGCGACCGATACCAGCACGACGACAGTGGTGCCGGTCCCCACTAAGCCATCAACGGAGACGGTTCGTAGCAAACCGATTTCGCAACCCTTCGCGGGGGCGCGGGTTGGCGGTGACGCGAAGAGGCCCGAGGATCCGCCCGTCAGATGGGTACTCCTCGGCGCATTCATCGCGTTCCTCGTCGCCTTTGGCGCAATTGCCGACACGGCGCGGTGGCTGTGGCGCCGGTTCGACTCTCGTGGCATTGCTGGCCGCAGCCCGCCGTTCGATTTTCAGCGGCCTCCCGAATCTGATGCTGCCATCTTCGAGTCGCAACCGATTCAGCAGGCGGCGACGGCGCTGCGCGGTAGGCTTGCCGGCGAGCGTTTGGAAGTCGATCTGCGGCGCACCATCCGCGCCACTGTCGATGGCGGGGGCTTTCCCAACTTCTATTACTTCGGCCCGGCGCAGTCGCCCGAGTACCTCGCGCTGATCGATTGCCGCTCTCCCGATGATCACCTTGCGACGTACTTCCAACTGCTGGTCGAGCAGCTGACGGTCTGCGGGGCAGCAATCGACATTTACACCTTCGTGGGGGATCCACGCATCTGTACGGCGCGCGACGGAACGATCGTCGAGGCCGTACAGCTTCGCGCCGAGCGTCCCACCGCAAAGCTGCTCCTGTTCACCGACGCCGAAGGGCTGCTCGATGCGCGCACTGGCGTCGTCCATTCCTGGGTAGACCATGGTCTCGGCTGGGATCAGCGCGCGCTGCTGCTGCCGTCGATTCCGCAGCCAACGAGATTCAAGCAACTTTCGACGCACTTCGCTGTCGAGCGCGCGGACGCCGCCGGTCTGCTTCGCGTGGCACAGGCCTTCGCGTCGACGACCATAACGCAGGCGACGCCGGTTAGTGACGCGCCGGTCGGCGAGGCGCCCTCCCTTGCGCAGCTTCGGCGCGTGCTCCCGGTTGGTGTCTTTCGCTGCCTGATGGCGTGCGCGGTACAACGCTCCCTGGAGTGGAACGCCACACTGGCTGTCGGCCGAGTTGCCCATCCGGAAGCGACCGAAAAAGAGTTATTGGAATTGGTCCGGATCGGATGGTTTCGTCATGGGTCGATTCCCGAGGCGGTTCGCGAAGAACTTCTCGCCATCCTTGCGGGAGACGCAGTGCTGGCCCGCGCCGCACGAAACGCCGTCGCGCAGGAGCTGCGCCTCAGGTCGGTTGAGGCTCCACGCGGCTCGTTCGCCGCCGAGATGCTGCTCGTCGAGGCGGTCGCTCATGACCTGGCGGCCAGCGAGGAGGTCGACAGAACGCTCACCGACGAGCTGCGGCTCGTCGATCCCGAGCTGATTCGGAGAGACGACGACCTGCCGCGCCTTCTCGCACCAGATCGCGCCACGCCGCCGAGTCGCTGGTGGCGCCTCCGTTTTCGCGGCGGCTTTTCAGCACTCGGCCCGAGCGCCATGGCCTACACCTTCCTGATGGCTGTCTTCGCTGTCCTCGTGGCCTTGGGAGGCGGGATAGGGGAGTTGACGCAGAAGCAGAAACGGGCGGAGAACGTTGCAACGGATACGTCCGCCACGGATGCACCCTCCTCGACGACTTCGACGACCGACACGCGTTTTGCGAGCAGCTCCATACCACCGGATGTCGCAGCCACCACTCCGACGCCAATCACAACGACCACTGCATCGAACCCACCAGCCGGTTGTTCCGCCACGGCGCGAATCGCAGACTCAAACGAGCTGGAGATAACGTTTTCAAAGTGCGGAAAGCTCGTACCCGGCGTCGGCGAATCGGTCCGGCTCATGAGCGGCTCTGGGATGCAACCGATGGTGACGGCGAAAGTGAACGGAACGACGATATGGCTTCGGGACGACATAGGAGGCACTCCCGTTCCGGACAAAACAGACGCCCCCGATACGATATTGGGTTCGATCCGTCCTGTGGGTTACCAAGCCTTTCTTGTCACCGGCATGTTGCGCGGCAAGACAACGACACTTTCCGTGCGCGGAGTTGCTATTCCACTTTTCTTGTTGGCCCGTAGCGGATCGCCGGTTTCGCAGCAAAGCGCGCCAAGCGTTGCATACACCACACTCCCTTGTTTCTTGCGAATGTCACCCACAGGTCTTGGTGATCTGCTGTTTACGGGTCCCTGTGTCACGGACGGTAGTGTCACACAAGGAGTTGAGCTGCTTATTGCAGCGGGATCCTCTTCGCAATCACCGCGCCCGACAATCAAGGTGACAGGCCGCATTCCTCTAGGATCGACGAACCTTCTCGTCACCCCTCCGCTCAACTGGCAGTTCTACGTGGAACTTCGAAACACCCGCGGTGGCACGGTAACGCCGCAAGGCTCCCGGCCGTATCCGTTTGTGGTGCTAGTCCAGCCGCGCGGCACCGTTGCCTTACCATCTTCGCTCTCGCCGGTGGTCGGCTTGGTGCCAGCGAACGGCACGATCGTATCCGTCGGAAGTTCGCAGGGACTGCTGCTCCAGTGGACGCCCGCCAAGGGAGCCACCTCGTACAAGCTCTCTCTCTGTACCCCAAAGTCGGACGTCGTCGTGATCGCGTACACGCACCTTTGGACCAATCCCCAGATCGGGAAGTGCACGTGGAGCGTCACGCCGCAATTTGGTGGTTCGGATGGCACCGCCACCCCAAGTACGATCAGCATCGAGCGGCGCGCGTTGTTTGAGATGAGCGGGCAGCGTATTGGTCACACGGGCGTATATCTCAAAGGCTCGGCGGAGCCCGAAGTGAAGCAGCTCAGCATCAACGGCCACTCAATTTCGATTGAAGACGGCAAGTTCGCCCTTTCCACTCCAGAACCGACTAACTGGCTCGTCGCCCTCGCGGTACTCTCGAACGGCGCGACCGTGTATGAGACGAAGCGAGTGCCCTGACACCGAGTCAATGATCGAATTCCGCGTTTCAGGGAGGTCACGCGCATCTTGACGGGTAGCGGCAGAGATCTCCGCAGCTTCGGCGACTGGGCGACGGCAAGAGACATGTCGCGTCCGGGAGGTCGCCCCTGAGCGATGACGATCTTGGTGGAGCTGAACGGGATCGAACCGATGACCTCCTGCGTGCGAAGCAGGCGCTCTCCCAGCTGAGCTACAGCCCCACGATGGTGGAAAGTATCGCTGCTAACGGCAGCTTGCCGGAGGAGAATTCCGGCGCGCGGATTATAGGGGTGGGTCCGGATCGGGGCAACCGGTTTTGTGCGAAACTTGGCGCATGAAGAAAATCATTGGGTCGCTCGCTGTGCTCGCCTGGGCTCTCTCCCTGACTGCGCAGACTTCGTCCGCGCAGACCTCCGCGAAGACGTCCGGTCAGGCGCCTGCGTCGGCCACGCAGACCGCGGCTGCGCCTGCGGCGCCCGCCGCCCAACTCTTTCCTCCGATCACCCAGTTGCCGACAGGGGCGACGCAGCTCGAGCCGAACGCCGGGTCCACCAACTTCACCTTCGTCGTCGCTGGCGACAACCGGCCGGCGCATAGCGGAGATCCGTTGACGACGGCGATGCTCGATATGGTGACGCGGCTTTCGGCAAATCCGCCCGACTTTGTCGTCTGGAATGGCGACACGGTTTTCGGCAAGCAGGAGGTCGGCATCGCCGAGCAGTACTCGCAATTCCTCGGCGCGCTCAAGCCGCTCGGAGTCCCGGTGTTCAACGCGCCGGGGAATCACGAGATGGTCGTGCAGACGCTGGTCGCCTGCGGTACGGCGAGCGATCCGTGGAACGCCGAGCTACCTGACTTCAGCGGCTCGATGATGGCTGATTACGAGACCTCGATGGGGCCACCGTACGGGATGTTCCGCTACGGCAACGCCGCGTTCGTCATTATCAATACCGACGATGTTCTCGATGTCACGCTCGCCAACGCCTGCGTGTACAACGGCTACGTTGGGAAGACGCAGCTCGCCTCGCTGCAGGCCACGCTCAATCAGCTTTCCTCCGATTCCTCGGTCACCCATATCTTCTGTTTCATGCACCGTCCCATCAAAGACAAAGGGGGGTCGCAGATCGGCGCGCCGAAAGGCGATACGTCCGACTACGGCACGCAGGTCGAGGCGTTCCGGCACCTTCTCGATCAGGGGAAGTATCCGAAGATCACGTTCGTCTTCGCGTCGCACGATCATCTGTTGTATGTCGATCCGGCGCCGTCCAATCCGACCGGCCCGTTCACGGGAAGCTCGCCGGACAAAGGGAAGCCTGTGTTCATCGTGACGGGCGGGGCGGGCGCGCCGCTGTCGGGTTGCAAGAACGGGAAGGGCGGGAAGCCGGGCGCGTTCTTTCACTACCTGACGGTGACGGTGAATGGAGCTGAGGTGACGGTGAATGTCGTGCCGTTGTATGGGACGACGTTGTGTGGTTCGGGGGGGTAGGTCAGAAAGAGACATTGGAGTAGGGCGCGTCGCCACAGGGCTCGCTCGAGAATAACAGGCCTTCCGGGAATTGCGGATCAGCGTCCGTCCATCCCTCGGGAGGCTCTCATGAAAACAGCAGTCCAGATCATCCTGCTTCTGTGGTTTCTTGCCGCAACGGTTCTCGTTCTCGTCGGAGGGATTTGGCTGTTCGCGAGCAGCACGAACGTCGTCGCCGCCGTGCCGGCGCCGCCCGATGCGCCCAAGTGCCCGATCGACTGCGCCAGCAAAGACGCGTGGAACGTCTATGCCGCACAGCTCACCGCGTACACGAAGCAAATCGAGGCCGTCAAGGCCAAAGCGGAAGCGGAACGCTCGCCATCGCTTGATGTCTACAAGGCGGTGGCGAAGGAGACGATCCAGCCCATCCTAACCGCGATTGTTACCGCGCTTCTAGGGTGGGTGTTCGTAAAAGGCACCGTTACTCTCATCAATAATTCAATGTTACTCCGTAATAACAAGGAGCCAGAACGGCTCAACCTTTTGTAGCGGGCGTACTGAAAGCAGTACGAAACGTCCGTCAACTTACCATAGGAGGCTTTATGATAGTACTGGGTGGATTTTTCGCGAGAAATGGTGATCGCATTCAACTCAACGTCTCGGACGCCGGTGATCTCACTACCTATCTTGGTGTGCTTAAGAAATTCGAGGACAGCGGCGGTGGAGTCGTAGTTAGCTGGCTGCCCGCCGAGCTCCAGTCGGACGAGGGGGGCCACGCTATCCTCGGCGATGCGCACGGATACAACGTCATGATCGTCCCGGTGGTGAAAGACGAGACGAAGGTGACAGTGCGGCTGCGCATCTCCGGCAGCGTGACAGTCGATGACGAACAGACAATCACAATCAGCGACGACGATCCGTTCGGCTGGCGGATCTTCATTAAATGAGGAGACCCGCCATGAGAATTCGCACGATTTCCGTCGCCCTCATCTTTATGGTCATCGCCCCTCTTCTTCACGCGGCTTGCGACCTGAACCATCGCGACGAGTGCAAGATCAGCGAATTGCGCCTCAAAACACAGCAGGCCGCAAAACTGAAGGAAAAGACGGCGACAGACGCGGCCGAGAAGAAGGTCGGCAACGAGAACCGCGCCACGACGGCGCCGGATCCCTTCGCTTCCCGACTCCACAACTCGTATCAGGATTTCGTTGCCCCCTTCAGCTTCGCAATTAACAAGATCGAGGAGTCGAAGGATGGACGCGCTGTCATCGTCCGATTTAACACCCTGCGGCACGAGGGCGTGAAATTGGGCTTCACGGGAACTGCAGCTAAACCGACGCTCTTCGCCGGGATTGCCGAGGGGATTCCCGAGGTTCAACGCGACGACGTCGTCGGCAAACTCGGTGGAAAGCTGAAGGACTTTGACGACGTTACCCTCGCAGCTTCCCTAGCGTTTGAGAAGAAGGTGTGTGATCCGTCGACATCGTTCTGCTTCGGTCGGAATCCGCAGACCTACCGACAAGCTCTCGCGACGCAGCTGAAGCCGCTGTTGGAGGAAGCCGCGATCCTTGCGAGCGACCGCTCGTCCGAAGCTGGCGATCTAGAGTTTCAAACCTTTCTCAATAACAAGGGACTCAGCGATCAGGTTGTCCTTGGCACAATTACCGACAAAGCGCTCCACGACGAGATTCTGAGACGGATTCACGAACAGGTGCTGCTCGATTCGGCGGCGTCCGCGAAGGCGATCGAATTTCTAAACAAGGCGGGCATTACAAACCTCGCCACCCTTCTGGACAATCAACCGCAGCTCGCCTTCACCGGTAGCTGGCGCAATGTCGGGGATCTGGGCGGACCGGACGAATTGGCAACCACGGTCGAATTCCAATACGGAGCAAACAATCTGAACAATGCCGGCAGCAAGCTGCTCGACATTCTCAAGGACGATCCCGTCAAGCAACCCAGCGACAAAGTCGTCTTCACCGCCAGCTACAAACGTTCTATGCACTACAAATTCGCCTCGCTATCCGGTACTGGCGTGTCGCTCGCCAGTGGCACCTTCACGCCCGTCGACGTCCCTCGCACGAGCGACTGGCAGGCCAAGGCACAGTGGGGAAGAAGGCTCGGTGTGGCGATGGACAAGGAACAGCAGCCACGGTTCGATCTGAGCGCGGAATTCCAACGCAATGGAAAAGGCGGCATCCGAACGAAGAACCGTGTCGTAGCCACGGCCACAGTCACTGTGCCACTCCGCGAGGATATGAGCTTCCCAATCTCATTGAAATACGCCAATAAACCGGAGTTTCTCGAAGGCACGCGGAAGGATCTCAGCATGCACTTTGGGATTTCGTACCGCTTTCCTTGGGAGCCAAAGCCGCAATAGGACAGGTTATCGCTTTCTGTCATCCGGAGATCCGATGTGGGAAACGCTCCATCGGATCTCCGGGAAGATGAGGGCCGGGCC
>Ga0247666_1000024_pt1 | contig 99549 bp, 76 predicted proteins | sample CNK07_metaG_FD_183025 | JGI IMG/M metagenome (GOLD analysis project Ga0247666, IMG submission 183025) | Soil microbial communities from Purdue University Martell Research Forest, Indiana, United States - CNK07 | ecosystem: Environmental > Terrestrial > Soil > Temperate forest > Bulk soil...
GGGGGGTGGGGCGTGGGGGGTGGGAGCTTCTTCGGGGGTCGCGGGTCGGGGGTCGGGGGTCGGAGCTGGCGCTAAGGATTCTTCGGGGTCGTGGGGGGTGGGGAGTGGGGTGTTGGGCGTGGTAGCCAAGTCAGGAACGTCAGGAGATGGCGCTCGGTCGTCGAGCGTCATCGTCTGGATCGATGTTGATGTCGAAGGCTCGCCGGCTTCGGAGAGCTCCGACTCCCGACCCCCGACAACCGGCTCCCGCGCCAGCTCCGACTCCCGCACGGGCATCGTGGGCTCGGCTGGCGAGCCGTTCTCCCGCTCCCCACCCCCCACTCCCCACTCCCTCGAATCACTCATGGACTTTCGCCGGCCTCGCCCTCGGGCGTCAAACCCGGCGTGAAATGGTACTTGCTGTCGACGATGAAGAACGTCCGTTCCCAGCGCGTTTTCGTGAAGAAGTGGACCACGACGCCCGCCAGTTCCTTGATCCTCGCGGACGACGGCGCGTCGGGCGACGGCGGCGTTCCTTCGAACGACCAATAGACCATGAACGCCTTGCCCTTGATCATCGAGCGGGGCACGGTTCCCCAGTATCGCGAGTCGCTGGAACGGTCGCGGTTGTCTCCCATCGCGAAGTACTGCCCCTCGGGCACAGAATACGGCCCGAACTGATCGCGCGATCGATACGGCTCCGGAAGCTGCGGACGGGGAGGATAGATCGTCGGATCGACGTGGATGACGTACGGCTCCGTCAGCGGCTTACCGTTGACCGACACGACTTTATCGTGCACTTCCACGGTGTCGCCGGGCAGTCCGATGACGCGCTTCACGAAGTCGGTGTCGGGCTGCAGCGGATAGCGGAAGACGATGATGTCGCCGCGACGGATCTCGCGCAGCGGCAGCATCCCGCCGAGGGTCGTCCCAGGTCCGTAAATGAACTTGTTGACGATGATGTGATCGCCGACTTTCAGGTTGTCCTCCATCGATCCGGTGGGGATCTTGAAGGCCTGGAAGGCGAAGATACGGGCAAAGTTGACGAAGATGACGGCGATCAGGAGTGCTTCGTAGTACTCGCGGATCGTCGATTTCTTGTTGGTTTCATCGACGGCCATTCGGCGGGGGTGTTCCCTTCAGGTCGTCCGCAATCCATGCGGCGGCAAATGATTGTACGACAGCGGGTGGGGCGGAGACGGTGTTTCCGGTTTGCCGGTAGCGGCCGGCAGGAATGGCGGGGTCTGCTGTGATCAGGGTAGCTGCAGGGTTGCCGGGGTGTTCGGTTGCGGGCGTAACTACGTACCTTCTGGTGGAGTCGATCCAAGCGGTCTTCGCGATCTCGCCCCAGAATGTGTCGTTTCCTCGCGGTGCGACGGCAATCGCCACGCGGGCGTTGCGCATGAGCGTTGCGCGGGCGTCGCTCCATGCGAATGGATGGGGGTCGAGCCAAAGGACGATCGGAAGCTTCTCGCCGTAGTGCAGATCGTTGGGGCGCATCACGAGCACTCCGCCGATCGGCTCGATCGAGACGTCGAGCCGCGCCGCGGGCGGAATCACTTCCCTCTGCTTCTCGCCCGCATAAGTCATCTCCTGAAGACTTTGCGACGATTGCGGCGACTCGACGACGACCGCATAGCGCTCTGCCTCCGGTTCCCAGGCCAGCGCATCGATCTGCGTTTGCGGAAAGTCGGCCGACAGCGGCGTCGCCGTCGGGATGTGCACGGTGCGAACGATGCTGCCTGTCGCCGTGTGCAGAACGAAACTGACCTTGTTTCCTCGCGGCGCCCACTGGACGCTGGTCTCATCGGCAGGATCTTCGGGAACCCAGTGGATGTCGCTGCCGTCCATCGAAACGAGTCCGATGTCGAAGTTGTCCTTCCGGCGCGCGGAGAAGACGACTTCCTTCCGATCGAGCGAGACATCGAAGGAATCGATCGCGGCGAAGGATGGGGTCAGACCTTTGGTGCCGTTGAAAATCCGATTTTCCACCACGTGAATCGCGGTCTGGGGCTTCGCCGCACACGAGACGTGCGCGCAATAGTCACCGACCAGCGCGGCTTGCGGCACGGTCTGCCAAGCGGCGGGAATCGGCATCGACGAGCTTGCGCACCCGCTGAGCAGAAGCAGCGCCATCGATAGCCATAGTTTCATGCTGGCGGATTCTAGCACGCGGCCTAAATGATTGATTTTACTAGTGTAAATCGATGTGAACACTTGGCTGCGATATTGCTCAATAACTAAACGAAATCGAGTGAGGAGACACAACGATATGGATCTCCAAAAAGAACTGTTCGTATCCCGGAAGAAAGCAAAGCGAGGGAAGGCGACGATCGCCTCCCTTATCGTTCACGGCGGAATCATCGCCCTGATCGTTTTCATCTCCACGCAGGCGGCGCAGAGAGTCGCCGCCGAAAACAAGCCGATTCACGCGTTCTTATCGTCATCGGCCCCTCCCCCACCGCCGCCTCCGCCGCCGCCCCCGGCGGCCTCGCATGCGGCCTCGACACCGAAGCCGGTCGTCAAGCCGGTCCAGATCCCTCAGCAGACCTTCGTGCAACCGCGCGAGATTCCGAAAGAAGTGCCGAAGGTTGATATCCCCACACCGACCACAACCGCGCCAGTCGATACCACACCGGCCCAGCCGGCGAATGATCCGCCGGGCGCACAGGAAGGTGGCGTTCCCGGCGGCGTCGTTGGAGGCGTAGTCGGTGGACAGACGGGCGGAACTGTCGGCGGCGAGGTCGGTGGCCAGATCGGCGGCGTCCTCGGTGGTGAAAAGGGCGGCACGCCGGGCGGGCAGGTCGGCGGCACAGGCGAAGGAACGGGCACTCCAGCACCACCTGCACCCCCGCCATCCGACGGACCGCTTCGTGTCGGCGGCGACGTCAAAGCGCCGGTGGCGATCAATCGCACCAAACCGAACTACACCGAGGCCGCGCGCAAAGGGCGCGTCAGCGGCGTGGTCGTCGTGGAAGCGATCGTCAACAAGCAAGGCGAGGTCGAACAGGTGAAGGTACTGAAAGGGCTACCACTTGGACTCAGCGAAGAAGCGGAGCAAGCGGTCAAGCAGTGGCGCTTCCATCCAGGCACACTGAATGGCCAGCCGGTAGAGGTCATCTTCACCCTGACGGTCACGTTCACGCTGGACCAGTAAGCAATGGTTGCGGTTGGGCAACTTTCAGCGGCTCCTGCCACGAGCGCCTTCTCCTCCACGCTATTCAGTGGGGGAGAAGGCACACCGAAGGCCGGACGAGGGGTGTCGTGCAATCGGGCGGCACAAAGTTCCAGGTTGAGTGACAGGCGCTGCGCAAGCGACGCGAGAGAGAAGTCAACGCCCCCTCATCCGGCCTTCGGTCCACCTTCTCCCCCCGCAAAAACCGCGAGAGAACGCGCTCGATTGGAAAAGCACTCCAAAAACGAGAAAGACCTAACGGGACAAACCGCCGTACCATCGCCGTTATCCGCCGCGCAGTCGCGCTTGACCAACGTGCTGTCGCGTTTGTCCGTCATGCTGACGCGTTTGTCAGGCGTGCTGACGCGTTTGTCAGACGTGGGGTCGCGTCTGCACGTAGTTTTGTCGCGTTCGTTGGCCGTGCAGTCGCGTGCATCAGGCCGATGAACGCGACGGCGGAGCCGATGAACGCGACAGCGGGCCGGATGAACGCGACGGCGGGGCCGATGAACGCGACCGCAGGCCGGATGAACGCGACAGGCGGGGCGGATGAACGCGACCGCAGGCCGGATGAACGCGACAAGCGGGGCGGATGAACGCGACCGCAGGCCGGACGTACGCGACAGCAACGCAGAGGAACGCGACAACATCGGCTGACGAACGCGACAACACGGCGGAGGACCGCTCCACAACGCCCCGCTGTCGCATTCGGCCGCCCTGCTGCCGCATTCATCCTCCCTGCCGTCCCGTCCATCCTTCCGGCTGTCGCGTTCATCCTCGCGGCTGTCGCGTTCATCCTCCCGGCTGACTCACTCACCCGCCCCGCTGACGCATTCACCTGCACCGCTGTCGCGTTCATCCGGCCTGCTGTCGTGTTTATCTGCTGCGCTGTCGCGTTTTTTATCTCGAAAATCGCGTACACCCGGCGTGTTGTCGCGTTTTTCCGCCGAAAAATCGGGTTCGCCCGGCGTGTCGTCGCGTTTCCTCCCCCGAAAATCAGGTTCATCCGGCTTGTTGTCGCGTTTTCCCTCCGAAAATCGCGTAATCCCGCAGGTCCATCGCGATCCTCCGTCCTGCTGCCCCGGCGACCGGGACGGTTTTGCAGTCTCGACGGGTGACAACCGCGAACCGCGGCGTGTCGCCGTAGCTGCCAGCCGGAAAGCCCTGCCACGCGCTCAACCTTCCACTTCGACTCGCCACGTACTCCGACTCTCGACTCCCGCATCACCGCAAAATATCGTCGTACTCGTGATGCCGTTCCGGCCACCTCCTCCCGTACGGACATTTCGGGATCACGCGCAGCTTCGACTCGCGCGCGGTCGAGGCCGTCGCGCCACGCCGCACGATCCACTGTGCGCCGTCTTCTCGATCGTGGACAACGGTATAGGAACGCACGTCTTCCGAACTTCAACCTCCGCCCTGACAGCCCTCGGGCGAGGACGCCCGAGCGCCCGCGGTCGAGACGACCGCACTCCAGATAGAATCGCTGTTCATGAGCGAGCTTGATCCGGGCGTGCAGAGCGAGATTGATGCGCTCGGCATCCCGCACGAGGTTCTGGCTTGTAATCCGGAATGGGCCGACACCGATACCTTCTGCGCGAACTACGGCATCCCGCGGGAGAACGCGGCGAACACGATTCTCGTCGCGCTGAAGACGGAGCCGCGAAGCTATGTGGCCTGCCTCGTTACGGCGGCGACGAAGCTGGACGTCAATCACAAGGTGAGCAAACTGACCGGTGTCCGGCGCATGTCGTTTGCGTCCGCCGAGGAGACGGCGGCGCTGACGGGGCAAATGATCGGAGGCGTCACCGTTTTCGGTTTGCCCGAAGGTGTGCCGCTGTATGTGGATACCGAGGTGATGAGGCGGGAGTACATCGTAGTCGGCGGCGGCAATCGATCCACCAAGATCAAGTTGGCGCCCGAGCATCTTCGCAAAATGGCTCGGACAATCGTGTCCGAGATTGCCGTGCCGCGCACGTCCTAGGCATCCAAAGCGCCACGAACGGCGTAAGTGTTACCAAAAGGAGGAGGTCGCATGAAAATCCGCATTCTGACTCTGGGTCTCTGTCTCGTCACGGTGGCCGCGTTCGGCCAGGCCAATCCCAAGCTGAAGGATCTGAACTACTTCGACGGCACGTGGCAATGCTCGGGGAAGGCGTTCGCGTCGCCGATGGGACCCGAGCATCCCACGAAGGCCACCGTCACCGCCGCCTGGATACTGGGGGGAACCTGGCTCGAAGCGCACTACAAAGAGGCGAAGACGGCAAAGAATCCGACTCCCTTTGAACTGCGCGCGTTCTGGGGCTACGACGAGCAGCCGAAGTCGATTGTCGCCGGCACCGTCGACAACATGGGCGGCTATTCGACGGCGACGGCTGCCTGGGACGGCGACAAGCTCACGTTCACCGGGCCGATGCACGGCGGCGGTATGTCGTCGAATGGCCGGGACGTCTTCACGAAGGTCTCGAAGAGCGAGTTCCGCCACGAAGGCGAAATGGAAGACAAGGGCAAGTGGATCAAGCTCGACGAGGAAACCTGCAAGCGCTGATTGAGTTTGCGCGCGTGACGAGGGGCCGGCGCTCTGCCGGTCCCTTTTTTCTTGACTCGTTGCTACTACAGTTGTAGTATGCCGCGCGATGAGCAAAGAACGCATCGCGCTGACGAAGTTCGAGACCGAGGTGATGAGCGTGCTCTGGCGGCTCGGCGAGGCATCGGTTCGCGAGCTTCAGGAAGCGATCGACCGCGCCGACCGCCCCGCCTACACGACCGTCCAGACGATCGTACAGCGGCTGGAGCAGAAAGGCGCGGTGCGCCGCACGCGCAAGGCCGGCAACGCGTACTTCTTCGAGCCGGCCGTGACGCGCAAGTCGGTCTACCGACGGCTGGTCGAGGAGTTGCTCGATCTCGTCGGCGGCTCGCAGCCGCTCGTCGCCCATCTCGTCGAGACCGGCAAGCTGTCGCTCGATGACCTGAAGGCGATCGAGAACAGCGCCAAGGCGCCGAAGCGAGGCCGGAAATGACCGGCCATCTTTTCGAGTCGACGCTCGTTCTGGCGGTTGCCATTCTCCTGGCGCAGATGCCGCGCCTGGCCGCGCGAACGCGTTACGCAATCGTCTTCGCGGCACTGATGAAGTTCGCGGTCCCCTCGGCGATCGTTCCGCGCGTTCTTGCACTTCTCGGCATCGAGCTGGCGCACGTGCCGCGGGGGACGATGGTCATCGAAGCGCTCGGACCGCTGAGTGCTGCCGATCCGACCGCACCCGCTGTTTCGATCTGGCCGGCGATGTTGATCACACTCTGGCTCGTGGTCGCGATCGGCCTTCTGGTTCGGGCTCTCCTTCGCGGACGAATCGCACTGCGGCGTGCTCTCGCCGAAGCTTTCGACGCCACGCCCGGCGAGCTGGCTACCCTCGGACGCGCGATTACACGGACGCGCCTCGAACGCCCCGTGCGCCTCGTCCGCTCGGAATCGATTTCAGCTCCTGCCACCGCCGGCATGCTGCGTCCCGTCATCCTCATTCCGGCCGCGACGCACCTTGCGGCCGATGAGCTGGAAACGATCCTGACGCACGAATGCGCTCACGTCGCGCGGCGCGACAACCTTCTCGGGCTCGTCGAGTCGATCGCCGGCTGCGCGCTCTGGTTCCACCCGCTGGTCTGGATTGCACGCCGCATCCTCGACGGCACGCGTGAAGAAGCCTGCGACGCGGTCGTCATCGCATCGAGCGATTCCGGCACATACATCAACGCACTGCGCAAAGTCTGCGAGGCCGCCATCGGACCCCGCGTAGCCGCAGTCTCGTGCATCGTCAGCAACACCATCCGCGAACGAATGGAGGCCATCATGCGATTTGGATCACGCCGTCTTCTCAACCACCGCGCAATCATGGCGGTCGTCCTCGCTCTTCTCACGGCAACCACGCTGGGGATCGGCGTTGCCCGCGCTCTTCCCTCGGGAGGCAGTCCCGATTCGAAGTACAAGGTCGATGTGACGCTGACTCGCGATGTGTCGTCCGACGTGTTCAACTTCGCCGTGACCGTGAGCGATCGAGCCAGCGGCGTTGTTGTCTCAACGGCCAACCTTCGGAGCAGCGTCGAGCAATGGTCGATGGCGACGTCTGAAATGACCTCAAAGAAGTCCGGACACCACACTGCCGTCGTCCGCGCGATCGGTCATGCGGATGGCACCGCCGAGGTTGAAACGACCGTGGATCAGGAGCCGGCGATCGTCGCGAGGATCGTCGCAAAGAGCGAGGCAGGGCGCAGTTCCAACGCAGTGGGCGGCTCCGGTGATTCGCCGCTCCGCGTTGGCGGCGACGTCAAGCCGCCGGTAATCATCAATCGCGTGGAGCCGATTTATCCAGCGCTTGCGAAGGCATCGAGGATCAGCGGCGTCGTCATCCTCGAAGTGGTGATCGATCACACGGGCGTCGTGAAGGATGCGCGCATCGTCAAACCACTGCCATTCGGCCTGGATCAGGCTGCGCTCGATGCAGTGAAGCAGTGGACGTTCCGTCCCGCCACTCTGAATGGAACAGCCGTGGACGTGCTCTTCAATCTCACGATCAACTTCCGAGCGGCCGAGCCCGCAGCCCCGCGGACGATCGCGCAGGGACTCACACCCAATGGCGGCGAACCCATTTCGATCGATCTGAAAGATGCCGACATCCGCGACGTCATGAAGACGTTCTCGCTGGCAACGAACATGACCATCCTTGTCGACGACGACATCAGAGGCACGGTTACGGTATCGGAGCGTCACACGCCGTGGATGGATGCCTTCGACCACATTCTCCGCGATGCCAATCTCCGCTACGAGCGGAGTGGCAACACGATTCAGGTACATCGCCAGTGACGTCCGGTGACAGCAGCCACCCGCGTTCTTGATTGACAACACCATCCGCGAACAAATGGAGGCCATCATGACTCTTGGATCACGCCGTCTTCTCAACCACCGTGCCGTCTTTGTCGCAGTCATCGCAACTCTCTCGCTCACGACACTCGGGCTCGGCGTGGCGCGCGCCGTTCCTTCCGGAGGTGGCCCAACTTCGAAATACAAGGTCGGGGTGACGTTGACGCGTGAGTCGACTCCCGACGTGTTCAACTTCGAGGTGACCGTGTGCGATCGAACCAGCGGCGCAGTTGTATCGACGGCCAACCTTCGCAGCAGCGTCGAACAGTGGGCCCTGGCGACGTCCGAAACGACTTCGAAGAAGTCCGGACACCACACGGCGGTCATCCGCGCGATCGGCCATGCGGATGGCACAGCCGAGGTTGAAACGACGGTCGATAACGAGCCGGCCATCGTTGCGAAGATCGTCGCGAAGCGCGTCGACTCTCAGGAAAATCTGTCCGACGACCCCATCTCTCTCGATCTCAAAGACGCCGACATCCGCGACGTCCTGAAAACGTTCGCGCATTTGACGAATACCGAGATCGTTGCCGACGACGACGTCCATGGGACCGTGACCCTCACGCTGCACAACACACCCTGGAAGGAAGGGCTCGAGAAGATCCTCGCCGACGCCAGCCTTCGTTCGGAGCGCAGCGGGAACACGATTCACGTGCATCGCCGGTGAGGTCCGGCGCCAACTGCTAGAATCGCCGCATGGCTCTTGCTCCGCGGCAAACGCGGTTTCTCATCGTCTTCGCAGTTCTTCTCATCGCGTTCTATGCCGTTATCACCATCGGCTGGGTGGACACGCATGCCGTGTTGCCGTTCACCGGCGCGCTGGCTCGAGTCTCGGGCGCGGCGCTGAACCTGATCGGCGAACGCGTGCATGTCGACGGCACGATCATCGCCGGGCCGAAATTCGCGGTGGACATCCGCGGCGGCTGCAACGGCCTCGAGGCGGTCGTCTTCGTCTGCGCGGCGATGCTGGCCTTTCACGCTCCGATGCGGAAACGGCTAATCGGTGCCGCCGCCGCGGCCGTCATCCTCGAAGCGCTCAACATCATCCGCATCGACTCGCTCTACCTGCTCGGTGTCTATCACCGCAGCATCTTCGAGACCTTTCACCTCGCCGTCTGGCAGACGCTGATGTTCGGCGCCGCGGTGCTGCTCTTCCTGATCTGGACCTCGAAGGTCACCCCGCGCGATGCTCCTGCGAGTCTCTAGGTTTCTCGCCGGCCTCGTGCTCGGCGTGTTGCTTTGGTGGGCCGCTACACCCGCCTACAACTACGTGCTGGCGCCGGCCACGCAACTGCTGCTTCACGCCGATCCTCGGCTGGTGCCGCTGGTGCTTGTGCCGCAGGAGCGCAAGATCTTCGTCACGTCATCGACTCCGATTCCGACGGCGACGATTCCTGCCGATCAGCTCACCTACAACATCATCCTGCTGCTGGCGCTCTTCGCATCCAACGAACGCGCCTGGAGTCTCGCCAATCTTCGCGGGCTGGCGATCGCCCTGGCGATCCTCTTCGCGTCACACTGCGTGAGCCTGTTGATCTCGATCGAATCGACGTACGCCCTGCGGCAAGGTGCGTGGAGCGAGGCGCACTACGGCGACGCCGGCGCGAACTTCTGGCTCACCGCGGAGCTGGTCTTCCGCATCGTCGGGATGTTCGGCGTCGTTTTCGCCGCGTGGTGGGGACTGAGTCACTCGAAGAGCGTATCGACATAAGCTGCCGGATCGAACGGAATCAGATCCTCGGCGCTCTCACCCACCCCGACGAACTTCACCGGGATATCGAACTGGCGCATGATCGAAAGAATCACGCCGCCTTTCGCCGTGCCATCGAGCTTCGTCACGACCATTCCTGTGACCTGCGCAGCCTCGAGGAACGCCGCCGCCTGACTAACGCCGTTCTGGCCGGTGGTGCCGTCGAGCACAAGGAGCGTTTCGTGCGGCGCGCCCGGCAACTCCTTCTCGATCACGCGGCGAACCTTGGACAACTCCTGCATGAGGTGCGACTTGTTGTGAAGACGGCCAGCCGTGTCGATGAGGACGACGTCGGTGCCGCGCGCCTTCGCCGCGGTGACGGTGTCATGGGCAACGGCTCCCGGATCGGAGCCGGCCTGGTGCTTGACCATATCGACGCCGATGCGCCCGGCCCACATCTGGAGCTGCTCGATCGCGGCGGCGCGAAAAGTGTCGGCCGCACCTAGGAGGACGGTCTTGCCTTCGCTCTTGAAGCGCGAGGCCAGCTTGGCGATGGTCGTCGTCTTGCCGGTTCCATTGACGCCGACGACGAGGATGACGAAAGGCTTGGCGCGCGTCGCATCGATCGTCGAGATCACGCGCTGCGGGATGAGCGACCGCGCCTCCTCGCGCAGCACCGCGGTGAAGCGGTCCATCGACGTGATCCGCTCGGCGCGGACGCGCTGCTCGATTCGCCCGACGAGCGACATGCTGAGCTCCGCGCCGACGTCTGCGCCGAGGAGACCTTCTTCGAGACGGTCGATGGCGGATTGATCGATCGGTAGGTCAGGAGTCAGCGACTCCTTCACCTTCTCGATGATCTCGGTGTGGGTCATGAAGAGCCCACGTTTCAACTTGTCGAAGAGCGATTTCCCGGGTTCGGCCATAGGGCGCGCATTGTAGCCGGGGTCGATTGCAAGGCAGCGGCGGCGGAGCGTGAGATTCAACTCATTCCATGCCTCTCACGCGAAGGCGCGAAGACGCGAAGCGTTTCAGGAGCCGTCTTCGCGTCTTCGCGTGTATGGTGGAGAGGGAGCAAGAATCACGAGGACAACGAGCGGCATCAGAGCGCTTCAGGCTCCGACACCCGACACCCGACCTGCGACTCCCGCCGTTAGTGTTTCGACCCGCGGGTCCGTGCTGGCGCCGCAGCCGGCTCTTCGTCGTAACCGACCTGCAGCAGAACGTACGTCACGCCGGTGACACCGGAGAGCGAGTACTGGCCCTTCTGATTCATCAGCAACGTGCGATTCCAGCTCGGAGCGCTGTCACCATTCTCTTCACGGAACGCCAGCGCGTAGATGCCACGAGCCAGCTTGGGGCCGTCCGCGTTGCCAAGCGAAAGCGTCAAAGGCGACGTCTCCGTCTCGAGCGCCGGAACCGTGCTCGACTTGCTATCTCCAGCGGCGGGACGCAAGCGGCGCACGACGAACGCCAGGCCGGTGGTTGCCAGCGCGGGCATCCGAAACGACACTTGACCGGTCAGCGCATCGTTCGCGGCGGACCAGAATGCAAACCGCGGAAACTTGGCCGCTTCGCGGCCGGTGATCGGGAAGTAAGCGTCGACGCCGATTCCGCCGGCGGTGTTCGCGTACTGTTTGGCACGTGAAGCGCCGACGACCGTGACGCGCGCGCCGCGGCTGATGAAGCCGGGATCGGGGCTGAGGATCGTCGACGCGTCAGCCATCGAAACGGTAAAGCCATCCTGCGGCAGCGACGCGGCATAACCGACGCCGAGCAGCGGCACGATGCCGGAGCTGGTGGCGGCAAACAAGCGTCTCTCGCTGAAGGCAACTCCGACTGCGGCGACGGATGCGAGTTTGAGGAACTGACGGCGGTGGACGGCTGGCACCTTCATAGCTGACTTCCTGCCTAATGTTAAGAAATCTATTGTTTTCTGTTACTTGCGTCGCGGCAAGCTGAACGGGAGGCATCGTAACACGTTTCCGTTTCCGTGTTGTCGCGGCGTTACTAAGGGCAGGTTAAATTCGCAGAGGTAACCCCTTCGATGATGACCGGGGCGCCGCCGTTCGCGGCTGCCATTGCTGCCGCGATGGCCTTGTTGTCGGAAGCCACGGCGCCCGTCACTGCAAACTGTGATCCCGCTGCAGCCCCGAGGCGAACGGCGGTCCGTTCCGGCGCCGTGAAACGATTCGAGGTCACATCGGCGCAGACGGATGCCTTGTCTTTGCTATCGATCTCGATCCAGGCGCGCTCGCGGACAGCCGGCGCGGCGAACTGGCTGCCATGAATCGCAATCGCGAGATGCGAGGACTGCGTGGCCGAGCCGGCGATGATGCCGTGACCGAAGTGCTGGAGCGTCGAATCGGCGACGGAGAGAGCCAGCGAACTGCTCTCCGACGATGATGCCTCGATCGCGGAGCCGATGCTGTCGCGCAGGTCGGAGTTGCGCACCGCGACGTCGAGCTTCGCGCCTCCGGACACCTGCACCGACAGAAGCTGCTTCGCGACCTCGGGGCGCTGCGGCGCGGAAAGCGTGCAGCGGTCGAGCACGAGCCGGCCGCTATTGAAGCGCTGCTCGACGAGCACCTCGCTGCCGGCGTTGTCGGAAAACGATGAGCCGGTGAACGTGATCGTTCCGCTCAACTCCTGCAGCAATACGCCGCTCTCGAAGGTCTCGTCGCCAGCGCGGTGAACGTCCAGACCGGAGAACGACACATCGCGAAGGTTGTTCGCGTTGATGCCCATGGCGCCCCCACCGTCAACGACGATGTTCTCGAATGCCGAATCCGTCACATGCCGCAGGTAGAGCGCCGCGCGGCAGACCGCCGTCGAATTGACATCGAACGTTCCCGCGCAGCGAACCCCGCGGGCCGGAACATTCACGCCGCTGTCGGTGATCGTGATGCCGGTAATTCGCACGTTTGCGGTCTGCGCGATGCGAATACCGTTGGCACGTGCGTGAAGGATCGCGCCGCCGGTTCCAACCTTGCCGTCGACCCCAGTAATCGTGACGTGGCCGTGTACGCGATCGACGACGATTCCCTCGTCGAGCGTTCCCGGCGCTACGCCCGAAGCGGAGACGGATTCGAACGAAAGCTCCACGCCTGAATCGCGGACGTCGAGTGCAGCGCCGTTCGTCGTGCTGAGGGTCGAGCTCCCGCCGAGCTTCACGCTGCCGACGTTGCTGGCGACGAATCCGCGGCGGCGGCCATGAACCGTGACGACATCCTCGAACAAGATCGGAGCGCTTCGGTCGACGTCGCGCAGGACGATGGCGTCATCGCCTGCGTCGGCGACGCGAAACTTCGTGCCGCGCCGGAATGTGATGGCGCCGAGGCGTCTACCGGTGACTCGCAGCGCGGCCGAGAAATCGCCGGAAACCGAACAGTGATCGACGCTGATCTCCCCTTCGCCGCCGGCGAAGCCAAGCCCACCGCCCTGTTGCGTTGCGTCGACCGAGCCGCCCGTGATCGTCACCTTGCCATGCTGATCCTGAAGGAAGAGGGCGAACCCGCCCAGCGACGTCTTGAAGTAAACGTCGCGCACCGTCAACGTCCCGACTGCGCCAGCCCCGCTGATTCCGGCCATCCGCTCTGCGACGATCGTGCATCCGGCGATGATGTTGTCGCCGCTGGTCGAAACCGTGCCGTGGATCACCGGCGACGCTGCCTCCCTGGCCGGAAGGTCGACGCCGGTCTCGACATGAAACTCCGTGCGCAGAGCATCGAGGCCGAACGCCGACCCGACGAGGATCTGACCCTTCTTCAATACGATGCTGTCGGTGTACGGCGTGCCCGAATCGGCGACGTAGATCACATCGCCCACTCTGCTGACGCTGGCGGCGCTTGCCAGCGTCGCATACGGCCACTGCCGTGTGCCTTGTCCCGGCGCGACGGCCACGCTGTCGACGAAAATCACACTCGCCGATGCGCTCGAAGCGAAGAGGCAACTGATGACCGCAACGATTGCGAATGACGTTCGCGTCATTGGCGGCGGGCCGTTCCCTGCTCGCGGCTGGCGATGGACTTCTTGACCATGTTCTCGTCGATCGTGAGCACGCGCGTGCCGGCGTCCGCGGGATCGAACTCGAGGTTGCCGATCACACGGCGGAACGTCTCGCGTAGCGCGCGGGCGCCGAGGCGCTTCTGCTGGGCCGCGTCCCAGGCGATGGCGATCAGCGCTCCCCGTGTGATCTGCAGGTCCACGCCAAACCGCTGAAAGTACGCCCGTGACGTCCGGAAGATCGAGGCCTCCGGCTCCACGAAGATGCGGGCCAGATCGGACTCGGCGAGATCATTCAACACGACGATCGATTCAAAGCGCGAGACAAACTGCGGGGTCATGCCGTAACGGAACAGATCGTCGTACTTCAGGTAGTCCCGCAGATGAAACGGCAACTCCTCGCGAACCTCGCCGGAGGCGGAAACGACGACGATCGGCTTCATCGGCGCGACGTCCTGCCCGATCGTGGCGCGGCGGTAAACGGCCTCGTAGAGCTCCTCGAAGGCGCCGCCGACGATGAAGAGAATGTTCGAGGAGTTGACGGCGAAGCGCATGCCGTCGACGTCGAACTCGACGTTCTCGTTCTCCATCAGCGTCAGGAGAGCTTCCTGCGCCACGATGCCACGCACGTTCGGTTGCCCGCTGACCTGTGCGCGGATCTTGTCGACTTCATCGATGAAGACGATGCCGTGCTCGACGCAGCGAAGCAGATCGCTCATCGACGCGGCCGCGCCCAGAATTCGCCGCGCGTTGGCGAGCAGCCGCCCCAGCACGGCCCGCCCATACCCCTGGTGCTCCTCGGCCAGCACATTCGCGTTGATACGAATGACGTTCGCGGATTCGATCAGATCGGCGTGTCCGGCCAGAAACTGCTCGACCGCGCGCATGAGCGTGGTTTTCCCCGAACCGGAGTTGCCGACGAGCAGGATGTTCGGCGCGGGATGCCCGACCAGGTGCTTGACCACGGCGACGGAGAGCTCGCGGATCGCTTCATCCTGACCGACGACGGTCTTGCTCAGCTCTTCGAAGACCTCTCGTGGGCGGAGTGGAAAGGAGTCCATAGGTTGCGATTGGAAGGCGATTGGAGTCGCGGAAGAATAGCACTCCGTCCACGCCCGCATTTCTCACACTCACCGTAACGCTCACGGGGTCAACGAGGCCAGAGCTGAAACACGGCTTACCGCACGGCGCTCAACAACCTGCGCGCGGCGTCGGCCTTCAGCGACGCCTCCACCTCTTCGTCGCCGATCGATGGCTCGTCCTGAGGATGGGCGAGGTAATAGCCCTGGAGTAAGTCGACGCCAAGGTCGCGGCACCATTCGTATTCCTCGACGGTTTCGAGGCCCTCGGCCAGCGTCTTCGCGCCGATCTTGCCCGCGAGGTCCACTAGCATCTTCACGAGATCCTGCTTGATCGGCTCGTCGGCCAGCGTCGAGACCAGGCCTTTCGTGATCTTCAGATAGTCGGGGGCGAGTGCGGCGATCGCTTCGAGTGAGGCGTAGCCGGAACCGGCATCGTCGATGGCGACTTCGATGCCTTTCTCGCGGAACTCGTCGAGCAGTCTTCGGAAGACGGCGTAGTCCTCGATGGCGGCGCGCTCGGTCAGCTCGAAGACGAAGTTGCCGCGGTGCTCGGAGAAGAACGAGACCATCTCGTGGATGCGGAACTCGGACTCCTCGAACATCTCCGCTTCGAGATTGAGCAGAAACTTCTTGCCGTCGAGCTCGAAGGAGCGCAGGCGCTTCAACGCTGCCTCGAGCGCCACCGTCTCGAGCGCCCACGCCAGCTTGGCCTCGCGGGCGAAGCCGAAGAGGACGTCCGAATTGCGGAACGATGAATTCGGCAGACCGCGCGTCAGCACCTCGTAGCCGAAGACCGTCGACTTCTGCGCCCAGACGATCGGCTGGAACAGCGTCGTCACTTTCTTGCGGCGGATGATGTCGCGCAGTTCGCGCGTCAGTTGCTTCTTGCGCTGCTGCTCGGCGTTGCGCACAGTATCGCCGGCACTCTGCATCCCCTGATAAACCTGCCGCTCCAGCCGGATCTGCGGCCGGTAATCGATGCGGGCCGCGCCGACGAAGAAGCCGATCTGTCCCTGCTGCATGTTCGGGAAGCGCTCGCGCATCGCCGTGATCAGCTTCTCGCGCACATCATTGGCCATGAGGTCGAAGGCCGTCTCCTGGCGCAGATCGGTGCCGCGCGACTCGAAGAAGATGTAGAAGCTCGATCCGCCGACGAGGTTCGCGGCCACGATTGCCCTCGGAAACCGATTCCGCGCCTCGGCTGCCACGGCTTCACCCGCGCAGCGCAGGAACTCGTCGAAGAAAGCCCAGCCGTACTCCGCCTCGATCGACTCGAACTGCTCGATATCGACATAGACGATGCCGATCTCGCTTTGCTCGATGAGCATCTCCTTCAGCCGCGCCAGCACCATCGGCATCGTCGGCAGGCCGCTGGCTTTGTCGAAGAGCATGCTCTCGGACGCCTTGGCCAGTTCTCCGGCCGAGTGCGTGTCGCGATGCTTGCGCTGGAGCAGCGCCGCGATTCTCTTGACGACCTCGTCGCGATTGAACGGCTTGACGAGGTAGTCGTCCGCCCCAAGTTGCAAGCCGGTCAGCCGGTCCTTCACATCTCCTCGTCCCGTAACAAGCACGACGGCGATGTGCGACGTTCGCTGCACCGCCTTGAGCGCCTGGCAGACTTCCCAGCCGCTGCGCTTCGGCATCATCACGTCGAGCAGGACGAGATCCGGCAGGCGCGACTGGGCGATGGCGAGCGCCGCTTCGCCGTCGCGGGCAGTCAGGACATCGCAATCGAGCGGACGCACATACAGCGTCAGCAGGCGCTGCACGTCTTCATCATCATCGGCAATCAGAATCACGGGCCGCTCGGGCATAGCTTGCGCATCTTATTGCGTGAACCGGGCCAGTGGGTGTGCGTTCGCGGGGTCTCGGAAGCGTTGAATCCGCAGATGACGCAGAGGGAGCACAGATGAAATCAATCAAATCTGCGCCCATCTGCGACATCTGCGGATGACAACCGGGATGACAACCCCGCGGCCACGAAACCTCGGACCCCGCAACCGCAATATGCTACCTTCCCACGCCGCATTGATTGGAGAACCATGATCAAATTCGGGACCTCGGGATGGCGTGGCATCATCGGCGAGGATTTCACTTTCAGCAACGTCCGCATCGCCAGCCAGGGCATCACCAACTACCTGAAGAAGTCGAATCTGAAAGGGAACGGCGTCGTCATCGCCTACGACACACGGTTCCTCTCCGAGAAGTTCGCGCTGGAAGCGGCCCGCATCCTCGCCTTCAACGGCATCCAGGCTTACCTCTGCACGCGCGACGTCCCCACGCCCACCGCCGCCTTCGAGACCGTCCGGCGCAAGGCGATGGGCGCGATCAACTTCACCGCCTCGCACAATCCCCCCGAGTACAACGGACTGAAGTTCTCCACCTCCAACGGCGCGCCGGCGCTGCCCGAGATCACGAAGCAGATCGAGGAAGAGATTCGCATCGTCGCCGAGACCGGCGAGCGGATCGATGTCTACGAGAAGGCCGAGCTGATCGAAGAGATCGATCCGAAAGACCGCTACCTCAACGAGCTCAAACAGAAAGTCGACGTCGACGTCATCCGCAAGAGCGGTTTGCGCATCGCCATCGACTCGCTGTACGGAACCTCGCGCGATTACCTCGACTACTTCCTCCTCGAGTCGGGCGTCGAGGTCAAGATCATCCACAACTATCGCGACCCCTACTTCGGCGGCTTCTCCCCCGAATGCAACGAGAAGAACCTCGGCGAGCTTCGCAAGGTCGTCACCGACGAAGGCTTCGACCTCGGCCTGGCCACCGACGGCGATGCCGACCGCTTCGGCATCATCGACGACCGCAACCGCTTCGTCTCGCCGAACGTGATCATTTCGCTGCTCGCGCTTTACCTGAAACGCGACCGCAAGATCCCCGGCGGTCTGGCCCGCTCCGTGGCCACGACGCATCTCATCGACGCGATTGCACGCAAGCTCGACGTCGAGCTGTTCGAGACGCCGGTCGGCTTCAAGTACATCGGCGAGTTGATCCTCGAGGACAAGATCGCCATGGGCGGCGAAGAGAGCGCGGGCATGTCGATGTACCGCCACCTCCCCGAAAAAGACGGCATCCTGGCCTGCCTGCTCGTGGCCGAGATGGTCGCGGCAACCGGCAAGAAACTGAATCAGCTCGTCGAAGAGATGTACGCGGAGTTCGGCTACTTCTACTCCAAGCGCATCGACATGAAGCTGACGCCGCAGCTCAAAGAATCGCTGGCCGAGAAGCTGGCCAACCCGCCGAAGTCGATCGACGCCTTCACCGTCCGCTCCGTCAACAAAACCGACGGCGTGAAGCTGATCTTCGACGACAACAACTGGCTCCTCTTCCGCCTCTCCGGCACCGAGCCGGTCGCGCGCATCTACGCCGAAGCGTGTAGCCCGAGGGACTTGAAAAACGTGCTCGATGCGGGGAAGAAGTGGGCGTTGTCGTGATCAGCGGTGTGGGGAGTCGGGAGTGGGGAGTCGGAGAAGAACCGAGTTCACGCCCGCTCCTTCTAACTGATTCCCCAGACAGATAGGTTGACGACAATGAATTCCTCTCCGACACCCGACTTCCGACTCCCGACTCCCTAACCATGCACTACCCCTTCGAAAAGCACTTCCTGGTCTGCGTCGGTGGCCGATGCAGTGATCCCGAGCGCGGGATTGAACGGGGCGAATTCATCCATGCGGAGCTCAAGGGACACAACAAGAAACTTGGGCGCAAGGCCACGGTGCGCGTCTGCACGGTCTCGTGCCTCGAGCTGTGCGATCACGGGCCGAACATGATCGTCGACGACATCGTCTACTCGCACCTCACGCGCGAGACAGCGCGCGAGGTCTACGCGGGTGTCATGGGCGACGGGCCGCCGCGGGATGACCTGCAACTGAGCGAAGTGGAGTTCCGCGCCGGCGGCAGCGCGGCGTTGAAGAAATAGCGATGCGTCGTGCACTTGCCGCAATCGCGCTGCTGCTGGCCGCATGCGCGCGGGAGCCGAAAGCGAAATCGTTCGTCCTGGCGACGACCACGACGGTGCAGGGATCGGGCGTGCTGCCGATGCTGATCGTCGAATTCAAACGCGACAGCGGTATCGACATCCATCCGCTCGTCGCCAGCACCGCACGCGCGCTCGAGTTTACGGCGCAGCACGAAGCCGACGTCTCAATCACGCACGATCCCGCGGCCGAGCGGCGATTCCTCAAAACGAGCGGCGCGAAGCTCTACCGTCAGTTCATGTGGAACGACTTCGTCATCGTCGGTCCACCCGACGATCCGGCCGACATCGCGCATGCCCGCAGCGCTGCGGATGCCTTCCGGCGCATCCATGAAGGCCATCGCGTCTTCCTGTCGCGCGATGATCAGTCCGGAACGAACACGAAAGAGCGGACCATCTGGCGGGCTGCGCTGGTCGTGCCCGAATTCAATCCCGGCTACGTCAAGATGGGCCAGCCGATGCCGGCGCTGCTTCGCTCATCGAGCGAAATGCGCGCCTACACGCTCAGCGACCGCGCCACGTTCGAGCAACTCGGCGACAACCTCCAGCTCCGCCTGCTCTTCGCCGGCGATCCCTTCCTGCGCAACATCTACGCGGTCATCCTCCCTCAATCCACCACGAGACCCGAGGCCGCAAACGCCGAACGATTCGTCGATTGGCTGTTGAACGGGCGCGGGCACTCGCTGTTGGAGAAGTTCGAGATCAAGGGGAAGCGCGCGTTTACGATGATGTGATATTGCGCTTCGCGCGTTGTCGGTTGTCGGTTGATTGCGCTTCGCGCGTTGTCAGAAGAAACCGGACATCGATTGCGAATTTCCGATCGACAACGCGCGAAGCGCATCTAACCGACAACCGAGAACGCGCGAAGCGCAAAATCAGGGTGCCATGCGGGCGATCGTCGGCCCCACGCCGTGTTGCGCCGTGATCACCGCGGGCGCATCACGCACGAAGGCTACCTTGCCATCGGCACGGCTGGCGTCGGGATTGATGATTCGCGACTGCGTGGCCGTGATCATCGATTCCAGCTCCTGCGGCGTCAGGTTCGGGTTCTCGGACAACAGGCGCGCGGCGATGCCGGAGATGATCGGTGCCGCGAACGACGTCCCCGAGCGGAGGTTCGGCTTCGTGCCGCGGTAGTGATCGACTGCCGTGATCGATGCGCTGAAGATCCCCTGCGATGGCGCCAGAATCTCCAGGCCTCCATGACACGCTCCCGGCCACCAACTGTTGTCCTCGGTCATGCCTCCGACCGTGATCAGGCCGTCGATCTCTTTCCCCAGCGTCGCCGGAAAGCGGTCGACGACGCCGGAGTGGCCGCAGCCGTTGTCGACATTGTTCCCCGCGACGACGAACAGAAAGCGCTTGCCGTTCGGGTCGGGATGGCCCATCGCGTCGACGCCATTGATCATGTCGCGGATCTTCTGCTCGACGGTGGCATACGTCACCGGATTGGCATCGTGATTCGAGTTCAGTTTCTCCAGAACCCATCCGCTGATGTTGACCACCGCCGTCCGGAACTGCGGCGTCGCCGGATCCCAGGAGTGCGAGATGATGCGGTTCAATCCCTCGAGGTAGGTCCGCGTCGTCGCCAGCGCGGACTCGTTCATCACGCGAATGCTGACGATCAACGCTTCGGGCGCGACCCCGACGTTCTTGCCCGCAACCAGAGAAGCCACGCTTGTTCCGTGCGACGCGCCGGGCAGTTCATTCGTGTTCGAGTAACACGGCGCGAGCGATTTGTTCGTGCTCGTGCAATGCGACGAGCCGATCGTGACGCCGCGGGTCACGTCGAAGCCGGCGATGACGCGGCTTCCATCGCCCGCTGCATTGGCAAACTCGGCGTGCGTGGCCAGGACGCCCGTGTCCATCACATAGACAACGGTTCCGGCGCCGAGATCGTGGCGGCGATAGAGACCGTCAAGAGCGCCATCCTGCTGATCGATCCGGTCGAGATGCCAGAGGAGATCGGGCGCCGAGGAGTCGCCGCAGCCATCGAGCTTGGCGGCGTTGTGTGTTGCGTCGAGAATGACCTCCGACTCGTGGCAGCGTGTAGACACGAGATCCTGCGCTCCGGCCGTTATGGGGTAAACGGCGAGCGCAAAAAGGAAAGCGGCGAACGGTCTTCGCAGCGGGATCACCTTATTTTTGGAACGTCTTGGACGACGCGAAATAAGATTCAGGCAAAGCGGGGAAAATGGCAAGAAAAACTTTGGGGGATTCCGGCGGGGGTCGGGGCTCGGGCGTCGGGCGTCGGAGCGGGCGGCTGCTCCCTGCGAACTCGGAATCACCACATTCCTTAGTGGATGAGAATCAGATCCCGGCTACCGGCGAGCGGGATGAGGAGTCAACGATCGGAAACAACGAGCCCGCGCCTCCGCGCGTCGCCCACTCCGACACCCGAATCCCGAACCCGGAACCCCGCACGCCTTCCCACCCCCCACACCCCACCCCCCACCCCCGAACTCTCGCTCTAATCGCCTTCACCCTCGCCCTCGCCGTCCGCCTACTCAACGTCCCGTACATCTTCGAAAGCGGCTCCCCGCGGATACCTCCTGTCGATGAGGACTACCACTGGAAGCGAATCGCCTTCTCGGCGGTGCATTTTCCGCACGTGCTCGAATTCGATCGCGACCGCGGCATCGGCGGCGCGTTCTGTCCATGGCCGCCGCTCTACGACGTCGCCGCAGGCGGCGCCGCGCGCCTCCTCGGCGCAACCGATCCGGACGCCGTCCTCGCGAAAATCGTCTGGTTCCCGCCCTTGCTGTTCGCTCTCTTCGCCGGCCTGGCCGTCTTCGCGCTTGCGAGCGTCTGCGGCGATGCCGTCGCGATTCTTTGCGGCATCGCTCTCGCTACATCACCGTTTCTGGTCACCACATCGTGGATCGGCAGCATCGATCATCACTACCTCGAGCCGCCGCTGACGTTCGCGATCCTCGGCGCGACGTGTCTCGCCCTTCGAAGAACCGATCGCCGCCACCAACTGATCGCCGGCCTCCTCCTCGGCACCGCCATCACCGCCGCGATGTTCGTCCAGACCGCGCTCCTGGTCTCCGCCGCCCTCGCCTTCGCCATCCTCTTCTTCTGGAGCGACGGCATCGCCGCCACCTGCGGCTTCACCATCGCCGCTATCGCCGTCGCGCTCTACCGCATCACCCGTCCCCAAGGCTTCCCCGACAACCAATGGTTCCTCGGCTGGACCCACGCCGCCCTCTTCGCCGCCGCCGCCGTCGCGTGCGGGCTGATGATTCAACGAACAAACGCCGATGCCAAGCGTAGCGCCGGCGGCTCGCCGGCTGTATCGCCGGCGGCCCGCCGGCGACTCTTCGCCCTCCTCGCCGGCACCGTCATTTTCCTCGCCGTCCCCACCGCCCTCCCCTCCCTCCTCACCGGCGCGCACTTCTTCGGCGGCGACCGATGGCTCAAGACCATCATGGAGTTCCAACCGCTCTGGCGCGCCCGCGGCGACGACCTCGTCTCCGACCTCACCGGCCTATCGGCAGGCGCAATCCTCGTGTGGTTCCTCCTCGCACGAGCGATCCGCACCCGCGACCACGCCCGCCTCGCCGTCGCCATCTTCGCCATCGCCTACCTCGGCCTCACCATCACCAGCCGCCGCTTCTGGATCGTGGCCATCCCGCTGCTCGCACTCGCCGGCGCGATCTACGTGCCGATGATCGCGAAAAGACAATGGGCGATCCTCGCCGCCCTCACGATCGCACTCCTCCCGCCGCTACAGCTCGCAGGCTGGCTACTGACTCCGATGACCCCCGTCCCACCCAACCAGCAGCAGTGGCTCCGCGCAGCAGAGTTCATGAAGCATCAGGAACCCGGCCGCGTCCTCGGGCCCTGGTCGGTAGGACACGCCATCGACGTCGAAGGAAAACATCCCGTCGTCCTCGACAACTTCGGAACCATGCCCGATGCGCGCACGTTCGAGCGCGCCCACGAAGCGCTCCTCAGCCGCGCGGAAACGTCGCTGGCTCGCTACTGCGACGCCAACGGCATCCGCTATCTGATCCTCGACAGTCCGAAGTTCGGCGTCGCCTCGGCCAACGCGATCACCGGCGAGAGTCAAGAGTTGCAGTCAACGTGGTGGTGGCGCGTTCATCATGGCGCGGAGCCACGCGAGTTCCGTCTGATCTGGAACGAGCCTGGCTTGCGAATCTATCGAAGATGATGTTCGAAGAATACACATCGGAGCCGATGAAGCCGCCGATTCTGGAGCAGTGGTTTGCGCCGTCCGTCTCGCCATCATTCGTTCGCGCCCGCTGGATCTGGCTTCGCTGTCTCGGCGCGATCTTCTTCTCCGCGTTCTACTCGCTCAACTTCCAGATTCACGGCCTGATCGGACCGCGCGGCATCCTCCCCGCCGTCGAGTACCTCGGCGCCGTACACCGCGCGCTCGGCCTCAAAGGCTACTGGTTCGCGCCGACGCTGCTCTGGTTCAGCGCGGGCGACCGGATGCTGAGCGCGATCGTCTGGGTTGGCCTCGCCGCCTCCGTCGCCATCATCCTCAATCTCTGGCCGCGGCTATCGATCGCTGTGGCCGGAGTCTGCTTCCTCTCGTTCATCGGCGCCGCCCAGGATTTTGCCGGATACCAGTCGGATGGGATGCTCCTCGAAGCCGCGTTTCTCTCGATCTTCCTCGCGCCGCGCGGAATCCGGCCACGCATGGGAATCGATCAGCCGCCGTCACGCGCCGCGGTCTTCCTGCTCCAGTGGGAGTGGTTCCGCATCTACTTCGAATCGGGGCTGGTCAAGATCCTCAGCGGCGATGAGCAGTGGCGCAACCTGACGGCGATGGACAAATACTACGAGAACGGTCCGCTGCCATCGTGGATCGGCTGGTACGTCCAGCAGTGGCCGCACTCGTTCCATGCCTTCTCGGCCGGGCTCACGCTCTTCGTCGAGTTGTTCGTAGTCTGGCTCTTGTTCGCGCCGCGCAAGGGCTCGCTCTGCCGCAGCATCGCCTTTCTCATCGTCACCCCGCTGCAGATCAGCATCATCCTCACTGCCAACTACGCGTTCCTCAACTATCTCGTCCTCTGCGCCGGCGTGCTGCTGCTCGACGACTCGATCCTGCGCGGGCCCGCACCGGTGCCGCGAACAAAAAAGCCTTCGCTTGTCGCAGCATTCGTGTTGACGACGATCTTCCTTACGACGATCGCCAGCTTCGTGATGCCGTCCTTTCCCACGGTCACGCTTCTCGATCCTTTCCGCATCGCCAATCGCTACGGTCTCTTCGCAGTCATGACGCGACAACGCATCGAGATCGAATTCCAGGGAACGAGCGACGGCGTGAACTGGGTTGCCTATCCGTTCCGCTACAAGCCGCAGGACGTGCATGCGCGGCCCGGGATTTACGCGCCCTACCAGCCGCGCTTCGAGTGGAATCTCTGGTTCGCGTCGCTCGGATCGGTGCAGGACAATCAATGGGTCCTCAACACCGAAGTGAGGCTAATGGAGAATTCGGAACCAGTGCTGCGGTTGTTTGCATCCAATCCGTTTGCAAGCAAACCGCCGATCGCAGTTCGCGCGGTGGCGTGGCAATACTGGTTCACGACGCGCGAAGAACGGGCACAGACAGGAGCGTGGTGGCGGCGCGAGCTGCTCGGCGCGTATGCGCCAACGGCGCGACGGGCAGCAGACGGAAGTGTTTCGTTCGATTCCGACTAACTTCTCAAAACCGTGAACCACAGAGACACAGAGATCACCGAGTTGCAGTGATGATCTCTGTGCTCTCTGTGCCTCTGTGGTGATCGGTACTGTTCAGCTGGACGCCGAATCGCGAGCCCATTTCGCGAACGCCAATCCGCGTCACGCTCAAGGCGCGGCTGTCGAGATCGCGGACGACCCACTTGCGCTTCAACGCCAGGTCCAGAAGGGCGGCGCCGAGGGCACCGGCGAGGTGGGGGCGGCGCTCGCTCCAGTCGACGCACGAACAGGCGAAACGGCGTCGCATCGCGCGGACAGCCTCGACGTCGATCCCGAGGGACTCGATGTGCTTCGCTCCGCTCTCGGTGAGGTCGTAGTCACCGTCACCGGCCGGCGAATCTTCCAGCCACCCTCGCTCTTTGAAGCGATCGTGCAGCAAGACGGCGACCGCGCCCGCCAGGTGATCGTAGCAAGTGCGTGCCGCGCGCAGACGGGGCGGCGTGTTCGGGACAAAGCGATCGCGCGAGCCGCCCGCGACGACCATCAACGCTTCCAGAGCCGCGGCGACGCTGGCACCCGCCAGGCTGTAGTAACGATGTTTGCCTTGCGCGAGCACGTTCACGAGGTGCTGCTCCTTCAGGCGAGCGAGGTGGACGCTTGCTGTCGACGGGCTCACCTCCGCTACGGCCGCAAGCTCAGTGCTCGTCCGCGCGTGACCGTCCATCAGGCAGCAGAGCATGCGGGCACGCGCCGGCTCGGCGATGGCCGCGGCGATTCCGGAGAGTGAGGCGTCACCGACATCCATACTTTGATGATAAACGAAGCGTGCCTGTTCAGCAACGGCGATACTGCGCCCATGACGATTACCTGCTTCATCCGCTACGAGATCGATCCGTTCAAGCTGGAAAGCTTCAAGGAGTACGCAGCGAACTGGGGGCGCATCATCCCGCGCTGCGGTGGCAACCTGGTCGGCTACTTCCTGCCGCATGAGGGGACAAACAACATCGGCTGGGGGCTGATCGCGTTCGACAGCCTCGCATCGTACGAGGCCTACCGGGCGCGTCTGAAAGCCGATCCGGAGGCGCGCGAAAATTTCGCCCTAGCGCAGACGCAGCGATTCATCCTTCGCGAGGAGCGGACGTTCCTGCAAGGCGTCGAGGGCACGTTGCATGTGCCGGCGATCGAGAAACCCGGCGCGTGATGAAGGCAAAAGAGCAGGGTTCTCCTGCACCGGCCGGCATATCGCTGCCATCCAAGCCAAACCGCCGCGAGGCCCTGCAACTGATCGCTGCGACAGGCGCTGCGCTGACACTCGGATGCTGTGGATTGGCCCCACTGAATACAAGGAGGACGTTGATGAAAACGACTGCGCAGGATGCGGCCACGGTGACGCCGAAGGTGGTCAAGGTGAAACTCGAGAATGAGCATGTGCGGGTTCTGGACTTCATGAGCGAGCCCGGCGACAAGGAAGATTGGCACTTCCACCCCGCCTTCGTCGTGTACGTCGTGACCGCGGGCACGTTGCGCATTACCACTCCCGACGGCAAGAGCGAGGATGTCGAATTCAAGGCCGGCGACATCCTCTATCGGGAACCAAGAACCCATCGCACGGAAAACATCGGCAAGACCACGCTCCACGCCATCATCGTCGAGTTGGCGAGTCCGTAAGGAGTGCTGGCCCGGCGGATGGATTGACTCGGCGCATTTTCCGGCTGACCGATCAGTGCAAACCATCGATTCTGGCGACGCAAACGAATCCGAGTCTCCGTGCTGGCACGGTAGTGGCTATTGCTGAGCCTCATGGGAAACTTACTTTGGCTCATCATCGTGATCCTCGTCATCCTCTGGCTCGGTGGCTTTGCGATGCACATCGGCGGTGGTCTCATCCATCTGCTGCTCGTCATCGCTGTGATTGTGCTGATCATTCAGCTCATCACGGGCCGGCGCGTCGTCTAGACCGGCCGGTGTGCAGTGTGGCGACCGCGCTGCACACTGGCTAGCTGACGGAGCGTTTGAACGCGGCGACAAGCCGCGCCACACGATCGGAATCGACGGGCGCTTCGAGGCGTCCGTCGATTTTGATCGAGGTGCCGGCGATCGCGGCATCCGCATTGCCAAACGCCGACGCGTTCTGCTCTGTCAGTCCGCTGCCGATGAGAACCGGCGCGTCAGGCAGCGCATCGCGCACGCGCGCGAAGCTGGCGCGGTCCGCTTCAGCGCCGGTCTCCGACCCGCTGATGATGATGCCGTCCGCGAGGCCGCGGTGCCGCACGTCTTTGGCCGCCTGTACTTCGTCGACCGCTGCCAATGGCATTGCGTGCTTGACCATGTGATCGGCGAAGAGCAGCAGCTCCGGCGCAATCGCCGCACGCAATCGCAGCGACTCGGCGGCGCGGCCTTCGATGATCCCCTGATCGGTCAGCATCGCTCCCGTATGAATGTTGACGCGGATGAACGCCGCGCCGGTAGCTGCGGCGACGCCGATCGCTGACAACGCATCGTTCCGCAGCACGTTCACGCCGAATGGGAGCTTCACCTCCGCGATCACTTCGGTGATGACGCGCGTCAGTCCAGCGATCGTCTCCGTCGGCACGCGTTCTTTGAAGAACGGCCGGTCGCCAAAATTCTCGAACGCGATTGCATCGCAGCCGCCCTCGCGCAGCGCCCGAGCATCGCGCATGGCCGCGTCGATCACCGCATCCATCGACCCGCCGAACCGCGGCGCTCCCGGCAACGCACCGACATGCACCATGCCGATGATGGCATTGCGGGAGAAGCGTTTGGCGAAGTCGTCGCGGGAGAGCATGGGCTTGAAGGATGAACGATGAAGGATGAAGGATGAACTTGCAATCAGAGATCAGAGATCAGGAGCGTAAGGCGCTGATCTCTAATCTCTTGTCGCTTGTCTCTCTCAAGTCCCCTTCATCCTTATAATCCCCCTCTCATGTCAGATCTGAAGCTTTTCAACACGCTCACGCGCGAGAAAGAGACCTTCGAGCCGCTCGTTCCCGGCGAAGTGCGCATGTACTCGTGCGGGCCCACCGTCTACAACCACCTGCACATCGGCAACATGCGCACGTTCCTCTGGGGCGATCTGCTGCGGCGCTACCTCGAGTTCCGCGGCCTGCGCGTGAAGCAGATCATGAACATCACCGACGTCGAGGACAAGATCATCCGCAACGCCGCCGCCGCGGGAAAAGATCTGACCACCTACACGGCCCCCTACATCGAGTCCTTTCACGATTCGCTCGCCAAATTGCGCGTTCGCCGCGCCGATGCCTACCCGCGCGCGACCGAATACATCCCGCAGATGGTGGCCCTCGTCCAGCAATTGACCGAGCGCGGCCACACCTACGTTGCCGACGGCTCGACTTACTTCAAGGTCGCCTCGCTGCCTGGCTACGGCAAGCTCTCGCGCGTCGAGATCGACCAGTCGAGCGAATACAGCCGCATCGAATCCGACGAATACGAGAAAGAGTCCGCGCGTGACTTCGTTCTGTGGAAATCGAAGAAGGACAACGAGCCCGCCTGGCAGACGCCGATCGGCGAAGGGCGCCCCGGATGGCACCTCGAGTGCTCTGCGATGTCGATGGATCTCCTCGGCGAGACCTTCGACATCCACACCGGCGCGGTCGACCTCATCTTTCCGCATCACGAAAACGAGATCGCGCAGAGCGAAGGCGCGACCGGCAAGCCGTTCGTCCGCTACTGGATTCACGGCGAGCATCTCAACATCGATCAGCAGAAGATGTCGAAGTCGCTCGGCAACATCTATACGGTGCCCGAGATCGAGGAGATGGATTACGACCTCCTGACGCTCCGGTATGCGCTGTTGTCCGTCCCCTACCGCACGAAACTGAACTTCACGATGCAGTCGCTCGACGACGCGAAGAATGCGCTGTCTCGGATCGAGTCGTTCCTGCTGCGCGTCGATGAAGTATCGCGCTCGGCCGCGCACGATGCCCGCCACTCCGACGGCGCAGCGGATCAATTGATCGGCAAGTTCCTGATCGATTTCGAGACGGCAATGGACGACGACCTCAACACCGCCGGCGCCCTCGGCGCGCTCTTCACGCTGATCCGCGAAGCGAACACCGCCATCGACGAAGGCCGCATCCTCGCTGGCGACGCCGAAGGGCTGAAGACCGCGGTGATGAAAATCGATCCGGTGCTGGACCTTTTTCCGAAGCAACGCGAGAACCTCGACGCGGAGATCGAATCGCTCATCGCCGCCCGCAACGCCGCGCGCAAAGCCCGCAACTTCGCCGAAAGCGATCGCATCCGCGACGAGCTGCTCGTCCGCGGGATCCTGCTGGAGGACACTCCGGCAGGAACGCGCTGGCGGAAGGGCTAACGTCTGAAAACCTTTTTAACCACAGAGACACAGAGGTCACAGAGGGGGGTTTTCAGCTCTGTGTCCTCTGTGTCTCTGTGGTTAAGGCCTTTCAGACCGAAGCATCACTTCATCGCCACCAACTTCACCGGCGTCGGCCGGTACCACTCCGGATAGACCCGCTTCAGCGCGTCGATCTTCGGCAGGTCGTTGAACACGATATACGGTTGATGCGGGTTGTGGATCAGGTAATCCTGATGGTAATCCTCGGCGGCATAGAAGCCCTTCAGCGGCTCGATCTTCGTCACGATCGGCGACGCGAAGACCCGTGCCTTCGACAATTGATCGACGTACGCACGCGCCACGCGCTCTTGCGTCGGTGAACCGAAAAAGATCTCCGATCGGTAGCTTGGACCGCTGTCCGGACCCTGCCGGTTCAGCTCCGTCGGATCGTGCGCGACCGAGAAGAACAGCCGCAGAAGCTGGCCGTACGAGATCTGCTTCGGATCGAACGTGATCTCCACCGACTCGGCGTGCCCGGTCGTCTCGGTGCCCACCATCTCGTAATGGGCGGTGGATTTGTCGCCACCCGAATAGCCGGCGACGACTTTCGTCACGCCCTTCACGTGCTCGAACATCCCCTGCAGTCCCCAGAAGCATCCGCCAGCCAGGACCGCGACCTGCGAACCGGTAGCCTCGGCGGCCGGAGTATCGACAGCCGGCGCGGGAATCGCCTTGTTCACGGCGTCGGCGCTCGCGCCACAACTCAGACCGAATGTCGCAAGAGCAAGGGCCAGGATCGTTTTTCTCATCGGGAATCGCATGACAGTTTTTCCTTTTTCGCGCTGCACATCTCTACGGTGCAGGAGCGCCAATGGTCTCGGATAGCGCCATCCGCACCGCGGACATCTCTGTTACAAACGTCCCGACTGGCCGAACGATTTCGCACGCGGCACGCGGCGGTTCAGGACGGCACCCGCGCCCTGGCTCGCCTCTTGACCCACGCGAGCGCTCAAATTTCCGTGAACAGAATGTGAACTCCAGCCTCGAAGTTCCGTTTCAGGTGTAACCGGTTACATAAATCGTCATCTAACGGACGTTGCAAGGAGTCCCGATGTCCATGAATGACTGTGCGACCGGAACGCTCGAAGTGGAAAAACCAATCCTCGGCCATGAACCAATCCGCGAGTTGCTCGAAGGGCTGTCGCTCTGCGGGCCGGGCCAGGAGTACTTCCGGACACTCGTCAGCGAGCTCGCTCGGGCGCTCGATGCCGACTTCGCGTTCGCCGCGGAACTGTCGGGCGAAGAGCCGCTGCGCGCACGCACCGTGGCGCGCTTCGCCGACAACGAGCACGTCGCGAACATTGAATATGTGCTCGACGGAACGCCGTGCAACGACGTCCTCGAACAGCACTTCTGCTGGATTCCGGAAGGAGCCGCCGAACGCTATCCGCTCGATCCCGGCCTGGCCATCCAGTCGGTCGAGAGCTATGCCGCCATCGCGCTGATCGACGCGGAAGGTGCCGCATTCGGTTGGATCGGCGTGATGAGCCGCCGGCCGATGATCGACGGAGCAAGGGTCCGCGCCATCCTGCTCTCCGTCGCCGGAAGAACGTCCGCCGAGTTGCAGCGCCAGCAGACGGCTGTGGCACTCGAGCGCGCCCACGCCGACCTTGCCATCCACGCCGAGCGCGGTGAAGAGCTCGAGCGCATCAACGCCGACTTGCAAAGCGAGATCGCCGAGCAGCGGCGCAGCCAGCGCCAGATGACGCATGACGCGTTGCACGATGCCGTCACCGGCCTGCCCAACCGCACGCTCTTCATGAACCGGCTCGATCACGCCATCGCCATGAACGCACGCGAGCACGTGTACGACTTCGCGGTGCTCTTTCTCGATCTCGACCGCTTCAAGCTCGTGAACGACTCCCTCGGCCACATCGCCGGCGACGATCTCCTCCGCGCGGCCGCGGACCGTCTGCGGAGTTGCGTGCGTCCCTCTGATCTCGTGGCCAGGATCGGCGGCGACGAGTTCACCATCCTCATCGAGAACATCGCCGACGCCAGCGAAGCCACGTGCATCGCCGAGCGCATCTCCGCGGAGCTCTCGCGTCCCTTCACCGTTTCGGACGAAGAGGTGTTCACTTCCGCCAGCATCGGCATCGCTGTCAGCGCCACCGGCTACCGCTCCGCCGATGCCGTGCTGCGCGACGCCGACACCGCCATGTATCGCGCCAAGGAGCGCGGCAAGGGACGTTACGAGATCTTTGACCGCCGCATGCACGTGCAAGCCGTCGAGCGGATGCTGATGGAGATGGATCTTCGCCGCGCCGTCGAGCGGGAGGAGTTCCGCCTCGTCTATCAGCCGATCGTCTCCATCCGCTCCGGCGAACTGACAGGTTTCGAGGCGCTGCTGCGATGGGAGCATCCAGTACGAGGCACCATCGCGCCAAACGACTTCATCCCCATCGCCGAAGAGAACGGCTTGATCGTGCCGATCGGCGTGTGGGTGCTCAAGCGCGTCTGCGCGCAATTGCGGCGCTGGCACACCATGGCCAGCGCGCCGCTGACCGCCAGCATCAACGTCTCGCTGCGGCAGACGTTCGATCCCACGCTCATCGACGAGCTCGATCGCGTCCTCGCGGCGGCGCATGTCGAAGGGGCGTCGATCCGCCTCGAGATTACCGAGAGCGCGATGGTCGAACGGAGCGCCGCTGATTTCTTCGAGCGCGTGCGCCAGCTCGGGATCGAGCTCTGCATCGACGATTTCGGCACCGGCTACTCGTCGCTCGCATACCTGGTGAACCTTCCCATCGACGCGCTGAAGATCGACCGCTCGTTCGTGAGCACGCTCGATTCGAGCAGCGAGCACTGCGAACTCGTCAAGACCATCATCGCCCTTGCCCACAACCTCGGCATCGAAGTGATCGCCGAGGGCGTGGAGACGCCGACGCAACTCCGGACACTGGCATCCCTCGGCTGCGAATACGCGCAGGGGTTTCTCTTCTCGGAGCCGCTCTCCGAGGAGGCGGCGGACAGGCTGGTGGTATCGGGACACATGTTCAATACCCTTCTGGAGGGTTGCCTCGCCGAGTGACGGTCACGCTCACGCGAAGGCGCGAAGACGCGAAGAGTGAAAACCAGCGTTATCCCAGCCTCCTTCGCGTCTTCGCGTCTTCGCGTGAGGGTCTTCGCGCCTTCGCGTGAAGAAACGCGCTACGCTTGCCTGATGCAACCAGTCGCTGCCGCGCGTCCGGACGAGCGCGGGCTCGTCGACCGGCTCCGCGCCGGCGACGAGAGAGCATTCGAGGAGCTCGTGGACAACCACGCCGCGCCGCTCCTCGCGGTCACGCGCCGCATCCTGCGCGACGAAGAGGAGGCGCGCGACGCGGTGCAGGAAGCGTTCGTGGCCGCGTTTCGCAGCATCGGGGACTTCCAGATCGAGAGCCGCCTCTCCACGTGGATGCACCGCATCGCCGTGAACTGCGCGCTGATGAAGCTTCGCGTGCGCGAGCGCCGCCGCGAGCAGGACGTCGATGAGCTCCTGCCGCACTTCCAGGCCGACGGCCATCAACAGCAATCTTCGGTCGGCTGGAAAGAAAGCGTCGAGTACGTCCTGCAGCGCGAGCAATCGCGCGCCCTCGTCCGCGAGTGCATCGATCGCCTGCCGGAGTCGTACCGCGTAGTGCTGGTCCTACGCGATATCGAACAGTTACCGCCCGACGTCGTCGCCGAAAAACTGCAGATCACGCGCGATAACCTAAAAGTCAAACTTCACCGCGCCCGCCAGGCCCTGCGCACCCTGCTCGATCCCCACATGCGAGGTGCGATGTGAGCCACGTGACCTGCATCGAGTTCATCTCGTTCCTCGACGCCTACGTCGCCGACGAGCTGGACGCCGAAACGCGCGCCACTTTCGACCTCCACCTCCTCGTCTGCCCGTCCTGCCGCGCCTACCTCGCCAGCTACCAGGAGACGATCGACCTCGTGCGCGGCGTAGCCGAAAAGGAAGAAGAGCTCGCCCACGACGCGCCGCCGGAGTTGATCGAGGCGGTGAAGCATGTGAAGAGGTAGGAGTGCGATCAGGCGGTATCCAACCATCGAGGCGGGGACGCCCCGATGGCCGCGGTCGAGACGACCGCACTCCTCAGCGCAGCGACACGTCCGTCGTAAGGAGTGCGGTCGTCTCGACCGCGGGCACTCGGGCGTCCCCGCCCGAGGGCGGTCAGGGGGGCGGTCGAAATACGTCGAGGTTCTTGGCGTGCGGAGGTGTGGACAAGTCAGCCCGCAGTGCGGATCTGTCAGGCCTCAGTGTGGACCGGTCAGCCCGCGCGATATACCGGTCAGCAGTTACACCCTGCGGCTCGCACGGCCGCGCTCGACGACCACGACGGGATTCCTACAGCTAGCGCGCGGGACACGCCGCACAGACAAAGTGTCTGTGCCACATCATTCACTCCATTTGGTGAAGGTAGGAGCGAAAGCGCGAAGGGCAAAGCCATGTGGCACAGACACTCTTGTCTGTGCTTCAAGGAACGAATTACCCCTGCCGCGACCAGCCCAGCACCGCGAGGACATCGTGCTGCGGAGCGACATCAAGCGGCAGCGGCTGCTGGTGCAGGTGAAGACGAAGGGGGGTGATGAGCGCGAGTGCGAGGATCCCGAGGATCGCGCCGCCGAGGAAACGGGCCCACTGGCCGCGTTCGCGGCTCGAGCGGAAGAAGCAGACAAGACAGCCTGCGATCATCAGGAAGTGCCCCGCGGCACCTACCAGGATCAACAGCAGGACCGGCCTCGAAATGTGGCCCGTGCGCAGGACGGTAGCGAGAGTGTGCAGTCCGGCAGCGATGAAGCCCGTCGCAAAGAGATTGGCGCCGTTCCACAACACGGCGACCGTGAAGCCCGCGCCAAAGCCGAGAGAGCTTCCTCTCTGGGCCAGCACCATGATCCCAACGTAGATCAATGCCTGGAATGCGTGAAGAACCCAGATCGAGTGGTCGAAGAGAACGGAGGCAGCCAGCGCGACGATAAACATTGAGGCCCCGGCATGAATCGCGGCGAGAGGCCAGACTGAGTCCTTGCGGATCGAGGGCATTGCGCCTGAATACGGAACCGGTGACCGGCCGGTTTCATCTGCGGACCTGGCGACCGGTCACGCGCGTCACATCTAGCAACGGCCACTTCCCGGCGCAATGTAGTGGAAGTCGACGAGGTAAACGTTTTCGCCCCGACCGTGCTTTGCCAGCTTGAGGAGATCGCTTACGCTGGCGAAGCCGCATTCGCGGGCAAGGCGAGGGGTGATCTGTTCGATCGTGATTGGGACGATGGAATCGACTTCGATCTCCCCTTCTTCGAAGCGGTATCGCACGCCGGCGCGAACGTTCGGACGCATCCAGACGCGAACGCTTCGCGTGATTGCACCACTGCGCACGCCATCGCGCAGGTATTTCGTGAACAGCACGATGCCTCCCAAACCCTTTTGCACCACAGAGACACAGAAGTCGCAGAGAAAAGCGCTTACACCTCTGTGTCCTCAGTGTCTCTGTGGTGCATTTTTTTGTCTCAGTCATCACCACAAACGCACCCTCTCCGCCGGCGCGAGGTACAGCTTTCCTCCCGGCTTGACGTCGAAGGCCTGGTACCACTGGTCGATGTTGCGGACGGTGTCGGCGCGGTATTGACCGGGGGCGTGGCCGTTGGTCTTCAGCGAGTTGCGGAGCGCCTCGGGGCGTAGTTTCGATCGCCACGCCTGCGCGAACGCGAGGAAGAAACGCTGGTCGCCCGTGAATCCGGCGGCCGAGGGGCCGGCCTTGTCGCCGTAGAACCGGCGATATCCGTCGTACGACGCGGAGAGGCCCGCCACGTCGGCGATGTTCTCGCTCAGCGTCAGCTTGCCGTTGACGTGCAGTCCGGGCAGTGGCTCGTACGTATCGAACTCCGCCGCCAGACGATCAGCCGCCGCGCTGAAGTGCGCGAAGTCTTCTTTCGTCCACCAGTTCAATAACCGCCCCTCGGCGTCGAACTGGCTTCCCTGATCGTCGAAGCTGTGGCTGATCTCGTGACCGATGACCGTGCCGATGGCTCCGTAGTTGAGGACCGCATCCGCCTTCTCATCGAAGAACGGCGGGTTCAGGATGGCGGCCGGGAAATTGAGCGCGTTCTGCAGCGGCAGGTTGACGGCGTTCACGGTCTGCGGCTCCATCGCCCAGGACGACTTGTCCACCGGCTTGCCGAGCTTGGCCACGGCCGCTCGATAGTCGAACAACTCGGAGCGCTGCTCGTTGCCGAGGGCGTCATCGCGTTTGATCACCAGTCCGGAGTAGTCACGCCAGTATTCCGGATAGCCGATCCCGATGTAGAGCGTGCTCAGTTTGGCCTTGGCCTTCGCGCGGGTCTCTGGCTTCATCCATGCGAGGTTGTCGATGCGACGGCCGAATGCGGCCACGATGTTGCTCACCATCGTCTGCGCGGCCTTCTTCGCCGAGGGGGGAAAGTAGTGCTTCACGTAAAGCTTGCCCACTGCGTCGCCGAGCGCAGCGCTGGTGGCGCTGACGGCGCGTTTCCAGCGAGCGCGTTGCTGCGGGGCGCCGGTCAGCGCCGTGCCGTAGAACTTGAACCGCTCATCCGCAAACGCTTTCGGCAGCAGGCCTGAAGCGCGGTCGATGGCGTGGAAGGTGAGGTAGTCCTTCCACAACGACAGCGGCTCGCTCCCCGCCAGCGCGGCAATGCCCACGGCGGCGGACGGCTGCCACACCATGATCTCGGTTTGACCGGAGAGACCGGCGCCCTTGAAGTAGGCCGTCCAATCGAGTCCCGGCGCCTTGGCCGGGAACTGCTGCAACGGCCAGCGGTTGTTTGCCTTGTGGACGTCCTCGGAGTCGGTACGGTTTCCGTGTGCCTCGGCGATCTTCCGCTCGAGGTCATAGATTCTGCCGGCCTTCCCGGCGGCGTCGGCGATATGCGCCAGCGTCAGAACCGCGGCGATGTGCTGGCGATACTTTTCCTGGAGCGCGACGTCGTTCTTCTCCTTGCTCAGGTAGTTGTCGCGGTCCGGCATCCCGAGGCCGCCCTGCAGCAGGTAGCCGATGTTCCGGTTCGGGTTGTCGAAGTCGGGAGAGACCCAAAGGCCGAAGGGCCGGTCGGTATAGAAGTTCGTGTTGTTGAGGGCATCGACGTCGGCGCGCATCTGGCTGCCCAGCACGTGTGCAAGCGCCTGCTTATCGGCGGTGGCCGCGATCTCGTCGAGCTCCTTCTGCACACTCTTCAAGCCTCGCGCCTCGATGGACTTCTCGTCCATGAACGCGGCGTAGTAGTCGCTGATCATGCGCACTTCCGAGCCGGCGGGAGCTTTGGCCTTCTCCGTTTCCCGGATGAGATCCGAGGTTCTCTGGTTCGCCTTTTCGTCGAGGATGACGAAGACGCCATAGCTGGAGCGGTCGGGAGGAATCTGCGTGACCTTCGCCCAAGTGCCGTTGGCGTAGCTGTAAAAGTCGTCGCCGGGCTTGACGGTCTTATCCATGGCCGCGAGATCGAGGCCGTGGGATGGAGGCGGAGTCGCCGCCAGGGCGATGAACGCCGTCAGCAACAACACGGTCGCGCGGATGAGCTTTGAAGAGTGCATGCCCTATCGTAGCGCTTCGCGTGCGTAGCCTGCGCCTGGCGGGGGAGCTCACCGCATGGGACGGCCACGCGCTGAAATCCAGCATTCGGGTCCCAGCAGACTGCGGGACCACGTCCTGTGAAGCACAGAATCAGCCGGCGGATGGCGGACGCAGTTCCCTGCTCTGAGAATCTGGAGGGCTCTTCCGGACGACTACTCGGGGCGGGATCGTAAAGCAAGTCGCTGCCCCGTGCGTCCGAGGTGCAGCGCATACCCCATTTCCCTTCCATCCGCCGTGGGTCCGCGACACACATCCTGAACGTCCGGATCACCGCTCGTGACGTTTCGAAAACGGGATGAAGCGTCTTCGTGGTCACCGCAACTTCCGTCCTCATCCACGCCGCCAGGTGATGGGCTGTACGTTCGAGGGTGTCCGTCGTCACGGGCGGCGGGTACGTTCAGTCACCGCAGAGACTGACGACGTGGCCTAGCTTCGGATCCTCAAACAAAAACACAACCGACTGACGACGAACTGCTGACGTGATCCATGGCGCGCAATCGAAAGTATTCAGACCTCAGGCCGTCGTTTTCCGGCGTCCTTCGATTCATTACGCATTGCCGGCCAGGCGGTGTCCTGGCGCAATCGTCCGACAGGAAACCTTCACATTCAAGGAGATCGTATGTCTGAAAAACACGGAAACTCTCGCATCTGCGGTCCGTCAATCCTCACCTTCCTGGCTGGCGCGTTTCTGCTCCTGATGCCGGTAGTGGTGCAGGCGCAGGCAGTCATCAAAGTCAACGACAACGTCAACATCCGCTTTGGCGGACTGCTGCAGTCATGGGGGGATTCGCTGCAGGATGCGACCTCGCGCGGCTACGGCAACAACCTCTTCATTCGCCGCATGCGTTTCCTGGTTGCGGGACAGGTCACTCCGAACCTGACCTTCTTCTTTGAATCCGACAATCCCAACCTCGGCAAGTCTCCCAAGGCCCTGGGCACCGGTTTCATGACGCAGGACGCCTATGTCGAATGGAAACCGACCGGCAGCAATGCCTTCGCCCTCGACGCAGGCCTGATGCTGGTTCCGCTCTGCCGGAACTGCCTCAATAGTGCAGGCACGCTCCTAGCGCTCGACTACGGCTCCAACTCCTTCATCGAGAGCGGCGCGACGCAGTCCTCCGTCGGCCGCGACACCGGATTCCAGGCCAAAGGCTATCTCGACGGCGGCCGGCTCGAATACCGGGCAGCGCTGCTCCAGGGAATGAGACTGGCAGGCGCGCGCAACCCGCTGCGCACGACAGCCCGCCTTCAATACAACTTCTTCGACACCGAAGTGGGCGGCTTCTTCTATCCCGGCTTTTACATGGGCAACAAGAAGATCGTGGCCATCGGCGCCGGCACCGATCACCAGTCGGACTATCAGGCCTACTCCGGAGATCTCTTCCTCTCGCTTCCGAATGCAGCGAAGACCAACGCGCTGAACGCCGACGTGCAGTTGCTCAGTTTCGATGGCAACAAGACCTTCCCCGCTATGGCCCAACAGCACGATGTGATGCTTCAGGCTGGGTATTACGTCGGCAAGCTCAAGATCCAACCGTTCCTGCGCCTCGAGCAGCAGAACTTCGTCCGCAGCGCTGACAACATCAAAGACAACAAGCGCGTGCAGGCCGGTGTGGCCTGGCTGCCGAACGGCCACAACTTCAATGTCAAAGGGGCCTATACGCGCGTCGATCCGCGCGTCGGCAATAAGACCAACGAGCTCACCGTGCAGTTGCAGTTCTTCTATTTCTAAGAAATTCGCGCAGAAGTCAGCAATCTCACGTCAACGAAAAAAACGGAGGCAGAGAAAATGGGTAACACTCCCGAAGTCACATTGAACCGGTGGTGGCGCGTATTGGGTGGTCTGTTCATGAATCTTGCCCTTGGCTCGCTTTACGCCTGGAGCGTCTTTGTCGCACCACTGGAGAAAGAGTTCGGCTGGAAGCGTGCCGATACCTCACTCGTCTTCACCTGGGCGATCGTGGTGTTCGCGCTCAGCTTCGTCCTGGCCGGACGGCTGCAGGACAAGCTCGGACCGTTCATGGTGTCCGTAGTGGGCTCGATCCTGCTCACCGTCGGATTCCTGCTCTCGTCGCAGACGCACAGCCTCACCTATCTGATCCTCTGCTTCGGCGTGCTCGTCGGAATCGGTAATGGCTTCGGCTATGCCACACCCATCCCGGTCATGGCCAAATGGTTCCCCGACAAGCGCGGCCTGGCCGTCGGTCTTGCCGTCGCTGGTTATGGTGGCGGATCGGCGATCTTCGGCCCGCTTGCGAACCTGTGGCTCATCCCCACCTTCGGATGGCGCAACACGTTCCTCGTCCTCGGCGCAGTCTTCTTCGTCATGACCATGATCGGCGCGTTCCTGCTGAAGAATCCGCCTGTCGGCTACCGCCCCGAAGGCTGGACTCCGGCTCCGGCAGCCAAGGCCGCAGGGACGACCTACGAATTCACGCCTGGACAGATGTGGCGAACGCCGTCCGCATGGTTCATGTGGATTGCCTATGCGCTCGGATGCGCAGCAGGTCTGATGGTCATCAGCCAGTTGGTCCCGTTCGCGAAGAGCATGAATCTTCCGAGCACGACGCTTGTGACGATGAGCCTGGTGGTTGGCGCCGTCGGAAGTGCTGCCGGCCGCGTACTGTCAGGCTGGATGTCCGACGGACTTGGCCGCCTCAACGTGCTGCGGCTGATGATCGGCATCTCCGCCGTAGCGATGCCTATCCTGTATCTCACCGGCAACAACGTTGCACTTCTCTACGTCATGGTGTTCGTCGTCTACTGGTGCTTCGGGACGCAGCTCTCCGTGAATGCATCCACGACCTCGGACTTCTGGGGCACGAAGAACGCCGGCATGAACTACGGCCTGCTGTTCACCGCGTATGGCGTCGCCGGAATCATAGGACCCAAGATCGCCGGCAAATTGTTTGACCGATACGAAAACTATCAAGCGGCCTTCTATACCGCAGCGGTACTGTCGGTTATCGCCCTGGCGTTCGAATTCCTGGCCAGACGGCCGAGCGTTCCGACCGCTCTGCGCGTTCCCGCCGTTGCATTAGGCGGAACCCCGGCACGGTGACCATTCATTTACAAGCGATCGAGAGGAATACTCTCGCACAGCATCAAAGGGAGACAACGATGACGATTACGATAGAGAAGGACACACTGGACGCTGTACACACCGATGAATCAGAGATCGCAGTCCATTGGAAGGAAGAGGAGTACTACGCTCCGAACCCGGAGTTCGTGCAGCAGGCGAACCTGAAGGATCCTTCCGTCAGCGAACGTTTCGCAGAAAAGAACTTTCCGCAGTGCTTCGAAGAGTACGCGGACATGCTCACATGGTACGAGCGCTGGAACACCGTGCTCGACACGCAGGACCCGCCGTTCTGGAAATGGTTCGTCGGCGGCAAGATCAACGCTTCCTACAACTGCGTCGATCGGAATCTTGACCTCTACCGGAACAAGGCCGCCATCGTCTTTGTCCCTGAGCCTGAGGACGAAGAACCGCAGGTGCTCACCTACCAGGAACTGTATGTGCGCGTGAACGAATTCGCCGCACTGCTGCGCAGCTTCTGCGGGCTCAAAGCCGGCGACCGCGTGACCATCCACATGCCGATGGTGGCCGAGCTTCCGATCACCATGCTCGCCTGCGCGCGCCTCGGTGTCATCCACTCCGTCGTGTTCGGCGGATTCAGCGGCGAGGCCTGCGGCCTTCGTGCCGCCGACTCCGGCAGCAACGTCCTGATCTACATGGACGGCTACTACCGCGGTGGCAAGATGATCGATCACAAAGCCGGCGCGGAGATTGCCGTCGCCACGGCTGAAAAAGAAGGACAGAAGATCGACAAGGTCCTGGTCTGGAAGCGCTACCCGGGCAAGTACACCTCGGCCACGCCGATGGTTCCGGACCGTGATTTCTTCGTCGACGAGATTCTCAAGGACTTCAAGCGCGCGATCGTCGACCCCGTCCCGATGGACGCCGAGGCGCCGCTGTTCCTCATGTACACGAGCGGCACCACCGGCAAACCGAAAGGCTGCCAGCACCGCACCGGCGGATACTTGGCGTATGTCACCGGCACGTCCAAATACATCCAGGACATTCACCCCACCGACACCTACTGGTGCATGGCTGACATCGGCTGGATCACTGGACACTCGTACATCGTCTACGGTCCGCTCGCTCTCGGCGCAACGTCGGTGATCTACGAGGGATTGCCAACCTATCCGGACGCGGGACGCGTCTGGAGAATCGCCGAGCGTCTCGGCGTAAACATCTTCCACACCTCGCCCACTGCGATTCGCGGACTCCGCAAAGCCGGACCTGACGAACCGATGAAGTACAACTATCACTTCAAACACATGACCACAGTCGGCGAGCCGATCGAGCCCGAAGTGTGGCGCTGGTACTACAACATCGTCGGCAAGACCGAAGCGGTCATCGTCGACACGTGGTGGCAGACCGAAAACGGCGGCTTCCTCTGCAGCACCAAGCCGGCCATCGACAAGATGAAGCCGGGCAGCGCAGGACCGGGCGTTCCGGGCATCTATCCCGTGATCTACGACGAGAACAATCAGGAGGTCAAGGCGGGAAGCGGCAAGGCCGGCAACATCTGCATCCGCAATCCGTGGCCAGGCATCTTCCAGACGATCTGGGGCGACCGGGAGCGCTTCGTGCGCCAGTACTACTCGAAGTACTGCCGCGATACGAAGAGCAAGAGATGGCAGGATTGGCCGTACTTCGCCGCCGACGGTGCCGTGCAGGCAGGCGACGGCTACTTCCGCATCCTCGGACGCGTCGATGATGTCATCAACGTCGCCGGCCATCGCCTCGGCACCAAGGAGCTCGAGTCGGCCTGCCTCACCGTGGTGGAAGTGGCCGAAGCCGCTGTCGTGCCCGTCGTCGACGAGATCAAGGGACGCGTACCGGAGATCTACATCTCGCTCAAGCCCGGATACGCTGCCAACAAGGAGATCAGCGACAAAGTCATCGCCACGATCGAAACCATGATCGGCAAGATCGCGCGGCCGCGACGCGTGCACATCGTCCCGGACATGCCCAAGACACGTTCAGGCAAGATCATGCGCCGTGTCCTGGCAGCGATTTCCAACACCCTCGACACGGGCGACATCACCACGCTGGCCAACCCCGATGTGGTGGAGCAGATTCGCATCACCGTGCAGGGCAAGAAGAAGCTGGCATTCCGTGAAGGACCTGAGGATCTGAAGCAGTTCGGCACTCAGGAGTAGTCAACACAATCCCATCGCTCACTCGGCGGGATCCGGATCACGGCCTCTCAGCAACGGAGGCCGGTCCGGATCTCGCTTTTTGCGCACGCATACCTAACGGAGAGCGCACAATGTTGGTCCGCGACGTCATGACCAGTCCGGCCGTTGTCATTTCGCCGGACACGACTCTCGAGGACGCCTACCGCGTCCTGCACGAAAAACAGATCCGGCACCTGCTCGTCGTCGAACAAACGCAGGAACAAACACATCTCGTCGGCGTGGTCACGGATCGCGATCTTCGCCTGGCGACCAGCACATTCACCGTCTCTCCTCATCTTCCCGCCAGCCGCATCGCGGACGTCATGTGCCGCCATCCACTGACCGCCGATCCGTCCGATCCGATCGAGGACGCAGCGTTCCGGATGCGAGAGCGCAAGATTGGCTGTCTTCCGGTGATGGAGGATGGCGCGGTAGTGGGAATCATCACCGGCATCGATCTGCTCGACGCGCTGCTGCGCATGACCGGCGTGGACAAACCTTCGGGCCGCCTGGAGGTCCGGCTTCCCGATCAGCCTGGCGAGCTGGCCCGACTGACCAGTTTCCTCAGTCATCGCGACGTCAACATTCATTCGATCCTCAGCCACCCCGAGGGGCAATGGCTGCGAACGGTTCTGCGCGTCGGCTCGATCGAGACCCGCGCGCTCGCGCACGATCTTCGGGAGGATGGGTTCGAGGTTGTCTGGCCGGCGGAAAAACCATGGCCGAGGTGATCTACCATCCGGCGTACCGGGACTACTCGTTCGGAGAAGACCACTCGTTCAGCCCGTTGCGCGTCGACATGGTGCTCGACCTGCTCGCGTCTCTCGGACACCGCGTTGAGACCGTCGCGCCAAAACAAGCCACCCATCGCGAGATCGTCGAGGTCCATTCCGACTACTACGTACGCCGCGTTGCCGCCCTGAGCGCCGGCGAAAGCGTTCCGGACTGCGAAGAATACGGGCTCGGCACTCCCGACAATCCCATCTTCCCAGGCATGGACGAAGCCGCCCGCTGGCTGGTCGGCGGTGCACTCCACGGCGCGCGCATGATCGACGCCGGCGCCAAACGCGTGCTCCAACTCGGAGGAGGACTGCACCACGCGCAACGCAACACCGCCTCCGGCTTCTGCATCTACAACGATCTGGCGATCGCCATCCAGCATCTGACCCGCCGCGGACTTTGGGTTGCCTATCTCGACATCGACGTCCACCACGGCGACGGCGTGCAACAGATTCTCTATGAGGACAAACGCGTCCTGACCATGAGCTTTCATGAGTCGGGGCAGTACCTCTTCCCCGGCACGGGAGACGTACACGAAATCGGATCCGGTCTGGGACGCGGCTACAAGCTGAACGTCCCGCTGCAGCCGTTCACCGAAGGAGAGAGCTATCTCGAGGTCCTCCAGAAGGTGGTTCCGCGCGCGCTCCGGCAATTCTCTCCCGCGGTTCTGGTCGTGCAGGCGGGCGCGGACGCGCACGTCGACGATCCCCTCGCGGACCTGATGCTGACCACCCTCGATTACGAACGAATCTTCCGTCTCATCCTCGGATGGGCCGACGAGCTCACCGGCGGCCGCGTTCTCTTCACCCTCGGCGGCGGCTACTCGTTCCGCGCGACACCCCGCGTCTGGACACTCCTCTATCTTCTGTTGCATGACCTGCCAGTGCCAAAGGACCTTCCGGAGGTATGGCGGACAAAATGGAGCGCCGTGATGGGCGGGCAGCCTCCTACTCAATTTCACGACGCTCCCCTACCCGCCAACGCCGTCCCCGCACGAGCAGAAATCGAGCGCCGCAACCGCCAAACCGCCGATCGCCTGCTCGAAGCAGTGCGCCCGTACTGGTTCTGATCGGTTCGCGGCGCGGCCCAGGCTCGCCCCGAGGCTGCGGTGGAGGCACACCTTCGCACTCTTGCGCACACATCTGTGCTCCAATCGCCAGGACGCGGCAGGCGCTCCGGAGGTTACGGAGGTTTTCCAACGTTCCCGTCGATGGGCCAAATCGGCCGCGGAGATGCGAAGATCCGCCTCGGAACTAAATAGTTCGCCTTCGGAACTAATTAGTTCGCCCTCGGAACTAAATAGCTCAACCTCGGAACTCCATAGTTTGACAGGGGAACTAAATAGTTCGGACACGGGAACTAAGTAGTTCAGACTAGGGAACTAAATAGTTCGATCGGGGAACTAAATAGATCGATTTTGGAACTAAATAGTTCCGATGGGGAACTAATTAGTTCGGATGGGGAACTATTTAGTTTGATCCGGGAACTATTTATCTCGACTTGGGATCTGTGTAGTTCGGCTTTCGAACGATGCAGATCAGCGTCGGAACTATTTCGACGATGGCTAAACTACTGGTTGTACGTTAGTTATCGTTTTCTCACGCGAAGACGCGAAGACGCGAAGGACGGGTAGAGCCTTGAGCCGGTAGAAGCCGGTGGGGTCACACCTTCGCACGTTGGTCGTTCCGGATCATTCTCGCGCAAGTTTCTGTCTGTGAGTGATTTACAGCTTGGACACAATTCCACTCACTTCTGGCCTGCGAGGATCAACCAAGCACGCAAGCGATGCGTTTGCAATAACTTAGGCGCGAATTCGGGCTGAGCGTTTGCACCACAGAGACACAGAGGTCACAGAGTAGGATTCAACTCCGAGTCCTCAGAGAAAAATGGAACGTTGTCGGAGTGCGGTCGTCTCGACCGCGGGCGCTCGGGCGTCCTCGCCCGGGTGCGGTCAGGGCGGAGGTCGAAGAGACTGGGGTCACGCCTTCGGCCATTGGTTGTCCGGAGAATCTAAGCGTTCGTGCGACGTCTGCTGCAAGTTAAGTTTCGAACCTGGCTGACGCAACTGCGCGAGATATGTGCGCGCTCGAGAGGACCGACAAAGACCGACGGCGTGACCCCAGCGACTGCCGTTGCGAGCAAGCAAGAACGTCGACGAACTTCGACCTCCGCCCTGACAGCCCTCGGGCGAGGACGCCCGAGGGCCCGCGGTCGAGACGACCGCACTCCTATCCCTCCACTTCCACCCGATCCCGGCCGCCTGACTTTGCGCGGTAGAGGGCGGCGTCGGCGGCGGCTACGAGGGCGGGCGGCGTCATTCCGGTGCCGCCAGACACGCCGAAACTCGCGGTGACGACGCCTTGCTCCGACTCCGCGTGGCGGATGCCGGCGTCGCGAATCTTCAGGCGGAGCGTTTCCGCTTCGGCCTTCGCTTCGTTCAGCGTCACGCCGGGGAGGAGCCAGGCGAACTCCTCGCCGCCGAAGCGCGCGGCCAGTCCTCCGCGGACTTCCGTCTGCCCGGCGAGAAGCGTGGCAACTGAGCGCAAGGCTTCGTCTCCCTCTTGATGACCCTGCGAATCGTTGAGTCTCTTGAAGTGATCGAGATCGAGCAACACGAGCGAGAGCGGCGAGCCATCGGCACGAGCGGCGGCGCACGCTTCCGCCAGCGCCTCGTCAAAGCGGCGCCGGTTTGCGACACCTGTCAAGCCGTCCCGATACGACAGACCGCTGAGGCGCTCGTTGGCAACCGCGAGGCTGCTGGTGCGCTCGGCCACTAGAGCTTCGAGCTCCGCGTGGCGGGCATGCAGCGTGACGAGGCGCAGACGCACGATTCCCCAGAGCGCAGCGGCGAGAAGCGCCAGCGCGAGGAGGCGCGCCCACCACGTCTCGAACCATCGCGGCTCGACGGTGACGGCCAGCCGCGCCTCGCTGCTGCTCCGCACGCCGTCTTCGTTCGTAGCCAGGACACGGAACGTGTAATCGCCGGGAGCGAGTTTCGTGTACGTCGCAACACGGTTCGTTCCCGCCTCCACCCAATCGCGGTCGAATCCCTCGAGCATGTAACGGAACGTCACCAGCTCCGGAGCGCGAAGGCTGAGAGCCGTGTAGCGCAGCTCGAGGCGCTGCGAACCGGGTGGGACGCGCAGTGCGCTGCCAGCCGATCGAACGCCGCCATCGATCAGCGCCTCCTCCACGCGCACGGGAGGTGGGACCTCATTGCGAATGTTCGCACTGGGATCGATCACGGCCAGACCTCGCGCGGTCGCGATCCAGATCCGTCCGTCGCGCGAGCGCATCGCGCCGGGAAAAGCGCCGTTGCACTCCGCGGACGGCATCCCGTCGATCGTCCCGTAAACAGTTCCTGTCAGATCGGACTTCTTCCCCATCATCGCTGCGAGCACACGATCGCGTTGCACGCGGTAGACGCCGCGATTGCTGGTGAGCCAGAGATCCGCGCCCGGGCCGGCGTCGACGACATCGAAGACGACGTCGTCATGCAAGCCATCGCGTCTGGTGAGCGATCGAACGGAGCCATCCGCGAGATCGAGACGCGACAGGCCGCCTCCCGATGTTCCGATCCATACGCCGCTCTTGCCGGCGTCCATAGTCAGACTGAACACCCGGTCGCTTTGGAGACCGCTGCCCAGACTCGCCACCACGTTCACCTTCGACCCATCGCGGCTCACGCGCCACAGTCCGGCGCCGTCCGTTCCGACGAGGAGACTCCCATCGGGCAGCGCCAGCAATGGCCGGAGCTGCCGATCCTCGAACTCCTTGATGCGGATCGCCCGCCCGTTGTGAACGAGCGCCAGACCGGCGGCCATGCTGACCCAGAGATCCCCTTGCGCCGTTTCGACGAGAGCGCGCACACGATCGCTCGGCAGACCCGCGCTGCGCGTATCGATCCTTTCCACGAACTTGCCATCACGAATCCGAGCGATTCCCCCTCCGTCCGTTCCGACCCAGAGACTCCCATCGCGACTCTCGATCAGCGCGTACACCGTTCCGTGCGGCAGCCCGTCTGCCTCCGTGTGGCACAACACGCGGCGCCGCAGAACCTCGCACAATCCCCCTTCCGTCCCGACCCAGACGCTGCCGTTGCGCGATTGGAAAATGGCGCGGACGGTGTCGACCGGCAATCTCTCCTTCCGCGTGTAGGAGAGGACGCGCGTGTCGCTCAGCCTGACCAGCCCACCGGCTGTGCCGATCCAAAGACTTCCTTCGCGATCCTCGATCATCGACCGGATGGCAGAACTGGGCAGGCCTTCCGCGACACCCATTGATTCGGCCGGCGATTCGGCCCGCGATCCTCGCAGGCGTGCCAGCCCGCCATCCGTTCCGATCCACAAGCTTCCATCGCGGCTGCGATGAATCGTCCGGACAAACTCGTTCGGCAGCCCGTCGCGCATCGTCACCGTACGTACGATCGATCCCGCGCGCCATGCGGCCAGACCGCCGCCGTCGGTTCCGATCCACAGCGTGCCATCGGGATCGCGCAGAAGCGCGCGCGCGACATCGTTCGGCAGGCCTTCGCGAGTCGTGATCCGCTGCTGTACGCGTCCGTCGCGCCAACGAACTGCTCCCCCACCGTACGTGGCAACCCACAAGCCGTCTTCGCCGTCGTCGGCAATTGTCCAGATCCGGTCGCTCGGCAGTCCGTCCCGAGTCGTGAAGCGCGTGACCTTTTCGCCGTCGAAGCGGAGCAGCCCACCACCCGCCGTTGCGACGAAGATCGCTCCGTCGCGCATCGTATGAAACGTTCGAATGCGGTCCGATCCCAGCAGTTCCGGATGAAAGGCCTCGATCTGGCCGTTTCGCAGCCGCGCCACTCCACCGCCGTAGGTACCGATCCACAACGTCTTGTCAGGCGCTTCGTAAAGCGACGAGATGAAGGGACTGCGGAGTCCCGGCGTGTTTTGCCGGTCATGGACGACGAACCGCATTCCATCGAACCGTACCAGCCCCTCCTCGGTGCCAAACCACAAGTACCCATCCGACGTCTGGACGATAGCGTCGATCGTCGCCTGCGGCAGCCCTGAACCATTCGCCCAGACCGAAAGGCGCGATTGCGTCAGCGCTCGCCCGGGATCGAGCGCAAAGGCACTGGTTCCGAGAAAGAGCGCGGCGATCAGCGCAACCCGGCAGACACTATGCAAACTGGCTGGTGAAATCCGCGCCTCCGATGGTGTGGAGGCATCGTACACCGACCGAAGCGAGCGTCTCAGCGGCTGCGAGATCGAGTCGTGCGCGGTGATCGAGGTGCCGAGGCGGCCGATTCCGCCGCGCGCGCGGCATCACGCGGCGAGCCGCCCCACTGGCGGCTCCAGGCGCGGCGCAGTTGCACGTCGGAGCCGAAGCCGGCGACTGCGGCGGCCCGCGTGACGGTCGCGCCGTATTCGAGGGACTGTCTTGCGCGCTCCAGCCGGATCAGGCGGAGGTAGTGGAGCGGCGAGATGCCGGCGTGGTCGACGAACAGACGCAAGAGGTGTCGCTCGGCCGCGTGGCCAACGTCGGCCAGCGATGCCATGTCCCAGTCGCGCTGCGGCTCGGAGACGATCGCGTCCTGCACGCGGTGCACGGTCGGGTGGAGGTGGCGGCGGTGCATATGGAATGGCGAGAGCTCGGTGTCGCGCGGCGAGCGCCGCAGATACACCACCATATCCTCAGCCACGCTTGCCGCCAGCGCCTCTCCACACTCCTCGGCGATCAGATGCAGCGCGACGTCGATCCCCGCTGTGATGCCAGCGCTTGACGCGAGTGGGCCGTCGACGACGAAGACGCGGTTCTCGATGACCTTTGCGCGCGGCGCAAGAGTCCGAAGCATCGGCAACAGCTCGTGGTGCGTGGTGCAGCGGCGCGTGCCGAGGAGTCCTGCTCGCGCGGCGAGAAGGGTGCCCGAACAGATCGTCACCAGACGGTGAGGTGCGTCCGCGCGAACGAGCGCGTCGCGCAGCCGATCGCGCAACCATTGCGATGTAACCACGATCTCCGGCGTGACGTTCGTTACGTGCGCCGTCGGCTGACCGACGACTACGACCCAGGTCGGCGTGTTGAGCTGCTCCGGCAATGGAGCGAGGTCGCCCAGCGCCAGTCCGACCGATGTCGGCATCGTTGTCACCGGCCCGGCGAAGCTGAGACGAAAGCGCGGTGGCAGTCCGCGAAGCTCGCGATGCTGATTGGCGAGACGAAAGGCTTCCGCAGGCCCGGCGATGTCGAGCAGCAACGAATGCGGCACGATGACGAAGAGCACGTCGATGAGCTGGGCGCGGGTGTTCATATGCTCCGCGTATCAAAGCATATGTCTATGCCACGTCACTCAATCCGAGTCACGAGATTTACCACTGAGACACAGAGGTCACTGAGAAGTTCTCTGTGCTCTCTGCGCCTCTGTGGTGCGTTTTTCTTTGTCATGTCCTAAAGTGAACGAAACTTGTCCCCCTGCGCGTGACAAGACATCTTCGGAAGGGAGTGAAAAGATGAGAGCTCGTGTAAGCAAACCGCTCACCGCACTCATATCAATTGCGCTCTTGATCGGTCTCCCGTTTCCTGCACTCCCGGGGCCGATTCCATCGAAAGCCACCAGCACCGTCTTGTTGGACAACATCAACTCTGATCGCCTCACTGTTTCCCGCGCTATCGAAGCAGAAAAGCTAAGCAAAGGCCTCCTGGCCTTCGGCTGCAGCCGCGATGAGGTGAAAACGATTCTTGACGGTGCAACTCCCGAGGACAGGCATCAACTCGCGACGCATCTCGAACAGCTTCAGGCTGCCGGGGGAACTCGGAGCCGAGTGTGGACGGTTGTTGCGATCGTCGTGATCGTCATTGCGATCCTTCTTCTCGCCAGCGCGAACGCTCTGCGCCACCAGCACTTTATCCAAGGCAACTAGGATTCTTTGCCACACAAGTCGCAGTTCCACTCAGGCTGCGACTGCCGGACCGCTCAGCGCAGTTCCTGAATGCGGAGCAGGTTGCCCGCGGGATCGCGAAAGGCGCAGTCGCGGACCCCGTACGGCTGATCAGTCGGCTCCTGGACGACCTCGGCGTCGCTGGACTGCAGCCGCGCGAAAACGCCGTTGAGGTCCTTCGTTGCCAGCAGGATCGTGGCATAGGTTCCCTTGGCCATCATCTCGGCGATGGTGCGGCGCTCGTCGTCGGTGATGCCGGGAGCGGCGAAAGGCGGATACAGGACGATAGACGTGCCGGACTGGCCAACGGGGCCGACCGTGATCCAGCGCATCCCGCCGTATCCGACGTCGCCGCGGACCTCGAAGCCGAGGATGTCGCGGTAGAAGGCGAGGGAGGCGTCGGGGTCGGTGTGCGGGAGGAAGCTCGCGTGAATGTTAATGTTCATGCCGATCAATATAGGTGCGGCTCGGGAGACGGCGCTTCTCGATTCCTGATCGGTCTGGTCACCTGCTTCGCCACGCAGGACGGCATCCCCGCCGTCGCGCGCGCCGCCTGACGGCGATAGACGCTGGGCGGCACACCAACCAGCTCGGTGAAGCGACTGCTGAACGTGCCCAGCGACGAGCAGCCGACCTCGAAGCAGACTTCGGTGACACTGAGGTCACCACGACGCAATAGCGCCATCGCGCGCTCGATCCGCCGCGTCATCAGATAGGAGTACGGCGATTCGCCGTAGGCGAGCCGGAACTGGCGGCTGAGATGCCCGGCAGACATGTTCGCACCCCGCGCCAGCGCCTCGACGTCCAGCGGCTGCGCGTACTCCCGGTCCATCCGATCACGGACGCGACGCAGCCGCGCGAGATCCTTCAGGTGTTGCTCTGGGGCGGGTCTACTGGTCACCTGCGCGATCGTGGCACGTCGCATCGGAGTTGTCTAGCGCCTAAGTACTTGTCCGAAAGTGAACGAAAGATGTCGCGCTGCGCGGCGACAGGACATCGCGGCGACGGTACCTTCGCCGCATGCACATCGACGCATTCCACAACACTCGTGGCCGGAACGATGGACACCTTCTCGCGGTCGCACTTCCGGTCCTCATGGCGGCGGCTCTCGCGTGGTGGTCCGCCTCCCCGTCCGCTGCGCAACCGGCACACGACCAGAAGCCGCGGCTCGAGAGCACCGTGGACGGGAGCATCGAACCCGGCGACGATTTCTTCGCGTACGCCAACGGCGCCTGGCTCAAGGCCACCGCGATCCCGGCGGGCAAACAGCGTTGGGGAGCGCGTGATGAGCTGGAGGGTTTGGCCCGCCGCCGCATCACAGAATTGCTCGACGCCGCCAGTAGCGCACCAGCCGGCTCCACTGCGCGCAAGGTTGCGGACTTTCGCGCTGCATATATGAATGAAGCTGCCATCGAGGCCAGAGGGCTCTCGTCGCTCAAACCGTTGCTTGATCGCGTTGACAAGATATCGGACAAAGCGCAGCTCACACGCCTCCTCGGCCGCGGGATGCGTGCCGACGTCGATCCGGAGGGATTCGGTATCTACGATTCCGCCAGCGTCCTTGGCCTCTCGGTCGAACAAAGCATCCACGGAGAAAAGACCAACGTCGCCTTCCTGCTGCAGGGAGGACTTGGACTGCCGGCTCGCGAGGACTACCTCAGCGCGGATCCCGGGAAGCGCGATCGTTATCGCCAATCGATCGCGAGGATGCTCACGCTCGCCGGATTTGAACGCGCCGACGAACGCGCGAGCGCGGTGCTGGCGCTGGAAACGGCGATCGCGCAAAGCCACAGCACGTCCGAGGCATCGTCAAACGACCACAACGCTGACAACGTCTGGACGCGCGCCGACTTCGCACAGCGCGCACCCGGGATGGACTGGACCGCATTCTTCGACGCAGCGGATCTGGGCCGGCAACAGGAGCTCGTGGTCTGGCAACCGACTGCGGTCACAGGTCTGGCGGCGCTCGTTGCATCGCAACCGCTGGAAGTTTGGAAGGACTACCTGCACTTCCACGCCATCCACGATTACTCCGACGTGCTGCCGCGCGCATTCGCTGACGAGGCGGGCGCGGCTCCGTCACGTGCCGAACGCGCCCTCGCAGCCACGCAATCGGCAATGAGCGACGCGATCGGCCGGATGTACGCCGAGCGCTACTTCCCCGCCGCGCAGAAGGCGCGCCTGGAGCGAATCTCTGACAACGTCCGCGCGGCGCTCATCAAGCGGGTCGAGGCCGCGCCGTGGATGTCGCCGGCCACCAAAGCCGGTTCGTTGGAGAAGTTGAAGACGCTGTACGTCGGTCTCGGCTATCCCGATCAATGGGAAGATTACGGGTCGCTGACTGTTGACACGAAAAATCCGCTGGGCAACCTGCAACGCGTCTCCGACCGCGCCTACCGCAACGCCCTCGCCCGCCTCGGGCAGCCCGTCAATCTGAAGTACTGGTACAGCGCGCCGCAGACGGTCGCCGCGCTCCTCGTGTTTCAGCAGAACTCGTACGTGATGGATGCCGCGTTGCTGGAGCCACCCAAGTACGATCACGCGTCGTCCGACGCCGCTGCCTACGGTTCCGTCGGGGCGCTCATCGGACACGACCTCACGCATTACATCGACACCCTCGGCGCCGACTACGACACGGAGCATCGGATGCGCCATTGGTGGACCGCCGAGGATATGCAGCATTTCGAGGCGGTGTCGCAACCACTGGTGGATCAATTCGCGTCGTACCAGCCGCTGCCCGGCCTCTCGATCAACGGCAAGCTGACGCTCCGCGAAAACATCGCCGACCTCGGCGGACTCGCCGCCGCCCTCGACGCCTTCCACAAGACGCTTGGCAACCGCCTGAAGGACACGGACTACGTGCGAGCGCAGGACCGCGAGTTCTTCATCGCCTACGCGCAAACCCAGCGGCGGAAGATCAGCGAAGAGGCAAACCGAAAGCAGATAGCCACCAACGACCACGCACCCGAGGACTATCGAGCCGACACGGTTCGCAATCTCGACGCGTGGTACGACGCCTTCGACGTGCGCCCAGGACAGCGGCTCTACCTCGAGCCCGCGGCGCGCGTGCTGGTCTGGTAGCAAGCGACCATGCGTGTCACGGTCTGTGAACTGCCGCACGAGCCAGTAGCGCTGGCCGCCGCATGGGCCGCATTGTGCGAGCACACAGAGCGCCACGCTTCCGAGCTGGTGCTGCTGCCGGAGCTGGCGATGATCGATCCGCTCTGGCAGGACGAGCACTTTGACGCTGCCCGCTGGGATGCCGCAGAAGCGCGCAGCGAGCTGTGGCGCCATCGCCTCACCGAGTTGCGCGTCGCGCATGTCGTCGGAACCCGACCCATCACCATCGACGACCGTCGCTTCAACCAGGGTTTCTTCTGGTCAGACTCCGGCGAACTGCTGCCGTTGCGCCGCAAGTTCTACCTGCCGGATGAACCGGGCGGCTGGGAAGCGCGCTGGTTCGACCGCGGTGATTCCCATTTCACCGAATACCACGCCGACGCTCTTTCGTTCGGCCTCAACATCTGCACCGAACTGTGGGCCGTCGAGACCTACGCCGCCTACGCCGCCCGCGGCGTGCAAGCCATCCTCTCCCCCCGCGCAACCGCAGCCGCCACGACGAACAAGTGGCTGTCGGTAGGCGTGGTAGCGGCCGTGCGCTCGGGCGCATTCAGCCTCTCATCCAACCGCGTCGATCCGACCGGCGCATGCGGCGGCGTCGGATGGATCATCGATCCGCAGGGAACCATCCTCGCGCGGACGACCCCCGACGTGCCATTCGCGACGGTCGATATCGATCTATCGGCCGCGGCTGCGGCGAAGAGCGAGTATCCCCGCTACGTGTTCCAAGGAAGACCAGTCCGATTGCGACCATAGACAGTGCGGAAGACTGATCTCGTCAACTCGGATGGCTAAAGGTCACGGAGTGTGCGGTGGGCGGCTCGTGAGGTCACGATCAAACACCTGGGGTCCGAACATCATGCTTTGAACACCCGGTACCGTCCTTCGATGTTCTTGATGTCGTTAATTTCCATCGGCGGCGCCTCTTCCAAGTCAATGCTCTTCCGCACGCGCGTCCAGGTTGATTCCGAAAGGAGGATTTCCCCAGAGCCGGCGCGCGCCTCGAAACGCGACGCGAGATTGACCTGATGACCGAGAGCTGTGAATTGATCCCGGAACTGCGTTTCGATGTGACCGACCATGACGTCGCCCGTATGAATCCCGCACCCGAGTCCGATACGAAAGAATCTTGGGTCGTAAAGCTTCCATTTGTCGTGCCATCGCGCCTCAATCCGCTGGAATTCCATTCTCATGTCTCGTGCCGCTAGAACCGCCTTAAGGGCATCGGAATCTGCGTCAGAATCCACGGGCTTGAGGACCCCAAAGAGGGCCATGACGCCGTCGCCGATGAACTTGTCTAACAATCCGCCGTGCCTGAAGATCGTTCGCGCCGCCAGCTCACAATAATCCTTGAGAAACTCGACGATCACTTCGGGATGTGCTTTAAAGATGTCGCAAAGATTCGAGAATCCGCGAATGTCCCAGAAGACGACCGTGACGGTCCGCCGAGTGATCGCGAGAAGCCCGGGATCACGCTCGATCATGTCGTACAAGCGCGGATCGAAGTAACGTCGCGCAAGACTGGCCAAACGGGACTGCCTGTAGGCGATCGCGTCGCTCGTTTTCGCTTCGATTTTGTCGATCGCACCCTGCCCGGGAATGCTCTTATCGACGACGTCGTACGCGCCGCAGTCGAACGCAAGATACGGGTCGAGACTCGTTTGTTTCGCCGTGAAGAGTATGGCCATGATGAACGGATCGAGCCTCCGCGCCTCGCGAAGCATATTGATTCCGCTCTGCTCCGTTGCCATGACTAAGTCGGTCAGTACGACGTCAATCGCCTTCTCAGCGGCGAGGGCGGCCTCGATTTTCGCCTTTCCTTCGATCTCGTTTTCTGCGACCGCAATCTCCCACTCCGGATGCGCATCACCCAGAGTGAGCTTCATAGAGTCGCGGTTATGCCTATCGTCGTCGACAATCAAAATGCGCGGCATGACTAGTCACCCCCTAGTCGTCGAAATGCAGGCGTCGCGTTGGGCAGATAGATCTCGAAGTCCGCACCTTTTCCGGGAATGCCGGTTTCCGAAATGATTCCACCGTGGCTCTGTATGATCCTGCGCACGAGGTCCAGCCCGAGGCCATTACCCTCCTGGTGCGTAGTTATGAATGCATCGAAGATTTGCATTTTCATTTTCCCGGGGACACCTGGTCCATTATCGCGGAAATGTATCACTATGTACCGGCGGCCCGCATCCAGTGCGGGATCGAGAGGCAACTGCGCTTCCTTCGCGCTAATCGTAATTTCCCGGTGCGCCTTGTCTAGCCAAAGCAGAGAATTGGCGATGAGCTCGTCGAAACATTCAGCGAGACGACGCGCATCGCCCAGCACCTTGATTGATTCGGAGCAGTCGATCGACGTAACGACACTCTGATGCCGCGCAGCGACACACGCGTCCTCGAGCAGCGGAAGTAGAACCGTTGGCAACGGATGGACGTCCTGAGCCAGGCTCAGCGACTTGAACTGGCCAACGATTCCCTTCGCCTTCTCGACGGAATGGCGGATGTCGAGGATCACCGACCGAGCCTCTTCGTTGCGTCCGTCGACTACCCTCTTGTCCAGCGCGCGGAGATAGTTTTCGATGGCAAAGATTGGATTGCCGATCTTGTGTGCGGCGGAAAAGGATATCTCTTTCCAGACGGCGTCCGGCTGCGCACCGATGCGCATCCGCTCCACTTCGGCATTCTTGCGGGCGTTGCGCAGCGCGTCGAGAGCAAACGAGGCAAGCAGGTCGAAAGTCTCGCGGTCGCTCTCTTCGTAGGCGAATGGATCTGCACTCTCCACATTGATCGCGCCGACGTCCACGCCGCCTTCCTGGATCGGAGCAACGAGCATTGATCGCGTCCGGTCGTCAATCGGTAAGTAGTCCGGATCGTTCTTGAGCGAAACATCGTTCCTCAACTCCGTTTTGCCGCTAACCATGGCACGACCAAGCACTCCGATCCTTCCGTCGCGACCGGAGTCGAGTGGCACTCCGCGATCGATGCGAGCACGGACGAATTCAGCCGCTTCGGGTGGGAATGTAGCAGCAACACGACCGATGCGGTCGGTAAACAGAGCAAAGACTACGACCGTAATCTCGCGCACACAGGACGCTGCAACCTCATGCGCGACGTCGGCAATGAGCTGCGGCGTATCAGCGATATCGATGTCTTTGCCCAGATCACGCGCCGCCTTACGCAGAGCCTCCTGCTGCTTTGCCTTGCGCCGCTCGCGGTCGTAAAGATCCTGATTCTGGATTGCCACTGCAGCAAGGTGCGCGAACATTTTAGCGATCCGCTCGTCTTCGGGTGTGAATCTATGGAGTGACGTATAATCGACGAACAGAACTCCGACTGGCTCGTTGACTGCAGGTGGGCCGATCGTCATTCCGAGCGCGGATACGATCTTCTCCCGTTCGACGAAGGGGCCATAGAGCACCTCACTGCTCCTGACGTCATCCTCCATTAGGATGGAAGGACTGGCGGCGAGTACTTTCCCAACGACCGTCTTGGACACATCGTAAACGGGCGCCGTGGAAACGGAACGGTCTTGGAGCGTGGTGTTCGTGGGATAGCCTACGACTGTCTGTCCCTGCTTCTTGATCCGATAGATCGTTACGAGATCGCCGCCCATCGCATTGCGGATGCCTGCCACAACAGAGTCGAGCGCATGACCACCATCCCCCAGAGCAAGATCCTGAGCCACGAGGTGTACGCCGTCAAGTGCACTGGTGAGCCGAGTCCGCGCCGCGGTGGTATTAAGAGTGGCGGCACAGTGCGCAGCCAGCGTTTTCAGAATCCGCAAATCGTCCTTTGTGAGTACCCCGTTGTCTTCATGGTCACCGACGAAGAGCACACAACGGGCGCGCGATGCGGACTCGAACCGAACGGCGAGCACTTGGGCGAGATGGAGATGATGAAGAGCGGACAAATTGTGGGCGATCGTCTCGAAGATGGTCGACGTGCTCTCTGCGGTTACCTCGGCGCTGAGCAGGTCGCCTAGCCCCGAAGCGTCCGCCGTTTCCGATGGGATCGTGATTTCTTCCCCCGTCGAGGAGTACACAACCACCGGTCCTCCGCGTCTCGCCTGTTCGAGAAACCCCGCGACGCCACAGCGGAAGATGAGCTGGGTCTGCTGGGCGATCATGGAATATCGCCTTGGGTCATCCGGCTCCGAGCGAATCTGCACCGCCGCCTCCGAGAGCCGCGATAACATCTCTTCGCGGCGCTCGCTCGTCTGGCGTCGCCACTCGCGATCGATGATCACAGTTGCTTGCGCGGCGATCGCGGTGGCGAGATTCTTCGCATCCAAACTGAATCCGCCGCGGTTCAGGGTCAAGCGCCGGACTTCGCCGATGCTGATAAGACCGACACGACGGCTGCCGGTCACCATCGGAATCGAGAACACGTTCTGAATCGACACGGGAGCGCCTGTCACCCGATCACGGAGACCGAGAATTTCGGACAGCCGTGTCAGGGAGCCGTCCGGGTCGTCTCTGATGCTCAGTTCGTACGGCGTGCCGGTCCTGAATGCTTCCTGCACGTGCGGCCACTCCGAGATCGCCGTCCGCTGTTTTCGCTCGGGATTCCACTCATAAGTAGGGTTCCCATCGCTGCGCGGATGAAGCGCAAGAGCCTTCAGGGTGAGCACTTCGTCCGACTCCTCGGTCAGGAGAATCCTGCAGTAGGTTTTCTGGAGTATCAGAACGATCGACAAGGCGATTTTAGTCAATCGTGTTTCGAGCGGCTCTTCGCTCGCAAGGGTATTCCACGTCGCTAGGAGTTGCTCATAAAGGTTCTTCTGCGCGCGTAGTTCGACGAAGAGTCTTGTGCTCTCTATCGCCACGACGACCGATTCGGCGAACACGCGCAGAATCCAGGCATCCTCATCGTTAAAGCACGCACTCTGATGAGGCCGTCCGTCCGGCCCCTTCTTGTTCGTGACCCGAAGCATGCCCGAGACCGTTCGGTGTTCTCCCAACTTCGTCAGCAGGGGAATTGCGAGCAACGAATAGCAGTGGCCGGATGCTTCTGATTCTGGCAGGCCTTTGATCGCCGGATCGTCGCGCAGCTTCCGACCGCATAAATCGATCACCGCATCAGTCGCCGACACTTGAGGGCGCGCCTGAATCTCTATGAGGCGTGCGGCGAGAGCACCAACGAGACCGGTTCCGATACCGTTACGAATTACGAACGGGCGATCCTGTTCGAAGTGTTCTGGCTTATGTCCATAGCTCGCCTGGAGGATGAGCCGTTCCGGCGTCTCGACGCCAAACACGCCGCACATTTCGGCGTTGAGTATCCTCGTGGCACGCTCCGCAATCTCGGTGAGTCTTTGTTTGAGCGGCTTCGACCCGAGATCCCCAGAAATCGCGGTGATAGCGTCCGATAGATCTTTGACGCGTCCGAAGAGGCCGCGTTGCTGCAGCGCAAGGGTCGCGACATCGGCAAAGCGATGCAGAAGTTCGGCGTCGAAGTCATTGAACTGGCGTCCGACAGCATCGCTCAGATAGATGACGCCGACGCGTTCCTTCTGCCGTTCCAGTGGGACCTCAAGGACGGAGCCGAAGTTGCCCTCAAGCGAAATCGATCGTTGTGGATATTTGTCGTAGTCGGAAGTCGTCAGATAAGGCGCGGTGCCGTCGAGGAGCTGCCAAGCCATGCCCTCGCCGCGACGCAGGACCCTTCCAACGAGACGGCGGTTTGAACTGGCGACAAGACGCAGGCTGTCCCGCCCCTCGTCGTCCAGGAAACGTTGATATACGCCGACGCTCTCCGCACCGAAGAGAAGACTCGCGTGCCGGATGATGCTGTCGAGCAGCGGCTCGACCTCGCGTTCGGACGAGATGGCGGCGGTTGCACGCAGCAGTGCTTCCAGCCAATCTGCTAGACGTGCGTGCTCGATGGTCTTTGAGGCGAGTTCCGCGAATGACCGGCAGTGGTCGATCTCGGAGTCGGTGAAGGTACGCACCTTTCCAATCGAATCGAGACTGAAAGATCCTATCACCACGCCATGAAGCCGCACCTTGGCGATGCAGATCGATCGGATGTCGAACTCGAGTAGAAGAGCTTGGACTTCGCCGAGTTCCGGGGCATTCGCGACGTCTTCGATGACCAGCGGTTCATCGGTCTCCAGAAGGCGCTCTTCCGCCGCGACTCCGCGCAACTTCACGCTTCGGTTCTTCAGGCTGGGCTCGACCGGGTATTGAGCAACGACCTCTCCCTCGGTTTTGAGGGTGTTGAACCGAACGAACCCACTGTGATCGACGTTGAGAAGCTTGCACGCATAGCGGCAAATGTCCTCGAACGTCGCAATGAGCTTGGACTCAAAGCTTCCTTCACGCGTGGCCTCTTCTGAGGCCAGATTCGCGGTAATCACCATCGATTTTAGGGATTTGGCACCCGATTGCCGCTGTAATTAAAGCATGCCTCCGAGACGAACGCAAGGAAAGCCTAACGGTACTGGGGCTACGCCTTCGATCGTTGGATTTTGGCCACGCCTCGTAGAACCCGAATAACTGGCGATCAGTCGCACAGTTCAATGAGGCCGTTGAAGTGGCCGTTTCTCAACTTCTTTTGCAGGCAGCCAAAGAGCAACGGCGCGGCCCCACTGGATTCTCCATCCGCCACGGTCGACATCGACCTCGCCGCCTACACGGCGGCGCAGGACGATCCCTGCTACGTGTTCCAGCAAAGACGGATGCGGTCGCGACCTTAAATAGTGAGGAACCCCGGCATCAACCGTTGGTTGATCAGGCTCGATCAGAACCGAAGGCCTGCCACACTCGCCGCGGGCCTGCATGATCACCCGTTCGCCAGCAGAGCAACATTCACGCTCGTGTTACAACGTCTGTTCGAAGGTACCTCAATGTGGACAATTCGAATCGAACGTCAGCGATGGAGTGGTGGCCCGACTGCTTCTGACTGCGTAGTGCTCAACGAGATCGAGCAGCGTGACGTAGTTGAGAAACTGCCGCTGATCGTCGCACTTGGCAGCTCTCATCAAATCCAGATTCTCGGCCCCGCCGGGAAGGGACTGCGGATTGCGGTCGAGGATCTCTCGGTAAAGCGCGGCGCACAGCTCGAGACGAAGACCATCAACCTGATGGGATGTTACCCACAAGAGCTTGTCGTTGACCCAGGCGAAACCATTGAGCTCAACACGTGCTCTCTTGACGCAGGGACGAGCTACCGGCTGACGTTCGAGCTCGGAGCGTAGACGTACAGGTTGGTGCCGCTGGGTAGGACAATCCACGTCGGCGTCACTCCTTAAGCAGAGAGGCGGCGAACTACGCGATGAAGGTCTTTCTTTCCTCGACTGCGCAAGACCTGGTGGCCTACCGGAAGGTGGCCGACGACACGATCCTGCGGATGTCGCAGGAGTCCGTGGTGATGGAGCGCTTCGGCCCGCTACCCGGCGCGCCGGTGACCGAGTGCGAAAGCAAGGCCCGGGAGTGCGACGTGTTGGTATGCATCGTCGCGCACCGCTACGGCTTTGTCCCCGACAAAGGGCTGGGCAGCATCACGCGGCGCGAAGTGGAGGCGGCGAAGGCGGCGGGCAAGGAGGTGCTGGTCTGGATCGTGGCGGACGACTTCGGCTGGGCTGAGAAGAAAGAGCAGGACCTTCTCACCGACCCCACCGTGCTCGCAGACCCGGAGCGTGTCAGAGATGTCGTCGAGGGAGTGCAGGCACTGTCCGATTTCAAGGCATGGCTACGCGCGAACTACGTCTGCGAAGCGTTCACCACTCCGGACGATATGGGACGAAAGATCGCCGTCAGCTTGGGCGAACATCTACGACGCGCGACACACGGTTCGGCGCCGGCTCGCGCTCAGAGCCGCGGCGAGATCCGCATCGTTCATGCGCTCCAGCCCGCGCCGCATTTTCATGGACGCGAGCAACTGGTCCGCGACCTACGCGCGTGGGTTTCCGATCTGACCTCGCCGGACCGCGTGTGGTCGCTGGTTGCGGCGGGAGGCACCGGTAAGACGGCGGTGGTCGAGAGGGTCGTCACCGGCATGAAACCCGGCGAAGCCAACGTGCTGGTCTGGTCGTTCTACGAGAAGCCCGACGCCGATGCCTTCCTGCGCGAGTGCAATGACCTCTTCCTCGGCGAGGACGAAGGCCCGGCTGCGGGGCGTCTGGAACGTCTCGAGCGCGGGCTGCGCGACGGGCGGCCGCATCTGATCGTCCTCGACGGCTTGGAGCGCGTGCAGGAGGACGCCGGAGGCGGCAGGGTGCGCGGCGAGCTGACGGACCACACCCTCAAGCTCCTCCTTCGGGCCATGGCCGCCGGCCTCGGACGGGCGCGGGCGCTGGTGACCTCCCGATACCCCCTAATCGATCTCCAGGACTGGACGAACCGCGGATATCGCGACACCTCTCTCGACGACCTCGCGCCGGAGGCGGCCGTGGCCGTCCTGCGGGGTTGGGGTGTCGCCGGAGACGACGACGCGCTGCGCGCGGCGGCGACCCAGGTGGGCAACCACGCGCTCTCGGTGGCGGTGCTCGGCTCCTATCTCCGCTCCTTTGCCGGAGGGCGCATCGACGCCGTCCGGGAGTTCGACCTCGACGCCGTGACGGGCGACGACCCGAAGGCCGCCAAGCTCGCACGGGTGCTCGCTTACTACGCGCAGCGGCTGCCGGAGGAGGAGCGGGAGTTGCTGGCCCGGCTCTCCGTGTTTCCCCGCGGGGTGACGGTCGATCTGCTCGGCGTGCTCGTCGATGCCGGCGGCGATGTGGCGGGACTCCTCCTGAAGGCAAAGCCTCGTCTCGTCGCGTTGCTGGGGAGTCTCCGGGTGCGTGGGCTGGTCTTCCAATACCAAAGCAACGAGGCAATCACCTGGACGGCACATCCGTTCCTGCGCGAGCGCTTCCGCGAGCTGCTCGGCTGCCCTGCCGAGCTGGTCTTCGATGTCGTAGCGCAGGCGCTCGGCGCCGGACTGGAGAAGCGCCCCGACACCAACCCGAGTGACCCGGCCACTCTCGACAGGTACGAGCGCCTGATCGAGGCCATGCGGCTCGCCGGGCGGGAGCAGGAGGCGTTCGAACTCTTCTGGTATGGGTTGGGATGCTACCAACACCTCGGGTGGGTGCTTGGCGAGTACGAGCGGGGATACCGCATCGTGGCGGCGTTCAGCGCGACCGGCCGCCCTGAGGACCTCGGCGTAACAATGGAGCCGCAGGAGCAGTCAAGTCTCGCCAACGAACTTTCGCTGTTCGCGAGGAGCCTTGGTCGGCTAGTAGAGGCGCGAGCGATCCAACGCGTCGTTGCCGGCTGGATGAAATCGCTTGCAGCGCATATTGACACATCGATCGCGCTCCAAAACTTCAGTTGGGTAGTAACTGACCTCGGCCGTCTGCCAGAAGCGGTGCGACTCGCAGGCGAGGCGGTGAATGAAGCCGAGACTGCAGGAGACGACCAGGAGAAGAGAAACTCCTTAGCCTATTGTGCCATTGCCGCTCATGCCCTAGGCGACGTCGCCGCTGCGCGCGCCAACTTTATCGCCTTAAACGTGATGCCAGAGACACTAATCTATTCGATAAACGGCGTCTACCACGCGCGCCATCACCTCGACCTTGGCAATGTCGCCGCCGCCCGCGCGCTCGCCGACCACGGCCGGGCTATGGCCGGTAAGGATGGCTGGAACTTCGAGCTCCCGCGATTCGACGCAACGCTAGCTCGGATCGCCCTCGCGGAGGGCGGGGATCCCACTCCCCACCTCGACGCCATCCGTGCCTGGACCTCGCGGACCGGCGAGATGGAGTGGATCATTGAAGCGCACCTCCTCACCGCGCGACACCTTCTCGCTCGCGGCGACACCCAGGCCGCCCTCGGCGAGGCGGAGACTGGACTGCTCCACGCTGTGGCCTGCGGCTTCGGCCTTCTGCGAATCGAGCTGCTGGTCGCACTGGCTCGCATCCGGCTGGCCTGGCCCGATCCGACCAAAGCGATCCAGGCAGCGCGTGAGGCGCTCGACCTCGCCGCTCATCCGGACTGCGGCTACGCCTGGGGCGAAGCCGACGCGGCACAGGTCTGGGGCGAGGCCTACTTCGCCAACAGCGAGCTCGCCATCGCGCAACGCGCCTTCACTCGCGCTCTCGAAGTGCGCCGCCGGATCGAACATCCCGGAGCCTCGGAAACAGAGCGATGGCTTGCCCGCACGGTCTAGCTATAGCTAGGATTCTGCGCAGCAGAAACTACGAAGCCGTACTTCACCCAAGCATAAGCGTCCACGAATTTTCGACCTCCGCCCCCTACCGCACTCGGGCGAGGACGCCCGAGTGCCCGCGGTCGAGACGACCGCACTCCTTACGACGGAGGAGTGTGGGCGTCTCGCCTGGCGTCTCGCCCGCTCAGGTCACCACCACAACTCCCCACCGTTCTGTCAGATAATCTCTTCATGGCGCCTTCAACCCTAGGGATCTCTCGCAGCACGCTCGCTCTGACAGTAGCTCTCCTCTCGACTGCGGCATCGGCCGCGACCGGGCCGGCCACGGAGCGCATCTCCGGATACGACCTGCCGCCGCAATACGTGCTCGACGTCCTGCACGCTCCTGCGCCGCCGCGGCCGATCCTGAGTCCGACGCGCAGGACCGCACTTCTCGTGTCATGGGTTCAATACCCGGCGATGGCGCAGGTGGCAGAGCCATTTCTGAAACTCGCCGGAGTGCGCGTCGAGCCACGCTCCCGCCGCAAGCACGACACGTTCGGCGGCTATGGAGTCGCACAGTGCGCGCAAACGCTCTCTGTCGTGGACCTCGCAACACGTCACGAGACGCCGATCGCGCTGCCGCCCGGCGGCTGCGCCGACGGCTTCTCGTGGGCCGCCGACGGCGCCACCTTCGCGTTCCGCAACACCTCCAGCGACGCTGTGGAGCTCTGGGCCGGCGCCCGTGACGGCACCACGCACCGCGTCGGCAATGTGCGACTCAACCCGATGCTCGGCAACTCACACCAGTGGGCGCCCGACGGCAAGACCCTTCTGGTCAAGCTGGTTCCCGACAACATTGGCGCGCCGCCGGCGGTAGAGGCGGGAGCCGAGGGCCCGCGGATTCAGGAGTCGACCGGAGGCGGCGAGTTCAGCACCTATGAGGCGCGCGACACGCTGCGGAACCAGGCCGACGCGGCGCTCTTCGAGTACTACGGCACGAGCCAGCTGGCACTGGTCGACATCGCGAGCGGCTCGGTCGCCCGTGTCGGTGCGCCCGCAGTCTTGAGCGACGTTCACCTCTCGCCCGACGGCGAACACATTCTGGTGACCTCGATCCGCAAACCGTATTCGTATGCAGTGACCTATAGCCGCTTTGCGAATGACGTCGAAGTATGGGACCGCTCCGGCAAAGCGACGCCGCTCGCAACGTTGCCTGTCGCGGATCACGTGCCGATCCACGGCGTAGCGACCGGTCCACGCGACCACGAATGGCGTCCCACCGAGCCCGCGACACTCATATGGGCAGAGGCGCTCGACGGCGGAGACTGGAAGACGAGCGTACCCGCGCGCGATAAAGTCTTGATGCAAAGCGCGCCGTTCACAGCCAAGCCCGTCGAGATCGCCCGCACCGAGCAGCGATACCAGGGGATCGACTGGAGCGAGCAACGTGGAACCGGATTGCTCCAGGAGTACGACGACAACCGTCACTGGCGGCGAACGTTCCTGATCGACGCCGATCACACGGAGACAAAGCCGCGGTTGATCTGGGATCTGTCGAGCGACGAGACGTATGACGATCCAGGCCAGCCGGTCTACCGCATCCTGCCGAACGGCCAGTGGGCCATCCGTCAGAAAGGCGACACGATCTTCCTGAGCGGCCAGGGTGCTTCAACGACGGGGGACCGTCCGTTCCTCGACAGCTTCGATCTTCGTACCGTCAAGCCGCAACGTCTCTTCCGGAGCGGCAAGGACGCGTACGAGTACTTCCTGACCTTCGCCAACGACAACACCGACGCGCTTCTCACATGGCACCAGACCCCCTCGGAACCGCCCAACCTCATGCTGCGCACACTCGGGGCGCCTGTGACGAGCGCTGCCAAAGGAGAAGCGACCATTGCCTCGACCGTGCGCGCCATCACGCAGATCCCCGACCCGACGCCCGCCGTGCGTGCAATCAAGAAACGTCTTGTGACCTACAAGCGAAAGGACGGCGTCGCGCTCTCCTTCACCCTTTACACGCCGCCCGGCTACAAGGAGGGCACGCGGGTGCCGGCGATCCTCTATGCCTACCCACTCGACTATGCGAGCTCCAAAACCGCGGGTGAGGTCAGCGGCTCCGAGCAGACCTTCACGCGCCTGACCGATTACAAACTTCTGCTCCTCTCCGGATACGCGATCATCGACAACGCGGCATTCCCGATCGTCGGAGACCCGAAGAAGGCTTACGACACATACATTGATCAGCTCGTGGATGACGCGCAGGCCGCGGTAGACCAGGTGGTGGCGCTCGGCGTCGTCGATCGGGACCGCATCGGTGTCACGGGGCACAGCCACGGCGCGTTGATGACCGCGAACCTGGTCGCCCACACGGATCTGTTCCGGGCGGGCGTCGCGACCAGTGGTGCCTACAACAAGACGCTGACGCCGTTCGGTTTCCAGAACGAGAGCCGTTCGGTGTGGAACGCTCAAGATGTCTATCTCAAAGTCTCGCCCTACTTCTTCGCCAACAAGATGAAGGCTCCCCTGCTCCTCGTCCACGGCTCCGACGATGCAAACCCCGGCACGACACCGCTGCAGTCCGAGCAGCTCTTCCAGGCGATTCGTGGCAACGGAGGCGTCGTCCGTCTGGTCATGCTGCCTCACGAGCCGCACTGGTACGCCGCCATGGAGTCGAACGAACAACTCGCGTACGAGGAGCTGCGCTGGTTCGACAAGTATGTGAAGAACGCGGAGCCGCGGAAGCACGACTGAGTGAACCGTGGTGGTTCGAGTGCAGTGATTCGATTTTGAAAACCAGATCACCACAGAGGCACAAAGGTCACAGAGACCTCTCTGTGTTCTCTGTGTCTCTGTGGTTGCCTTCTGTAACAGATCGCCTGACGGGTCAGGTCTAAAGTCTAAAGTGCCGAAGGTGATTGTCGCTAATGGCCCGTTCGATCGAAACTGCCATCCGTCAGACTCGCCGGCTCAAGAATTCATTGGACGAATGAGCCGCCTTGGGCCTAGCGTTACAGAAGATGACAACTCGCATCAATCTCCGGACGGGACGGCGCGCCGCGCTGGCGCTCCTTGCGACGCTGCTGACGGCGCGCCTTCACGCGGAGTCACCCTGTGCGAACCTTCGAGGAGATATCCGCAAGTGGTATCCGATCGAGATCGTAAGCAACAAACCGATCGTTCAGGTTCGCATCAATGACTCGAAACCAAACCCGTTCATGCTCGACACGGGCTCGGGCCCTGCCCTGATCGACCCTCCCCTGGCCCGCTCCCTCGGATTTCAGCCCGCGTCGGAAAGCTCGGGATTCTTCGGCGTCGGGAGCGCACAATCGTCGCTGGTTCTGCTCAAACCGAAGGGATGCCAGGAGATGGCGGGTGCGAGCGTCGCCGGCGTGCAGTTCATGGCCTACGACCTGTCGATGATTTCGAAGGTGGAGGGCGTTCCCATACGAGGCACGGTCGGCTCGGAATTCCTTCGCCAGTCCGTCATCGTCATCGACTATGCCAACCAGAGGGTTCGCGTGCTCGATCCTTCATACGAGTATCACGGAGACGGCATCGTGCTGCCGGTCACGATCGACCGGCAGATCTTCACCACCGCGCGCATCCATAAGAGCTCGGGGGAAGTGGTGGAGGGAAAGTTCTATCTCGACACGGGCACGCGAAACGCGGTATCGCTCAACTCCCCTTTCGTCCGCGACAACCACCTGCTCGAGGGCGAGACGGCGATTCCGCTGGCCACCCTTGGCGTCGGTATGGGAGGCGAGAGTCTGGCCAGCGTGTACAGAATCCGCGAGATCGAGATCGGTTCCCTTCGTCTGGACAACGTCGTGGCTACCGCCTCGCACGACGAGAAAGGGGTCCTCGCCGATCCGAAAGTCGCAGGCATCATCGGCGGAGACCTGCTGCGCAAATTCACGGTGATCCTCGACGTTCCCCATCAACGCGTCATTCTCGAAAAAGGACCACAGTCGGAGTCGCCATTCGGCTATGACGCCAGCGGTCTCTTTCTCCTGGCCGATGGGCCGAAGCTCGATCACATCAAGATTCTGCGGGTGATCGCGGGATCTCCGGCAGAGGATGCCGGACTGGCCAAAGATGACGTCATCGTATCGATCGACGGCACGCCGGCGCGGAACCTGGAAAGCGTTCGTGGACTTCTGCGACGCGAGCAGCGAACGTATCTCCTCCGGATCAGGCGAGCAGGGAAGTCGTTCACTACCTCGATCCACACCGAGGACCTCTTCGCCCGACCGAGTGCCGCACACAAAATGTGAGGTTGGATAGCGTGCTGCGGGGTCAGGTCTAAAGTCTAAAGTGCCCAAGACGGGTGTGGCCACAGCGACAGGACAGCGTAGGCACTTTAGACTTTAGACCTGACCCTCACCGGCCCCAGAATGTGAGGCGGTAGGCGGCGTCTCGTCGCCATCACCGCGGCGGCTGCGGCCTCATTTCGTTGCGCGGCGGATGCGCGCGTGCAAAGACTTTCGCGGCGTCCTTCGTTCCGAGGACCGTGACGTCGATCGTGCAGGCGTCGAGGAGCGATTCGTTGCGGACGCCGGCTTCGGTGCAGATGGTTCGGGCTCGTTCGCGGGCATTCGGATCGAGATCCTGGGCGTAGAACCTCTTTGCAGGAGCGGCGCGGTCGATGTCTTTGTCGCCGCAGAGATTCGAGAGCAGCGAGTCGGGTGGGTTGATGCGCCAGCTATTGGCGTAGGGGTGGTAGAGGTCTTCGAAGGTAATGGGCTGTTTCAGTACGACTCGGTTGCGGGTGGCGAGATCGTCCTCGGCCTGGTCGCCGTTGGCGTTGCCGAGGAGGCCGTAGACCTTTGCCTGGGGCGCGGGGCCGAGGTCGACGGAGACGTTGATGTAGCTGGTGTTGGCTTCGGCGCGCACGCTTTCGCCGCTCGGGCGCGTGAAGAGGTACGTGCTGCCGCTGCGGGCGACGCGGACGCCGGTGGAGAGTGCGACCGTCGTATCGTCGGCGATGTCACGTTGTTTGCCGTCGATGATCAGGCGGGTAGGCTCGACACAGACCGCGGCTTGCGTACGGCTAAGTCGCATCGCTACTGCTTTGTTGACCGAGGCGTTCGGCCAGGTTGGAGCGCCTGACTTCTGCCGCGTTTGCACGACGAAACCTGGATTCGTTTCCGCCAGGAGGAAGTCGCCCGAGGCCTGGAAATCGTAGAGCAGGCCGTTGAAGTTCGTGAGATGCGTATCGCCGATGCTCGTGCCGCCTTCGCATGCCGAGGTTGCGCCGGGATTGCTGCTCAGCCAGAAGACGACGGCCGGCGACGTTCCGCCGTACACGCAGCATGGCGGCACGAGGTTGAGGTTGTTCGTTTCATTCGTGAAACCTTCCAGCTCGCAGGTTGGCGCGCTCGTCGTTCCGTCGTCGACCGTGGTTCTGACGGCCATCGTCGATCCGACATTAAATGTGGCGTCCGATCCGCCGCCGTCGCCGAAGATGCCGAACTCGGCGAGCTTCCACCCCTGCGAGAGCGTGAGGACGTCGTCCTGATTCATGGCGTTGAGATTGGGGTTGCCAGGAATCGACATCATGATCGTGTCGGTGCCGCCTACATTCGCGGTGCCGGTCAGGCTCACGTGCAACAGGTTCGCGACGGGCTGCGCGGGTACCGCTACTGCGTTGACGCTGTTCTTGATGCAATGGATCGACAGCGGGGTCCATCCCGCGGGGCACGGCGCCGAATAATCAATCAGCCAGTACTGGATGAATGCGGAGGCGAAGGTGGTGGAGTAGATGAACTGCTGCCAGCCCTTGCACACGTTCGGGTTCGCGGCGCCGGCGCATGCGGGTGATACGAAGAATTCCGAGTTGAGCTGGAGCGAGTAGGTGTCTGGGTTGCCGTTGTTGGTCTCGCTCGTCACGCCGTCCATGCTGTCGAACGAGCCTGTTGCCGACTTGATGTGGCCGGAGACCACGGCCGAGAAGTCGACGGCGCTGCCCACGGTGTAAGGACGCGGCGGCGGCGCGGCGATGCACGGCACTTCGTGCCACTCATTCCCCGGATACGAGGCAGTGAAGCATCCCTTCTTTGGCAGTGGAATCCGCGCCATGGACTTGCGCCACGCGTCGAACTGACGTTGTTCTTCTTTGCTCATTGCGGGCTGCCTCGAAGCCGGCGCCTCAGGCGGCGCAGCGAGTGCGGCGGTCGATAGGAACATCGAGAGCAGCGCGAGGGCGGTAAAGGTTGAGCACGAAGTTCTCAAACCGCTACCTCCCCAACTCGTACAGATACTCCACGAACGACATCACCGCGCCGTCGAAGCCCTGCACTTTGGGGTTGGTGGAGTCGATGACGTAGTACTCGTCCGGCGCGTGGGCACCGCTGCCGTGGCCGAGGCCGAAGTGACCGCTGGGGAGGCTGAGCGGTGGATTGGTGAAGACGTAGCCTGGATACGAGCCGGCGTTGCGCGGCCAGAGGACGGGATCGATGCCGGCGCGTTTCAGGACGGCCATCTGCGACTGGATCAGCGGCGCGGCGGCGGCGGTGCTGGTCGGATCGTAGCCGCCGGTAACATTCACTTCGATGTCGCCGAAGCCGCGTTTGGCGAGGTGCGCTTTGAGCGCGGCGACGGCATCGTCCTTCTTCATGTCGGGCACGAGTCGCATGTCGATCTTGGCCACGGCGCGATGCGCGAGGATCGTCTTGCCGCCCGGTCCGGTGTAACCGCCGACGAGGCCTTCGATGTTCACGGTCGGCTGCGACTCCAGCCGTTCGTTCGCCTCGACCCACGGCAGATCGCCGATCCAGTGCTGCACGCCGAGGGACTTCTTCGATTGCGCTTCGCTGCGGAGCCTCGACGCGTTGGCGATCATCGCCTTCCCATCAACGTTGAGCGGCCGCGGCTGCGGATAGTTGTCGATCGTGATCGTGTTGCCGTCTGCTGACACGAGCGTGTCGAGTGCCTTGATCAGATGCCAGGCCGGGCTGTCGACCATTGCTTTGAGCGATGAGTGAATGTCCTTGGCCGGACCGCGTCCCCACTTCTCGCCGCTCGACACAAGCTCCAGCTCGACGACGCCTTTCGCGCCGAGGCTGACGGTGACGATGCCGTCGAGGTCCTGCGAGGCGGCGGGCATGAACACGCCGGTTGTCTTGCGGAACGCCGCCTCCACCTCGGGGCGATGGACGAGCTGGCCGATGTGCGGCGAGCCGATCTCTTCCTCCCCCTCGGCTACCAGGACGAGGTTCACCGGCATCTTCCGTCCCGCCCCTCGGATCGCGTGCAGCGCCGCGAGAAACGCCGCTTCCGGACCTTTCTGATTGACCGCACCGCGGCCGACGACCGACTTGCCGATGTTCGGTTTGTCGACGAGGCGCGCTTCGAGCGGCGGCGAGGTCCATTCCGCGGGATCGAACTGCTTTACGTCGTACATGAAGTAGAGGCCGACCGTCTTCGGCGCGCCGGCATCGAGCGTGGCAAAGACTCCGGGCTTGCCATCGGTGCTGAGGACGGTGGCGTGCTGGAATCCGGCGTCGAGCGCCAGCTTGGCCATGTACTCCGCACCGGCGGGATAGTTGCGATCCTCGGCGGCGATCGACGGAAGCGCGATCCAATCCTGCAGCCGTTTGACCGCCTCGTCGTGACGCTTCGCGATCTCGCGCTTGACGTCGGCGAAGTCGTCGGCGGCGAAGGTCTGCGTTGCCAGAGTGAGCGTGGCGCTCGCGGCGATGACGATTGCGATCAATGCGCGATTGGAGAACGAGGGACGGTTGCTCATGATGAACCTCCACAATTTGAAGAGCCGGTCACCACAGAGGCACAGAGGTCACAGAGAACTCCGTGTCCTCTGTGTCTCTGTGGTTGCCTTTTTTGCATTATCGCCGAATCGCGCAAACCCCTGTACGATCTGCGCACAACCCAAACAGGTCGCAATCGCGTACGGAGGCACAACCATGATCTTCCGCGCTCCCGAAGCTCCGGTTGCCATCCCGGACGTCGCGCTCACGCCGTTTCTGCTGGAGCGCGCTGCGTCGTGGGGCGACAAAGCGGCGATGATCGACAGCACGAACGGGCGCGTGCTCACGTACGCCGGATTGGCCGACGCGGTGCGCCGCGCGGCTACGTCGCTGGCGCGCCGCGGTCTGCGCAAGGGCGACGTCTTCGCGATCTACAGCGCGAACTCTCCCGACTACGCCATCGCATTCCACGCCGTCTCGCTCCTCGGCGGCATCGTCACGACGATCAATCCGATGTACACGGTCGAGGAGCTGACGCGCCAGTTGCAGGATGCCGGCGCGAGCTATCTCGTCGCCGGACCGTCATGTCTCGACAAGGCGCTCGAATCTGCGAAGAGTCTCACGCTTCGCGAAGTGTTCGTCTTCGGCGAGGCAGCGGGCGCGACGCCGTTCGATTCGCTGCTCGACAGCGATGACGACGTACCGTCCGTCACGATCGATCCGCAGAACGACGTCGTGGTCATGCCTTACTCCAGCGGCACGACCGGACTGCCGAAGGGCGTGATGCTCACCCATCGCAACCTCGTCGCGAACATCCTGCAGGGCGAAGCGGTCTTCGGTCTTCCTGCGGGTGCCGTCACGCTTGGCGTTCTCCCCTTCTTTCACATCTACGGCATGGTCGTGATCATGAACCTCGGCTTCCATAGCGGCGCGACCATCGTGACGATGCCGCGCTTCGATCTCGAGCAATGTCTGCAAGCGATCGAGAAATATCGCATCAGCTACGCCTACATCGTCCCGCCGATTTTTCTCGCGTTCGCGCGAAGTCCGCTCGTCGACAACTACGACCTCAGCTCATTGACCACACTCTTCTCCGGCGCCGCACCGCTCAGCCCCGAGGTTGCTGCGGCGGCGACGAAACGGCTGCACTGCTCGTTCACGCAGGGCTACGGGATGACCGAGGCGTCACCGTGTACGCATGCGACACGGGTCGGCCAGACCGAAGGCGTGGGCGAGCCGATGCCGAATACGGAATCGAAGATCGTCAACCTGGAAAGCGGCGCGGAGCTGGGGCCGAACGAAGAAGGCGAGATCTGCGTTCGCGGTCCGCAAGTGATGAAGGGTTATCTGAACCGCCCTGACGCCACCGCCGCGATGATCGACGCCGCGGGCTGGCTGCACACTGGGGACGTCGGATACGCCGATGACCGCGGCCGCTTCTTTATCGTCGACCGCGTTAAAGAGTTGATCAAATACAAAGGGATGCAGATCGCTCCCGCCGAGCTGGAAGCGCTGCTCCTCACCCACCCCGCCATCGCCGACGCGGCGGTGATTCCGATTGCTGACGAAGAAGCCGGTCAAGTGCCGAAGGCCTTCGTCGTGCTGCGCTCCGGCGTCACCACGGAAGAGATCCAATCGTTCGTCGCCCTGCGCGTCGCGCCGTACAAGAAACTGCGGCATGTGGAGATCACGGACACGATTCCGCGGTCGCCTTCGGGGAAGATATTGCGGCGGGTGTTGGCAGCGCGCGGGTGATTCCGAAGTCGCGTTCACATGAACCACCACAAAGACACAAAGGACACAGAGGTTTTCTCTGTGCTCTCTGTGTCTCTGTGGTGATTCTTTCTCGTCTGCTATCTGTGTACCGTGGTACTATTGTCCCATGACAACAACCACCACCGTAGAACGCGTACAGACCGGGATACGCATCGAGAAGCGGATTCTCAAGGTGCTCAAAGGGATGGCCGAGGTGCATGACATGTCGCTAGGGGACCTGATCGAGGGAATCGTGCTGCATGCCTTCGAGGGGAAGGCGCCGTTTGGGAGCGAGTCGCTGAAGAAGATCGGGGAGCTTCGGAAGATCTACGGGCTGACGTTGAGCGCAGCCGACTCGCACAAGTTGATTGAGGATTCGTCTCCGCGGAAGCGGAAGAAGGCTTCATGACCGACTCCGACTTCGTCGACGCATTCGAGGCGTGCACGCTGCCTAACGGCAGCTTTCATCACCGCGATCACGTTCGTCTGGCCTGGATCTATCTGCGCGATCTTCCCCTCCTTGCCGCACTCGATCGCTTCACGACATCGCTCCAGCGCTTTGCCGCTGCGAACGGACGTCCTGAGCTCTACCACGCAACAATCACCTGGGCTTACCTGCTGTTGATCCACGAGCGGATGGAGCGCATGCCGGCGGACGACTTCGAGTCGTTCGCTCGAGGCAACGCCGACCTCTTGACCTGGAAGCCGTCCGTGCTCGACGTCTACTACGACCGCGCGACGCTCGATTCGGAGCTGGCCCGGCGGACGTTCGTCCTGCCCATCAAATCTGATCCGCAGATGACGCAGATGAACGCAGATTAAGAGCCGCTTTTATCTGTGCCTCATCTGCGCCATCTGCGGATCAAACCGCTCACTACGAAACTCTTCGTTGACATCCACGAAAAACTTCGTATGATTGCTTGCGTACAAGAGGAAACCACCATGACCGACCGACAACCGCCACGACCAACCGACTCCGAGCTTGCCATCCTGGGCGTGCTTTGGGAGCGCGGACCGAGCACCGTCCGCGACGTCCACGAAGCACTGAACAAGGATGGATCCACCGGCTACACCACCGTCCTGAAGATTCTGCAGATCATGACGGAGAAAGGTCTGGTCGTTCGCGACGAGACCGAGCGCGCCCATGTCTACGAATCGCGCTACGGCGAACAGAAGACGCAGCGCCAACTCCTCGCCGATCTCGCCGAGCGGGCCTTCGGCGGCTCCGCCACCAAACTCGTGATGCAGGCACTCTCGGGGCGCAAAGCAAGCGCCGACGAGCTGACTGCCATTCGCAACTTGCTCGACACCCTGGAAGGAGAAAAACGATGAACGGACTGGGCAACCTACTGGGCACTCCTCTGGCGCAGGCGATCGGCTGGGCGCTGGTTCACCTTCTGTGGCAGGGTCTGCTCGTCGCGGCCATCCTCGCCGCCACGCTGGCACTCCTTTCGAAGCAAAGCGCGAATGCGCGATACCTGGCCTCCTGCGGCGCCCTCGTCGTGCTCGTGATTCTCGGCGCGGCGACGGCGTATCGTTCTTATGAGGGGGGTCGCCTTTCGGGAGTCGGGAGTCGGAGCGAAACCGGCACCATCGCACTCCCGGCGAGCCTCGAGACTTCCTCATCAAGCGAGGGAGCTCTCAGCTCCGACACCCGACTCCCGACTCCCGACACCCGCTTCGAACTGGCAACCTTCGCCAAAGCCCAGCTCCCGAAAGTCGTCCTCATCTGGCTCGTGGGCGTCCTGCTGCTGTCCGTGAGGCTCCTTTTCGGATGGCTGCGGGCGCATGCGATCGCGAAACGCAATGCCACGGATGCTGCGCCGGAATGGCAGCGCGCGGCGCGGCGGCTGGCGCATGCGCTCGACCTTCGCCGGGCCGTGCAGCTTCTCGAGTCGGCGGCTGTCGAAGTACCGACAGTCATCGGATGGCTTCGTCCGGTCGTCCTTCTTCCCGCGGCCACGCTCACCGGGCTCTCCACCGAACAGATGGAGATGATCCTCGCGCACGAGCTGGCGCACGTCCGCCGCAACGACTTCTTCGTCAACCTGATGCAGGCCGTCGTCGAAACGCTGCTCTTCTACCATCCGGCAGTGTGGTGGATCTCTAACCGCATCCGCGTGGAGCGCGAGCATTGCTGCGATGACGTGGCCGTCTCCGTCACCGGCAACGCCCTCGTTTACGCCCGTGCGCTGACCCGTCTCGAAGAGCTGCGCGTCGCCGATGCGCAAGCCTTCATCGCCGCGAACGGCGGATCGCTCATCGGCCGCATTCGCCGTCTGGCGGGAGCGCGCGTCGAATCACCGAACGCTCCGTCGCGCTTCGTTGCTGGCGCCGCGCTGCTCGTCGTCCTCGTGGCGCTGATCGTCGCGCCGTCGCTTCCGCTGCGCGGGGAACAGCAAAAGGCCGTCGATGCGAAAGCGACACCGAAGCCGCAGACGGCGCAGAGCAGTGTCGAAGTGAGAGCAGAAACGGCCGAATCGGATAGTGAGGCTGAAACACCCGAGGCGGATGTGAATGATGCGATGGTTCCGGCTATTGCACCGCGCGCAGCCATCGAAGGCGGCGTTCGCGGCGGCGTGGAAGGTGGTGTCGAAGGCGGAGTCGAAGGCGGAGTCGAAGGCGGGATCGCCGGTGGCATCGCCGGAGGAGTTACCGGAGGAATCGCGGACGGCGTCACCGTGAACGTCGCACCGATGGCTCCACGCGCCTTCCGGTGGGAAGGCCAGCCGGTCATCGCCGTCGCGCCGGTGGCGCGCGCGACCGTGACGCCGCGAGTCGCCGTCACCGTCGGCCCAACCGTTCGTGCGATCGCAGCGACCGCGCCGCGAATCGCCATGAGCGCAATCCGCGGCTATGAGTACGCCTGGGAGCAGGAAACTCCCGAGCCACCTGAGCCGCCCGACACGCCTGGTACTCCGCGTGCGGCACGCACGCCGCGTCCTCCGCGCCTGCCGCGTGCGCGTCATCACATCGGCGAAGGCGGCAAGCTGACGGTCGATGATCTGATCGAGCTCCGCGCTTGCGGCGTTACCCCCGCGTACATCGACTCGATGCGCGGCGCGGGAATGGGCCAGCTTTCGCTCGACGAGATCGCCGAGATGCGATCCGTCGGCGTGACCCCGGAGTACCTCAGCAGCCTTCGCGCTGCCGGCATCAAATTCGATAGCGCCCGCAACGTCACCGAGTTGCGCGCCATGGGTATCACCGCCGAATACGCCGCGCAGATGCGCGCCGCCGGATACGGCAACCTCAGCACCAAGCAGCTCGTGGAGATGCGGGCCATGGGTGTCACACCCGCGTACGTCAAGCAGATCAATGACGCCGGCTACCACAACCTGACGCCGAAGGATCTCGTCGAGCTGCGGGCGCAGGGAGTCAATCCCGAGTTCATCAAGTCGCTCAACGATGCCGGCTACACGAACCTGTCGGTGAAGGATCTCGTTCGGATGGCCGCGATGGGAGTGAACGCAGATTTCATTCGCGATCTGGCCAAGTACAAGGTGAAGTGAGTTAGTGCCAGCGGTCACGTAGCGATGCCTGGCCGCTGGCGACGAACCATTGCTTCTAACTTTCGCGCTATCGCTACGTCCAATTGACCACTGGATGTTACGAACGCCCCGATAACGATAAGGAGACCCACCATGCGCCGTTCCCTTGCCCTCGCCCTCTTCCTTTTTCTTGCCGCGTTCACAGCGCGCGCCGCGCAGCATGGCGCGTGGCATCTGACGAATCACGACGATTCGCGCGATGACGGGAAGGTGCAACTACAGCTCGTCTCCGATCACAACCAGAACAGCCAATCGATGGAGCGCAACGCGTTCACCGGCCTCACCGCCGCGCAGTTGAGCGCCACGACCGAAACGCCGGTCGATTTCAAACTCGTGCGCGATGCGGGCACGATCCATTTCACCGGCACGTTCCTCAACGGCGAAGGCGTCGGCAGGTTCACGTTCGCTCCCAACGCTTCCTTCTCCGCCACGCTCCGCAGCCTCGGCGTTGCCGCGACCGACCTCGACGACGACAGGCTCTCCTCGCTTGCGCTCCACGACGTCTCCGCGGCGTTCATCAAGGAAATGCAGTCGCTCGGCTACCGCGAAGACCTCAGCCGCTACGTCGCCTTCCGCATCCACGGAGCGACGCCGCAATTCGTGCGCGACATCAACGCAGTCGGTTACAAGCCCGACGGCGAGCAGCTCATCACCTTCCGCATTCACGGCGTGACGGCGCAGTTCATCCGCGACATCCGCGCACTCGGCTACCAACCCGACGGCCAGGAGCTGGTGACGTTCCGCATCCACGGCGTCACCCCTGAATTCATCCGCGACATGCGCGCGCTCGGCTACCAGGCCGGCGCCCAGCAGCTCGTGAACTTCCGCATCCATGGTGTCTCCCCCGAGTTCGCCAGCGGCATGAAAGACCTCGGCGTCCGCGATCTCGACGCCGCCACGCTCGTCACCCTGCGCATCCACGGCGCCACCGTCGACTACGTCCGCGACCTCCGCGACCTCGGTTACCCCAATCTCCGCGCGGAACAGCTCGTAAACATGCGCATCCACGGCGTGTCTGCAGACTACATCCGCGATCTAAAGAACGCCGGCTACGCAGGCATCCCGGTCGAGAAACTCGTCGACATGCGGATTCACGGGGTTGATGGGGAACTGGTTAGGCGAACGCGGTAAATGCGGCGCGCTTTGCGCGCCGCGTTGTCGGTTGTCGGTTGGTTGCGCTTCGCGCGTTGTCCGCTCACAGATAACGTTGAGGACGATCTCCTTGGTATTGGGTAAAATTTACCGAATATTGAGGACAATTGTCCTGGAAGTTGAGGACGTTTGTCCTCGTGATTCGGGAAAATTTCCCGAACGTTGAGGACATTCGTCCTCAACTTCAGGACGTTCGTCCTCAAACTTCAGGACATTCGTCCTCAACTTCAGGACATTCGTCCTCAAACTTCAGGACACTCGTCCTCAAACTTCAGGACATTCGTCCTCAACTTCAGGACGTTCGTCCTCAAACTTCAGGACATTCGTCCTCAACTTCAGGACATTCGTCCTCAAACTTCAGGACGTTCGTCCTCAAACTTCAGGACATTCGTCCTCAAACTTCAGGACGTTCGTCCTCAAACTTCAGGACGTTCGTCCTCAAACTTCAGGACATTCGTCATCAAACTTCATGACTCTCGTCATCAAACTTCAAGTCTCCCACGATCGGTGACATCTCCACAGAACGCCACCGCCAAGTCCTTCTCTTCATTGAAGTAGCGGCAATCAACCCAACAGACAACGCGCGAAGCGCAACCAACCGACAACCGACAACGCGGCGATCCGTACTAGTGCCGGACCGCCCGCGAACGCCCTTTCGCCGCAGCTTCCCGGCAGGTCGCCACCCTGTTGCGGCGCCTGAGCCTGGATCGACGCAACCAACAGAAGGATCGACAGGCAGCACACCGCGCCTCGGAGCATGAACACGATTCTCGTCAGTTGGCGGAGGAGTTTTGTAACTGTGGTCACAGCCCCTCACCGCTTTCGGAACGAGATTGCTACGACTACAATGCTCAGGTTATTCAAATAAGTAACGGAAACAAATCCACTGGCCGCTCCGGCCACCGCAATCAACCAACAGAGAGAGGTCCGTTCTTGAAATCGATCCGGTTCGCTGTATCCATCGTCTTTCTTCTTGCCTCGGCCGTCTCGGCAACGGTGTTTCAGCCCACCAGCGACCGCCAACTGACCGACCGCTCCGATTCGGTGGTCGTCGCCACCGTGCGCGATGCTACCGCCCACGTACGCGCCGACGGATATGTCGTCACCGACTATCACTTCGAGATCGAGGAGACGCTCAAAGGCACGGCGGCAGGTACGATCATCGTCAGCGAGATCGGCGGACGGAGCGGCGATCGTTTCACCTTCATCAGCGATTCCGCCGCCTACACGTCCGGCGAGCACGTCCTGGTCTTCCTGAGAAAGCGCAGCGACGGAACGTACTTTACGACGTCGATGGCGATGGGCAAGTTCTCATTTACGCGCAACGCGAGCGGGAACGCAGTCGTTACGCGCGAAGTGTCGGAGCTGCGCGATGATCCGGCGCGGCTGGCGAATGAGTTCAAGCAGTTCGTGCAAGGAAAGACGAGCGCGTCGTACGCGACGAAGCTGACGCCGATTGCGACATCATTTCATCCGATCGCCACCGCGGCTGCATCCGCGTACACGTTGATCGGCTGCGGCGCAGGCTGTTTTCCGGTTCGCGTGCAAGGCGGAGAATCGGGCGCCGGACTGGTGTTCCAGTCGAACGGCAGTCTGGGATCTATCGACGGGCCCGGCGGAATCACGAACGCTGCCGCCGCATGGACGAGCGACCCTGACTCCGGCATCGTCCTTAGCTACTCATCCGTAGCGCCAGGATCGAGCGCGCCGAACAGCGACGATGGCAAGAACGTCGTTTATCTGGGCTACACCGGCGCTGATGCCGGAGTCTGCGACGGCGGGATGGCCTGCACGATTGGCGTCGGCAATTTCACTCATACCTACAAGGGTGAAACGTTCATCAGCATCTCCGACGCCGACATCCTCGTCCACCCGGGTATCACCGCCGCACAGTACCCGGCGCTCATTACGCACGAAGTCGGTCATGCCATCGGCCTGCGCCACTCCGATCAGGGAACGCCGAGCAGTTCCTCAGCGATCATGACATCGAATGTGAACGCGGCCTTTGGCTTCACGCTGCAGGCGTGGGATCACGAAGCGGTCAGCTACGTCTACGGCAACGGCCCCGCCTGCATCGCTCCCACCTCGGTCTCCATCTCCGGCGGCGGCGCGTATCCGTCCGGTCAAACGGCAACACTGAGCGCCAACGTCGTCGGCGGCAATGGCACCTTCACCTACGCATGGTTCGACGGCGTCGAGCCTGACAACTCGCATCCCGTCGGTACCAACAGTCCCACCTTCACGACGCCTCCGATCACCGAGGCGAAGAACTACTGGGTCAAGGTCTCGAACACCTGCGGCAACGTCACGGCCAGCGCGTCCGTCAGTGTGCAGACCGGGCCTGGATGCACGGCTGCAAGCATCGCCGTCCAGCCGACTTCGACGACCATCAGCCTCGGAGGCACGGCCACACTCTCCGTGACCGCGGGTGGCTCGTCGCCGTTCAGCTATCAGTGGTACCAGGCAACCAGCAACCTCGACACCAGCCACCCGGTCGGATTGAACAGCCCGAGCTTCACAACGCCGGGTCTGACGCAGGCGACGTCGTACTGGGTCAGCGTCACGAATGGATGCGGTTTCGCGAAGAGCAACGTCGCCACGGTCAGCATCGCGGGACAATGCACTCTGCCGTCCTTCTCGATTCAACCCGCCAGCTTCATTCCGATGCCCGGGACTCCGACCTACCTGTTCGCCTTCGCCGCCGGCGTCAGTTCTTACCAGTGGTACAAGGGAAATACGGGCGATACCTCGACACCCGTCAACGGATCAGGCCCGTCGAACGACCGTTGGGTCAACCAGATCTTCATCGATCTGCTCGGACGAACCGCCGACGCCGCGTCCCTATCCGGCTTCAGCACACTCCTCGGCGGCGGCACACCGCGAACGACCGTCGCGCTCACCGTCCTGACGTCGACCGAATACCGCAACCGGCTGATGACGACCTTCTACGCAACGTTCCTGCACCGCACGCCGTCAGCCGCGGAGCTGAGCTTCTGGCTCCCCGCCTTTGCCGCCAATCTGAGTGACGAGCAGATCGAAGCGCAGCTCGTTTCGTCACCGGAGTACTTCGCGCTCTCCGGCGGCACGAACGCCGGCTGGATCACGCACATCTTCAACGACGTCCTCGGCCGCACACCTTCGGCGGCGGAGACCGCCGCATACAGCGGCTTCCTGGGCAGTTCGTCGCGCGTAACCGTCGGCCTCTCCATCCTCAAATCGAGCGAAGCGGTCAACCGGCGCGTACAGCAGTACTACGCGCAGTTCCTGCACCGTAACGCTACGGCATCCGAAGCGGCGGCGCTCGTGCCGGCGATTCTGGGTGGCGTGAGCGACGAGCAGGTCATCGCGCAGATCGTGGGCGCCGACGAATACTTCAACTTCGGCACGCTCCTCGTGGTCGATCCGATCACCGTGACCACCCGCTACTGGGTTCGCGCGACGAACGCATGCGGCCCGACCGACAGCAACACGGCCACTCTCACGGTTCCGCAGTGCGCAACTCCCATCATTCTCGACCAGCCGAAGAACGCCACCGGCAACTTCGGCGTGCCGATCTCCGTCTCCGTTGTCGCCTCCGGCGCGGTCTCCTATCAGTGGTATCGCGCAGCGTCGGGCGATCCGTCCAACCCGGTTTCCGGCGGCACCGGCCCGGTGCTTACCGTCACCCCGCAAGCCACGGGCTTCACGGACTACTGGGTGAAGGTCACCAACGCTTGCGGCAGCACAAACAGCAGCACCGTGACGATCACGATCAACTGCGCGCCGCGGACGATGTCGGTCCGCACACCACCGGCCGTGCTTTCAGGATCGACATACACCGTCTCCTGGAACTTCGATCCGCAACTCGACGTCCGCAACGATTTGCAGGAAGCGACCAAGGCCGATTTCAGCGATGCCGTGAACTTTGAAGTGACCGGCGTCGGCTCGCGCACATTCACGCACACCGTCACTGCCGATACGCGCTACTACTACCGCGTCGCAAACGCTCCGCTGTGCGGCGGCCTCGGCTCGTATGGGCAGGCCGGCAGCACTCTCGTCACCGCGCCGCAAGCTGCGACGCAGAGCAGTTTCGACTTCGCCCAGGCGCCGTGCACCGGTCCGAACTGCGCTATCCGTCAGTCGCTCTTCATCCCAGGTTTCGTAACGGCCGGCAAGACCGCGCTGGCTCTGGGCGACACCTACAGCGTCAGCTCCGATGAATCGTTCGTCACCGTCTCGCCGTCGAGCGGTGCTCTGCCTGCCGAGGGGGTGACGGTCACGGTTACGATCGACACGTCGCAGCTCGACTTCGGCGCCACGCAGGCCAGCGTCACCGTCATCCGCACGCCGGCCCCAGGGAAGACCGGCGCACTCGGCGATCCGCCGGCCACCAACACCGTTCCTATCTCCGTTAGCGTCGTCGCGCCGGTCACTCCGGTACCGAAAGATCCGAACGCGCCCTTCAATGCGCTGCTCATCCCTGCGATCGCGCACGCCGACGGCATCGGTACGCGCTTCGTCAGCGACGTTCGCCTGACCAACACCGCCGCGCAGTCGATCACCTACCAACTCACGTACACGCCGGCCAATACCGACGGCACGCAGAACGGCAAGCAGACCACGATCTCGGTCGCAGGCGGCGAGACGAAGGCGCTCAATGACATCGTCAAAGACTGGTACGGCTCGGGATCACTCGGCGAAGCGGGAATCGGATCGCTGGAGATCCGGCCGCTGAATTACGCGGGCAAAGATCCCGTCAGCATCACGCTGGCCACCGTCGCCTCCAGCCGCACCTACAGCGTGACCAGCCTCGGCACGTTTGGCCAGTTCATCCCGGCGCTGCAACTGGCGAACTTCCTCAGCAAGAGCGACACCTCGAAGATCTCGCTGCAACAGGTGGCGCAGAGCAATGCCAGCGGCGGATTCCGCACCAACCTCGGATTCGTCGAAGGCGCCGGCCAGCCGGTTGATTTCGTGGCCACTCTGTTCGACGATGCCGGCAACAAGCTCGCCGAACGTTCCTACAGCCTCAAACCGTTCGAGTCACAGCAGATCAAGCTCGACACGTTCTTCAACGTGAACGGTGTTGTTCTCCCCAACGTCGCCGACGCCCGCGTCGAAGTGCGCGTCACCAGCGACACGGGCCGCATCAGTTCGTACGCTTCCGTGCTCGATAACACCACGACCGATCCGCTGCTCGTCTTCCCGACGGACGCGTCGAAGATCGCGACGTCGCGCTTCGTGCTCCCCGGCGTCGCCGAGTTCGACAACGGCTTCTCGAACTTCCACACCGACATGCGCGTCTTCAACGGCGGCGCGTCGACAGCGAATGTGACCCTCCAGTACTACGCGCAGGGAGCCAGCACCCCGGCAGCGACGACGCAAGTCTCGATCGCTCCCGGAGAAGTGAAAGCGCTCGACAACGTGCTCGTCAGACAATTCAACCTGACGACGGGCAACGGCTCAGTGGTAGCAACGACGCCGTCCGACTCCTCGCTCGTCGTCACCGCCCGCACGTTCAGCCGCGACAAAGCCACGGGCGGCACGTTCGGCCAGTTCATCCCCGGCGTCACAACCGCCGATTCGGTCGGCAACGGCGACCGCGCCCTGCAAGTTCTGCAACTGGAGGAGTCGCCCGCCTTCCGCACGAACCTCGGCCTCGTCGAAGTGACCGGCGCCGACGCCACCGTCGAGCTCCTCGCCTACTCGCCCGACTCGAAGGTAGCCTCGCGATTGGTGGTGCCTCTCATCGCGGGCCAGTACATTCAAAAGGGCGGCATCTTCAAGTCGATGGGATTCAACAACGTCTACAACGGCCGGATCACGGCGCGCGTCATCAGCGGCACCGGCCGCATCGCCGCTTACGGTTCCGTCGTCGACAACCGCACCACCGATCCGACGTACGTTCCCTCACAGTAGCGCTTGCTTCGTGCGCGCGGCCCCGGCCGCGCTAGTGGGTCAATTTGAAAAAGCGGTCACCACCGAGGCACAGAGGACACAGAGATCCCCTCTGTGTCCTCTGTGTCTCGGTGGTTGCCTTTGCTTCCGGCGACCACGATAAGCCGTCCAAATTGACCCATTACATCCGGCCGCGCTCACGTGCTTCATAAGGGCCGCGGCGCTACAATTCATTCATGCTAACCGTGGGCCTCGCACTCTTCCTTTACACCGCCGCGGCCAATGTCCAGCAGCCGATCGCGCTGGCACATCCACCCAGCGTAGTCGCGCACGCTGGCGGCATCACGTCGCCCGATCACGCGCCGCCGCATCCTCTGTCGCCGCGCGTCCCGCTTGTGGAACAAGCGCCCAAAACGTTCCTGGGCGCAGTGCTCCAGGCAGCCAAGACAGCGCTTACACACAGTCGGTGATCGTGCGGGCAGCGAGTCGTGTCATGATTCAGAATTGACATGCCTCGCCTGCGAACAACCCTCGGATTCCTCGCGATCCTGATTCCGACGCTGGCGCTCGCCGGCCCGGCGCGCGTTCGTCTGACCGCGCCTGCTGCCGGCGTTGCACTTCGCGGCGGCGGTACAGCCGTGGTGTCGTGGGATGCGGATTCGCTTCCGGCAGCAGCCGAAGAGTGGGAGGCATTTCTCTCGATCGACGGTGGAAAGCGTTATGCGATTCGCATCACGCCGCATCTCGACATCGCCCGCCATCAGGCCTCATTCCCCGTCCCCAACATCACCACCGGCGACGCGCGCCTGCTCCTCCGCTTCGGCAATGAGAGGAGCGAGACCGAAGTCGAGCTTCCGGCTTCCTTTGCGATCGAGGGAACGTTCGATGGGACGCCGATCTGGCCTTCTGTCTCGACATCCGCGGCACCTGGAGAAGAAGCGCGTCACGGTGATGGTGGCGTCGTCGCCTGGGTAGCTGGCAGCCGCGATGGCCGCGCATCGCATCTCGTCGCCGCGAGCATCCCCGAAAGCATGCGCGGTCAGAGCCTCTGCCCCGGCACCGGCGCGCCTTCGCAATCTGCCGCAATGCAGCGGGCGCCGCTCGTAGCACCTCCGGATCAATCGCCGCTCTCTTCCAGCTTCACGCATCAACAGCTGCCTTCCCATTCCAGGAAAGCGGCGTTCACCGATGTCCTCCTCGTTTCGGGCCGGTTGAACATTTAGGAGCGATCCTCCGCTCTCGCCGATGTTCCGCGAGGCCGGAGCCGGCTGATTCTCGAATCCCTACCCCGTCTGAACGCTCGCCCGACGTGCCGGGTTCGTGAACCACGCCTGTCTCCGGCAGCGAACACCTTTTCGTTGGAGGACTTGTTCCGTGAAAAAAATTCTGTTGATTCTTCTCTTGATTACGAGCGTCGCCGCCGCGCAGACGCCCGTTGTTCCGCCGCAGCACGAAACGATCGAAGTCACGGCTACGAGAGTGGCTGAAGACGTCCTCATCGTTCCCGCTTCGGTCACCGTCATCGACGGCGACGATCTTCGCGCACGCAACGCCACCGACCTCGGCTCCGCCCTCTCCACCGTTGCGGGCGTCTCGATCGCGCCGGGCGGCGAAGGCGGCCCTGCTGGCGCTGTTCCCGAGATCTGGGGACTTCGCGAGTTCGACGCTTTCCTGCTCGTCGTCGACGGCGTACCGTGGGGCGGCGCCTTCAATCCCGATCTGCCCACGCTCGACCTCACCGATGTCGACCGCATCGAAGTGCTTCGCGGATCGGCGCCCGTGATGTACGGCGCAACGTCGTTCGTCGGTGTGATTCACGTCATCCATCGCGCAGCCGGAGCCGCCGGAGCCGGCCACGTCTCCGCCGGCTCGTACGGAAGCGGATCGATCGCTGCGTCGGTGCCGATCTCGCAGACGTCCGAGCTGCAGCAATCGATCAGCGCGAACGCCGACCGCAGACGTTTCCGCGACGACGACACCGGATTCGACCGCATCCACGCGCTTTATCGCGCATCGTCCCAGCACTCAGCCGGAACGTTCCGCTTTGATGCGGACCTGACCGGCATTCGTCAGGACCCCAACAGCCCTCACCCACGCATCGGAAGCAGCCTTACGAGCGACGTCCCGATCGATGCCAATCACAATCCCGGCGATGCTCATCTCGATCAGAACCGCATCCATCTCGTCGCAGGCTGGGACGCGAAACTGGCCGGCTCGCCGTGGACGACGACGATCGCTGTCTCCCATTCGACCTTCGATATCGTGCGCGGTTTCCTCACAGAGGTCGCCACAACCGATCCGAATGCGTTCGGCTTCTCACAGAACCGCAACGTCAACGACGTCTACTTCGATACGCACATCGTCCGCACGATCTCGCCGGAGTTGCGCATCGTCGCCGGACTCGATCATCTTTACGGCAAGGCTCACGCGACGAGCGCGACGTTCGATTACTTCGCGCCTCTGAGCGGCGGGCGCGGCGACCGCAGCGGCGACGTTCCTGTTTTCGAACAGTTCGACGCGCGCGACCGCCGGAACTTCTCCGGTCTCTACGCGACCTCACAATGGACCGCCAATCCGCGCCTTCGTTTCGACGTTGGCGCGCGCCTGAACCGGACGACGGAAAGCCGCCACACCGATGGACCCGACGGCCCCGAGTCAGAGACGCGATCGTTCAACAAACTCTCCGGAAGCGCCGGTGCCAGCTACACGCTGTTCACGCGCGGCCAGGACACGGCCATGCTCTTCGCCGACTACCGCAATACATTCAAACCTGCGGCAATCGACTTCGGCCCCGAGGCGGAGGTGGACATTCTCAATCCGGAGACGGCATCCAGCTACGAAGCGGGAGCGAAAGGGCGTTGCCAGGACGGGAAGCTGCGGTGGACGGTTTCGTTGTTCCAGATGGACTTCCGAAATCTCGTCATCGCTACGACGGTCGATGGCTCGCCTGTCCTCCAGAATGCCGGCAAGGAACGCTTCCAGGGGGCGGAAGCGGAGGTGGAGTACGAATGGGCGCCGGAACTTCGCGCGGAATTCGGCTACAGCTACCACGACGCGCGTTTCCGCGACTTCATCAAGGAGTTCGATCCGGGTGTTCCCACCCAACTGGCAGGGAAACGGCTGGAGATGACGCCGTTCAATCTCGCCAGCGCCGGTTTGCTTTTCGCGCCGAAGGGCGGATTCAACGCCAACGCCAGCATCAACTACGTCGGCGACCGTTGGCTGAACATGCGCAACACCGCGCCGGCAAAGTCCTACACCACCTGGTCCGCCGGCCTCGGATACCGAATGACCCGCGGCGAGTTGCGCCTTGATGGCCACAACCTGACCAACGTCCGCCCTCCGGTCGCAGAGAGCGAGCTTGGCGACGCGCAGTACTACCTTCTGCCAGCGCGCAGCTTCGACGTGTCCTACCGCTGGTTCTTCTGATTCCGGTCGTCGCAGGCGCGCGGCTCGTCCGCGCGCTTGCGAGACCTAGGACTTCTCTAACAGATCCTTGAACTGCTCCTTATCGATCGCTTTGTCGTAGGCAGCGCGGGCGGTGACTTTGCCGTCCTGGAAGAGGCGGCGGATCGATGTGTCCATGTCGACCATTCCTTCGCGCACGCCGGTCTGGATCGCGGAGGTGACCTGCGAGGTCTTGCCTTCGCGGATCATGTTGCCGATGGCGGGGGAAGCGAAGAGGATCTCGAGGGCGGCAACGCGGCCGCCGCCGATTCTGGGCATGAGCTGCTGGGCGACGACGCCACGGATCGTTTCGCCGAGGACGTTGCGGACGCCTTCCTGTTCGGGAGCTGGGAAGACGCTGATGATGCGGTCCATCGTCTTGGCGGCGTTGTTCGTGTGCAGCGTGCCGAAGACGAGCGTTCCGCGCTCGGCCGCGGACAAGGCCATGGCGATCGTTTCGAGGTCGCGCATCTCGCCGACCAGGATCACGTCCGGGTCTTCGCGCCCCGCCGCCTTCAGCGCCTCGGCGAACGATTTCGCGTGCGAGCCGACCTCGCGCTGATGCACGAGGCTCTTCTTGTTCGAATGAACGAATTCGATCGGGTCTTCGATGGTGATGATGTGCAGACTGCGGTTCTCGTTGATCTCGTCGATGATTGCTGCCAGCGTCGTCGATTTGCCGGAGCCGGTCGGGCCGGTGACGAGCACCAGGCCGCTGCGAATCGATGCGACACGGCGCACCTGCTCGGGCAGTCCGAGCTGCTCGATGGTCATGATCTTGGTTGGGATGACGCGAAAGACCGCGCCGCCGCCGCGCTGCTGCCGGAAGAGATTCACGCGATAGCGCGCCTGGCCTGGAATCTCGTAGGCGAGGTCGGCGTCGCCGGTCTGCAGGTAATCCTCCCACATCCGTTCCGGCACGATCGGCTTCACCAACTCCGTGAAATCGGCCTGGGAAAGCGTGCGATAGCGAATCGATTCCATCGTTCCCGAGGCGCGCAACATCGGCGGACGGCCGACAGTCAGATGAAAATCCGACGCGCCGCGGTCGTTCATCAGCTTGAGGAAGCGGTCGATCTTCTGAATCGCCATTACGCCTTTCCTCGGGCCACGAACTCGGCACTGACCATCGATTCGAAGTCTTCCTTCTTCAGCGCGGCCATGTACGCGGTCTCCGCGGTAATCTGGTCGCGGCGGAGAAGGTCTTTCAGCGCCTCGTCGAACGTCTGCATTCCCTGCGACCGGCCGATCTGCATCGCCGAGTAAATCTGGTACGTCTTCTCGTCGCGGATCATCGTGCCGATGTTGCCCGTCCCTTTGAGGATCTCGAAGGCGGCGACCTGCTTTCGCGCTTCCTTCCCCGGCAACAGGCGTTGCGCGATGCAGTACTTGAGCGACTCGGAGAGCGACGCGCGAATCTGCGGCTGCTCGTCGGCGGGAAAACTGGAGAGGATGCGGTCGATCGCTTTCGGCGCGCTCGTCGAGTTGAGCGTGCCGAGGACGATGTGGCCGGTCTCGGCGGCGGTGAGTGCGAGCGAGATCGACTCGTTGTCGCGCAGCTCGCCGATCACGATCACATCGGGGTCTTCGCGCAAGGCCGCGCGCAACGCACGCGCGAACGAATCGGTGTGCGTGCCGACCTCGCGCTGGTTGACGAGACAGTTCTTGAACGGATGCACGAACTCGACCGGATCCTCCATCGTCAGGACGTGATCTTTACGCGTCTCATTGAAGAGATTGACGAGAGCGGCCAGCGTCGTCGACTTTCCCGAGCCGGAGGGACCACAGATGAGCACGAGGCCCTGGTGATAGTCGGAGATCTCGGCGAGATGCAGCGGCAGTCCGAGATCGACGATGGTCGGCGGCTGATCCGGAATCACACGAAAGACGGCGTTGTAGCCGCGATGATCGAAGAATACGTTGGCGCGGTAGCGCCCACCCTGCGGAACCACGTAGCAGAAGTCCACCTGGTGCAAGGTCTCCAGCGTCGTCCACTGCTTCTCGGTCAGCACTTCCTTCAGCATCGACGAGGTCTGCTCGGCGGTGAAGGGCTCGCCCTGCGCGCGCAACAGGTCGGCCGAAAGCCGGACGATCGGAGGCTGCCCGACGGCGAGGTGAAAGTCGGACGCGCCCTGATTGCGGGTGGCAATCAACATCGTGTTGAGTTTCGGCTCCCCCTGCGACCCGGAGACGGCCAGGGCGGTCTTGCGAATAGCGTCGACCTGATCCTGCGATGTGCGATCGAGCGATGCCATCTCATCGAGGATCTCGACTGCCTGGGTGCGCACAGCGCGGTCGGGATCGCTCTTGGCGATACTCGTGACCGCGTTGAGCACCTGCGGATGCTTGAAGTTCTTGAGCGCGAGCATCACCTCGATACGCACGTCCGGCGAAGGATCGGCCAGCATCTTGCCCAGGGCTGGCAGCGCGCGCGGATCGGCGATGCGTCCAAGCGCCTCGACCGCTGCCCACTTCACGTCGGGGTCGCCGAGAACGCTGACGAGCCCTTCCACGGCGCGCGGATCTTTGAGGCGGCCGAGGGTGTCGGCGGCGGAGATGCGGATCCACCAGTCGGCATCGCGCAGCAATTCGATCGTGGCAGGCACGATGCGGACATCCTCGAAAACGCCCGCCACTGCCATGGCGCCGGAGCGGGTGTCGGGATCCGCATCGTGGAGCAGCTCGATGACCGGCTCGACGAGCGCACTGCCGAATTCGCGCAGCGACTCGAGCGTGCGGTCGCGAACGAAGCCCGCAAGACTGCTCGAAAAGCGGATGTAGCGCTTGATCACGCCCGCGGGATCGCCGATGCCGAGGAGGATTTTCAGGATCGATGTGCGCGTCGCGGCATCACCGGAGGCGAGTCCGGGAAGGATCTTGTCCGCGAATGCGGCGCCCTGTCCTGCCGCCGCGCGCGTAATCGCCTCGACGATGATCTGTTGTAGTCCGTAGCCGGAGTTGGGAAGAGCCTCGATCAGCAGATCGAGCGATTGCTGCGGCGCGCGGGTCGCGAGAATCTCGATGGCTTTGTCGCGGACTGCATGTTCCGGCTCGGCAGCGAAACGGCGCCAGCGCTTGATGGCGTTGTCATCGAATTCGTTGGCCGAGAGTTTGTTCAGAAACGGCATCCGCTCGTCGGCGGGGCCGGTGGTAGCGAGTTGCCAGAGCAGTGGCTCGATCTGCCGCGTGACGGGCGCTTCGGCGAGAAGACGGCGCGTCGCCTCCTGCAGCTCGCGCCACTCTTTCGTCTCCTTCGCCGGCGGAGCGAGTAGCTGTGCGAAACGGGCATCGAGTCCAGTCAGCCCGAGAGAGAAGAGAGATACCGAGGCCGCGCGCAACGCTTGATCAGGCTTGCCTTTCGATTCGGCGAGGAATTGGTCGAGCGTCTCCGCATCGCGAATGCGCATGAGCACGCGCACGGCCGAGTCGCGGAGCGCGCGGTCGGGCCGGAACAGCATCCATACGACGTCGCGGGCGCGCACGCCGTCCGCCGCTTCGACGCGGCCGAGCAGAACGTCGCGGTCTTCCTGCGTCGCGTAGGTCTTCGCAGCGAGACTCTTCAGCGCCTCGCTGACGGCAGAAGAAAAGAGGGCCATGGACGGGCGAAGTGTACAACGGTGGGGACGGTAGAAAACCTGCGGCCGTATTCACGGTCAACAGATGCAGGCTGCAGCCCGACAGCACTCAGGCGAGACGCCTGAGTGCCCGCGGTCGAGACGACCGCACTCCTACTTCAGGGCCGCCACGAACGTCGCGTCGTATGAAAACGACATCGTGTTCGTCTTCACGCGGAGCGAGGAGACGGATCCGCCGATCGTGCCCGAGTCGCCTTTGTGAGGTTTGTACTCGTAGTCCGGGATCCCTTCGAAGTAGCCGCCATCGTAGTTGCCGGTCGGATGCTGGACGGCAACGTGTCCGACACGCCCCTGTTTGTCGACGCAGATGATCACGCCGTTCAGATCGCCGGGAAGCGTGTTGTCGAGATCCGTGAGCTTGGTGCCGTCGGGAAGGGCCCGGTCGGTGAGGATGATGCGGGTCATTTCGTTGCGGTCGGTGAGCTGGTTCTTCTGCTTCGCGATCGCATACGCAAAGTTGAGCTGATACTTCACACCATCGATGACGAGAGCGCCTTCCGCGTGGCCGGCATCGACCGCGAGGGCTGGCAGAGCAACGAGAACGAGCGCAAGAAACGCCCCGAAAATGTGACGCATGACACACCTCCCTGTGGCCTGTGATCGGGAGTGTAGCATCGGGTGCGGGGAGCGTGGTGTAGGGAGTGGGGGGTGGGGAATGGGGAGTGGGTGGGGAGTTGGGCGTCGGGTTTTGGGCATCGCGGGCTCGCAATCCCACTCCCCACTCCCCATCCCCCACTCCCTTTTGGGCATCGAATAAAAACAGCGGTGCGGCGCGTTCCCACCGGATGGCGCATCGTCCCGGTCCGTTGGATTGGCTGGCGTGCGACCGGCCCTGCATACGATCCCGGGCGGCCCCAACGTCAATCCCGGATCAATCCACCGAACGTTCAATCGCGGAAGTGCTCGTCAACCAAGACCAGCGCGCCGCAAACGAAAGAAAGAGAGTCATCAACGTGCCATTTTCCTCATTCGGACTTCACGCCGATCTTCTGCGCGGAGTCCAGGAGCTCGGATTCACCCGCCCCACACCGATTCAGAACGATGCCATTCCCCCGGCGGTTGCCGGAAAAGACGTCCTCGCCTGCGCTATGACCGGCAGCGGCAAGAGCGCGGCATTCCTCCTGCCGATTCTCAACAAGCTGATCGGCAAGAAGCGCGGCACCACGCGCGCGCTCATCCTCACACCGACCCGCGAGCTGGCGGCGCAGATCGACGAGCATCTGCGCGATCTGGCCGTCCACACTCCCCTCTCCGGCGCAGCAGTCTACGGCGGCGTCGGCGCCGGGCCGCAGGAGCACGCTTTCCGCAACGGCGTCGACGTGATCGTGGCCACACCCGGCCGGCTGCTCGATCATTTTCAGTATTCGTACGCCAAGCTCGAAGGGCTCGAGATCCTCGTGCTCGACGAGGCCGACCGGATGCTCGATATGGGATTTCTCCCCGACATCCGCCGCGTGCTGAAGCATCTCCCCGCGAAACGCCAGACGCTGTTCTTCTCGGCGACGATGCCGGCGGCCATCGTCGAGCTGTCGCGCGAGATGCTCAAGAATCCGGTCACCATCGCCATCGAGCGGAAGTCGTTGCCGGCCACCGGCATCACGCAGTCCGTCTTTCCCGTCTCGCAGGATCTGAAGATGCCGCTGCTGCAGGCGCTCCTCGATCGCGGCGAGGTCGAGAACGCCATCATCTTCACGCGGACGAAGCATCGCGCCAACCGCGTCTACGAACAGCTCGAGCGCAACAAGGTCAAGGTCGCGCGCATCCACGGAAACCGCAGCCAGATGCAGCGCACCGACGCACTGGCCGGTTTCAAGTCGGGGCGTTATCGCATCCTCGTGGCCACCGACATCGCCGCGCGCGGCATCGACGTCGAGGCGCTCTCGCACGTGGTGAACTTCGACGTGCCGAACATGCCTGAGGATTACATTCACCGCGTCGGCCGCACCGCGCGCGCGGAGCTGACCGGCGACGCCATCACGTTCGTAGCGCCGGACGAAGAGAACGATCTTCGCGCTATCGAGCGCGCCATCAGCAAGCGGCTGCCGCGCATCACGCTCCCCGACTTCGATTACAAACAGAAGCCGGCGGAGAAACTGGAGATCCCGATCCAGGAGCGCATCGCTGCGATTCGCGCGAAGAAGGCCGAGGATCGGGCAAGAGCGAAGGCGAAGCTGGAGCGAAAAGGTGCGGGCTCGGGCCACGCCGCAGCACCGTCGCGTCAGCCGCAGCGCAACGCAGGCCGCCCATCGGCTCCCGGCGCAGGCCGCGCACCGCAGCGCGGCGCTACACCGAGTCATTCCGCAGGTCGCGGACCGGCACCGACACCTGCCCATCGCCGGCCGGCATCGCCATCGAGCAATCGGCCCAGCAGCTCTCCATCCGGCAACCGGCGGCGTCCGTGAAGGTCCTGATCTTTGGCGCGACCGGCTCGGCAGGCGGCAGCATTCTGCGCGCCTGCCTTGCGTCATCGATCGTCGATGACGTTCGCACGATCACACGGCGGCCGTTGCCACTCGATCATCCGAAGCTTCATTCATTCGTACACGGCGACTTTCTCGATTTCACCGCGGTCGCCACCGCCTTCGATGACCTCGACGCCCTCCTTTTCTGCCTCGGCGTATCGGCCGCGAAAGTCTCGAGCGACGAATACCGGGTCATCACGCACGACTACACGATGGCCGCGGCGAACCTCCTGAAGGCCCGCAGCCCCCAGTCAGCGTTTCACTTCATCAGCGGCCAGGGCACGCGGCCCGGCAGCAAGATCATGTGGTCGCGCGTAAAAGGCGAGACAGAAAACGACCTGATGGACCTCGTCGGCGCGGTCTGCTGGCGTCCAGCGGCGATCGACGGCGAGCCGGTCGGCACGTACAGGATGTTTCAGCCGTTCTACCGCCTGCTGCGGCCCTTCCGTAATCTCTACATCGACGGCCAGGACTTCGGCCGCGCAATGCTGCAAGCGACGATCGAGAAGATGCGCCGCCGCGTGATCGAGAATCGCGAGATTCGGGAGATCGCAGAGCGGGCAAGCCTATCCGCAGATGCCGCAGATGAACACAGATAAGACCGTCTCCAGTCTGCGTTCATCTGCGACATCTGCGGATTAAGACACCCCAACCGCCACTTCACCCCTCCCTCAGTCCAACTCGCTGCAAAGGGGGTGACGTTTGGTGCGGCGCGACCGATGCTGCTCCTCGTAAGGAGACATCCATGCAATTGCGCACACTCATTCGCGTCACGTTCGTATGCTCGATTCTGCTCGCTAGCAGCATTCTCTTCGCTTCGCCGCGCCAGTCGCTCGTCGTCAGCGCGGACTGGTTGAAGCAGCACATCAGCGATCCCGACCTCGTTCTGCTCCACGTCGGCGACAAGGCTGGTTACGAAGCCGGCCACCTCCCCGGCGCCCGGCTCGCCTCGATGGCCGACGTGTCGGTCTCCGATCACGGGGGGAAGGGATTGATGCTGGAGATGCCGCCCGCCGAGGATCTGCGGCATAAGCTCGAAGCACTGGGGATCTCGGACAAGTCGCGCGTCATCGTCTATTACGGCAAGGACTGGGTCTCGCCGTCGACGCGCATCATCTTCACGCTCGATTACGCAGGGCTCGGCGCGCATTCATCGCTGCTCGACGGCGGTCAGGATGCGTGGACGCGCGCGGGCGGCACGGTGACGAAGGATGTGCCGGCGGCGAAAACGGGAACGCTCGCGCCGCTGAAGATCCGCCCAATCGTCGTCGACGCGGAGACGGTCAAGTCGCGGATCGGCGCGCCCGGATACGCAATCGTCGACGGACGCGATGCCGTGTACTACGACGGCGTCGAAACGCCGAGTCACAACAACGAGAAGCAGCGCACCGGGCACATTCACGGTGCGTTCAGCATCCCGTACACCTCCATCACCGATGACCGGATGCTCTTGAAGTCGCCCGAGGAGCTGGCGGCGCTGTTTGCGAAAGCGGGCGTGAAGCCGAACGACACCGTCATTGGTTATTGCCACATCGGCCAGCAGACGACGGCGATGCTCTTCGCCGCGCGCACGCTCGGCCATCCGGTGCTGCTGTACGACGGATCGTTCCAGGACTGGTCCCGCCACACCGATTTCCCTGTCGACAATCCCTCGGAGAAGGCAGGCAAGTGACGGAGTCTCGCCCACCGCGGCCGTACGCGAATCCGTACGTTGCCGGCATCGGCCTCGGGCTCGTGCTGCTGGCCGCGTTTGTGATCATGGGCCGCGGCCTCGGCGCGTCGGGCGCATTCGCGAGCGGCGCTGCGGGGCTGACCGCCGCGGCCGCGCCGGCGCGCGCGACCGCGAATCCGTTCTTCGCGCGCTATCTGTCGGGCGACGGACCGTGGCGGGAGTGGCTGTTGTTCGAGATCGTAGGAGTGATCCTGGGTGGATTCCTCTCCGCGCTTGCGGCCCGGCGGTTGCGCTTCGCGGTCGAACGCGGGCCGCACATCGCACGCGGGACGCGGCTGGGCTACGCGTTCGGCGGCGGCGCAGTGATGGGCATCGGCGCGGTGCTCGCGCGCGGATGCACGAGCGGCCTCGCGCTCACAGGCGGCGCGTTGCTCAGCGCGGGAAGCTGGCTGTTCATGATCGCGGCATTCGCGGGTGGGTACCTGTTCGCGCCGGTCGTGAAGAAGGCGTGGCGATGAACGCACTCGCTCCATTCTTTGAGCTCACCGACCTCGGGCCGGGAGCGGCGCTCATCGTTGCGGTCGCCATCGGCATCGCGTTCGGCTGGACGTTGGAGCGCGCAGGACTGGGAAGCGCGCCGAAGCTCGCCGGCCAGTTCTACTTCGCCGATCTCACAGTATTCAAGGTGATGTTCAGCGCGATCGTCACCGCGATGCTCGGCGCGTTCTGGCTCGGCCGCCTCGGCATTCTCGACCTCAGCCGCGTGTACGTGCCGGAGACCTATCTGCTGCCGCAGCTCACAGGCGGACTGCTTTTCGGCATCGGGTTCGTCATCGCCGGGCTCTGTCCGGCTACGTCGTGTGTCGCAGCAGCGACGGGACGCGGCGATGGGTTGCTGGTGATGTTCGGCATGTTCGCCGGCGTTCTCGGGACGGGGCTGGCGTTTGGCTCGATCAGCAATTTCTACGCGAGCACGGCGCGTGGTTCGATCACGCTGCCGCAGTTACTGGACGTTCCATATGGCGCGGTGGTCGTCGCCGTCGTAGCGATGGCATTGATCGCGTTTTGGTGGATACGACGATTCGAGCCTTCATTCGATGCAACGCAGACTTATGATCGAGCGCCTTCTCCCCCGCGCTTTTTAGCGGGGGAGAAGGCGCCGAAGGCGGATGAGGGGGCGTTTGAAGGAACGGCTAGCGAACAGGATCTTCTCCACGACGAGCACGGTGTTCCAGCATCGTCAGCGTCATCGGCACGTCCCCCCTCATCCGGCTTCGCCACCTTCTCCCCCCGCAAAAAGCGCGGGGGGAGAAGGCGCTCGATTAGAGAGTTTGGCGCGAATCTCACCGTGCAATTCGCCTGGGCGGCCTTGCTCCTCGGCGCACTCGCGGCATTTGCGGGCAGCCCGTATCGCGCGGCGCATGCAACGGTCGACGTTCAACGTCTGGCCCGCGCGGTCGCGCACGAAGAGGATCACGTCACCGCCATCGAGCTTGCGGAGTGGATTCGAGGCCGCAAGGCGGGACTGCGGATCGTCGATCTGCGCACTGCCGCAGAATTCGAGACCTATCACGTGCCGAGGGCGGAGCGCATCGCACTCGAATCGCTCGCCACTGCGCCGCTCCACGCGACTGACACCATCGTGCTCATCTCCGGCGGCGGCGCGCACGCGGCGCAAGCGTGGGTGCTGCTGCAGGCGCTCGGATACAAGCAGGTCTACTTTCTTCGTGGCGGATTGCAGGAGTGGATAGACGACGTGATGAATCCGACGATCCTGGCCACCGCACCGCCGCGCGCGATGGCCGAATTCAAGCGAGTGGGCGAGATCAGCCGCTACTTCGGCGGCGTCCCGCGCATCGTCGACAAGCTGGAGCCGCGGCCTGCGAATGCTGCGGGCGCAACCGAGGGTGCGCGCTCCGAATCGTCGACGTCGGAAGCCGCTGCGGCCATCCGGAGGCGCGGATGCTGAGCGTCGCCCGAGCCGAAACACAGATCTCGTTCGAGGCGTTGCGCGCGCGCGAGTTCCGCCGGCTCGACGTGCAGAATCTTGCCTATCTCGACTACGCGGGCAGCGCGCTCTACAGCGACTCGCAACTCCGCGCGCATCATGCCTTGCTGTCCGAGGGGGTGTTTGGGAATCCGCACTCGGACTCGGGGCCGTCGCGCGCCAGCACGGAGATCATCGACACCGCGCGACGTCGTGTCCTCCAGTTCCTCGACGTGGATGAGTCGACGCACGATGTCTGCTTCACAGCCAACACCAGTGCGGCAATCAAGCTGGTTGCGGAGAGCTACCCGTTCGGCGGGGATTCGACGCTTCTCCTATCGGCCGACAATCACAACTCCGTGAACGGCATCCGCGAGTACGCGCGCCGCGGCGGAGCGCGCGTGCGCTACATCCCACTCGACGATGAGCTGCGGCTCCTGGATGCCGAGGCGATCATCGAGAGTGAGTCGAACCCAGGTTTGCTGGCCTTTCCTGCGCAATCGAACTTCTCCGGCGTGCGGCATCCGCTCGCGCTCGTTGCCAAAGCAAAGTCCCGCGGCTTCGACGTTCTGCTGGATCTCGCGGCATACGTACCGAGCCGCGCCTTCAGCCTCCGGCGATGTCCGGCCGACTTCGTAGCGATGTCGTTCTACAAACTCTTCGGCTATCCGACCGGCATCGGGGCGCTCGTGGCGCGGCGCGAGGCACTGGCCCGGCTGCGCCGTCCGTGGTTCGCGGGAGGGACAGTCCTGTTCGCGTCGGTTGCCGCGGACACGCATCGTCTGCGTCCGCGTCACGAAGCCTTCGAAGACGGCACGCCCGACTTCCTCGGCATCGCAGGACTCGATGCAGGATTCGACCTGCTCGCCGAGGCAGGGATGGATCGCTTGTCGGCTCATGTGTCCGAACTCACCGGGCTATTGATCGAACAACTCCGCTCTCTGCGCCACCGAAACGGCGCCCCGCTCGTCACGATCTACGGCCCGGCGAACACGATCGACCGCGGCGGCACCGTCGCGTTCAACGTCTGCGATCGCGATGGAGTGCCGCTGTCGTACACGCTCGTCGAGACACGCGCACGCCAGGCTGGCGTCTCGCTGCGCGGCGGCTGTTTCTGCAACCCGGGCGCCTCGGAATCCGCATTCGCTCTCGACCCCACACGCATCGCCACCTGCCTCGCAGACCTCGGCGCCATCTTCACCCCGGAACGTTTCGCCGCGTGCAGCGGCACAGCAGTCGGCGCCGTCCGCGCTTCGGTGGGCCTGGCCAACAATCGCGAAGACATTCAGCGCGCGGTTGACGTTGTGGCTTCGTTCTGCGTTTAGCGCGACGACTTTCTCACACGAAGACGCGAAGACGCGAAGGGCTTGAGGCCGCGGTGCTCTCCTTCGCGGTCTTCGCGGCTTCGCGTGACCGGAGTATCTTCCGGTCAGGAGGATTCATTGCGAACCATTGCTGTGACCGTCACCTTGCTCGCGATCTCCAACTTGTTCATGACGTTCGCCTGGTATGCCCATCTCAGGAACTTGTCGCTGAAGCCGTGGTACATCGCGGCCACCGTCAGTTGGGGCATCGCGTTTTTCGAGTACATGGTGCAGGTGCCGGCGAATCGCATCGGCTTCCAACGGCTTTCGCTGGCGCAGTTGAAAGTCATTCAGGAAGTCGTCACGCTTTGCGTCTTCGTTCCCTTTGCGGTCCTTTACATGAAGCAGACGGTCAACCTCAATTTCTTGTGGGCCGGCCTTTGCCTCATTGGCGCGGTGTTCTTCATGTTCCGGTGACCGTGGAAACGCTCAGTTCCAGGACAGGAGGGTCTTGATCTGCTGGCCGAGGGTGAGCGGGTCGAAGGGCTTGGCGATGATTCCGCGGACGCCCATCTGCATAAATCTCTGCCTGTCGGATTCCTGAACTTTTGCCGTGAGGAAGATGACGGGGATCGACTCGGTGGTGTCCCGTCCCTGCAATGCGCGCAGCGTCGTCGGGCCGTCCCAGTCCGGCATCATCACGTCGAGGAGGATGGCGTCGGGATGCGAGGAGGCCGCGAGCTCCATTCCTGCGGCACCACCGTTCGCCGTCAGGATCGTCCAACCCTCGGTCAGATCGAGGCTCAGTCCGGCCACTTCGCGAATATCGTCTTCGTCATCGACGACCAGGAGTACGTGGTTACGCGACATGCTGGCTTCGTCCCCTAGGGAGGTCCATCGGGATGCTCGGAAAAATACAAACGTCGCCGAAAGACGAGGGAACGGTCACGCGGAGGCGCGGAGGGTTTCTCCGCATCTCCGCGCCTCCGCATGAAAATGTTTTTTCTTACGCAGCATGCCGACTGCCGCTCGTTACCGCCGCGATCAGCCGGATGACATGGCGTTCGAAATCGGCCGGAGTGCACCTGCTCTTCGTCAGGAACTCAGTAGGCCCGAGGCGAAGACGTGCCTGATCGGCGCTGCCGACTTCGAGCGCCGAGTAGACGAGGATCGGAACGCGCGAGAGCGCCGCGTCCTTGCGCAACGCGGCGATGACTTCGAAACCGCTCATGTCCGGGAGTCCGGGATCGAGGACGATCAGATGCGGCACGTGTTGCGTCGAGAGCTGAATCGCTTCGCAGCCGTTGGGCGCATGCAGGGTTCGGATGCCGTGGTTCTGCAGCGATGCCGTCATCACGCGGGCGAGATCGAGGTCGTCTTCCACAACGAGAACCGTGGGCTCGCTGCAGGCGGGGTCGATGGTGCGCACCACGTCGGTGCTCTCCGGAGTGACGGCGGATGCAACTGTCAGCGGAATGGTGAACTGAAACCGGCTCCCGACGGGGTCATTCTTTTCCGCCCAGATGCGGCCGCCGTGCGCGTGTACGATGCTCTGGCAGATGGCAAGCCCGAGGCCGGAGCCGCCTTTGTCGCGGGAATCGGAGGCATCGACCTGGCTGAAGCGCTCGAAGATCGTCTCGAGCTTCTCCTCGGGGACGCCGCGCCCCTGATCGCTGACGCAGAACACGAGCTCCGAGCCATTGACGGTGGCGCTCAAGGTCACGGTCGTGTCGCGAGGCGAGAACTTGATGGCGTTGCCGAGCAGGTTGGTCAGCGTCTGGACGATCCGGTCGGCGTCGCCCCAAAGATCTCCGGATGCCCGCTCGATCGCCAGCCGCACACCAGCCTGGTCCGCCATCGAGAGAACGCCTTCGAGCGCCTGGACCATCACGGCGTGCGCATCGACGTGGCGGCGCGTCAATTCGCTCTTGCCTGAACCGATGCGTTCGATGTCGAGGATGTCGTTGATGAGCCGGACCAGGCGATCGGTGTTGCTGACGGCGATTTCCAGCATGCGCTTGCCTTTGTCGTCGATCGTGCCAAGCAGTCCGCTGCCGAGAAGTCCCAGTGCGCCGCGGATGGAGGTCAGCGGCGTACGCAGTTCGTGGCTGACCGTCGAAACGAATTCGCTCTTGAGCCGTTCGACCGCACGACGCTCGGTCACATCGCGGAAAATCACGACGCCGCCCACCTGCTCTCCGTTCTCGTCGACCATCGGTTGGGAGGAGTATTCGACCGGCAGGCTCGTGCCGTCCGGCCGCCAGAAGGTGTCCTCTACGATTCCGAAGGATTGGCCCTTGCGCTTCTCGATCGTATTCGTGCAATCCGCCTCCGGCCA
>Ga0247666_1000025_pt1 | contig 93685 bp, 88 predicted proteins | sample CNK07_metaG_FD_183025 | JGI IMG/M metagenome (GOLD analysis project Ga0247666, IMG submission 183025) | Soil microbial communities from Purdue University Martell Research Forest, Indiana, United States - CNK07 | ecosystem: Environmental > Terrestrial > Soil > Temperate forest > Bulk soil...
CGGATTCCCCGAGATGGAACCGCTCAACCCGAGGACTTCTCCGGGAGCGACGATTTTGGTGATGAGCGTCTTGCCATCGTTCGATGAAATACTCAGCTTCGCGGTACCGTGACACATCACGAATGCGCCGCGTGCTGCCTGCCCCTCTGCGAACAGGACCGACTTAACCGGATAGACGTTCGTGAACGTCACTGCCTCGAGTGCCTTCAGCGCAGCCGGCGCAAGATCGCAGAAAAAACCTTTGCGCCGCCACGTGCACTTCAGACAACTATCGACACGCTCAAATCCATAACCTTGTGTCCGCAATGCGTTTCTCTCTCTTCCTGCATCAAAATTAATACTCAAGTGTCAATTGACGTCACTTCTTCGGCGTCGCCCGCATCGTTGTCAATTGTCCATTGTCAATTGTCAATTTTCCAATCACCACCCCAGCGTCGTTCGCAGCACGATCCAGGCAATTCTGAATGTGTCATTAATCGGCCGGTAGTGGCTCGTCGACACGCCGTCAACGACGGCGAGCTCGATCGGGATTGTCAGAACCTTGTATCCACCTCGGCCCGCGCGAACGATCACCTCGCTCTCTAGGGCAAAGCCATCAGCTCGCGGCTTCACATTCCGAATCAGATTCGCCGAATAGAAACGAAAGCCGCTTTGTGAGTCGGTGACGTGCGTGCCGCTCGCCTTCGCGATCGACCACGCCGAGATCTGGTTGGCCATGCGCCGGCGCGTGATCATCGCCTCGAAGTGATGGGATCGTCCGCCGATGATCAGATCGGCCATCGTCTCGCGGCGTGCGCGGAGAAGCTTCGGAATCTCGCTTGGAAGATGCTGCCCATCCGCATCGAGCGTGATCACTCCATCGAAGCCATTCTGCAGCGCGTAAGCAAATGCGGTCTTTAGTGCACGTCCCTTCCCTCGATTCGCCACATGGCGCAACAACGTTGCCCCGTTCGTACGCGCGATCGCGCTGGTGCGGTCCGTCGAGCCGTCATCGACCACGATTACAGACTCGAGCTCCTTACGCGCTCCGCGAATGACCTCACCAATCGATCGCTCCGCGTTCAACGCCGGGATTACGGCGACGATCCGCTCGTTCGCGGGGAGTACACGTAATGAACTTCCGACCACGATCGGCATACAGGCATCATGGACGTTCCCGCGCCGGCAGCAGTGAAACCGATCACCGGTGGACGTGATGGGTCTGCGCCAGATTTCAAGATTGCCTCTCTTGCACTCACAGCATCGCGTGGTTTGCATCAGACCGAATCCAACCATCGAGGCGGGACGCCTCGATGGCCGCGGGCGAGACGCCCACACTCCTCGAATGCCTACGAGTACACTCCATAACGAATGTCGCAGACCACCGGAACGCGGCGACGTGTCGCGCGGGGTATATACGGATTGATGCTCGCCATGGTCGCGGGATGTGCTGCGGTGCCGCGGAATCCAGCGCCGGCGGCTTTCGCAGGTACGGGCCGGCCTGCCGGTCTGCCTGCGGAGATCCGAGGAAGCGGTCTCGATGAAGAGCGCTTCGCAGCCCTCTCGCCTCGGGTAATCGAACGCGTTCGCGCCGCGGCCACCGATGGCACAGTCGACGTGCTCGCGCTTTCCGGCGGCGGTGCGGGAGGTGCCTTCGGCGCTGGAGCGCTGACGGGCCTGACACAAAGAGGGACCCGGCCGCAGTTCGAGATCGTGACCGGCGTGAGTGCCGGAGCGCTCATCGCCCCGTTCGCGTTCGCGGGACCGGCGTGGGATCCGCAGTTGACCGCGGCACTGGACGGAGTGGGAACGGGCGGCATTCTGCAGCGCCGCACCATCGACCTCTTCTTCCGTCCCAGCTTCTACCGCGGGAAGCCTTTGGCCGCCTTCGTGAACCGCGTGATCTCGGACGCGCTGATTGAAAAGGTCGCGGAAGAAGCCGGAACCGGCCGTCTGCTTCTCGTTGCGACGACGGAGCTGGACAGCCGGTCGACGATCATCTGGAGCATGGGAGCAATCGCGCGCGTCAGGACCGCGGCATCGCGCAAGCTGTTCCGCGAGGTGCTCATCGCCTCGGCCAGCATTCCCGGGATCTTCCCTCCCGTTCTGATCCGCGTCGAAACGGATCGGGGACCATTTGATGAGATGCACGTCGATGGCGGAGCCACCGTTCCGTTCTTCGTCGCTCCGGAAGTTGCGTCGATCGTTCCCGGGCTGTTCGCCGGTCTTCCCGGTGCCAACCTCTACGTCGTGATGAACACGCAGCTCGGCGGATTGCCGGATCCAGTTCCGGGACGGCTCGGACCGATCATGGCTCGCTCGTCATCCGTAGCGCTGACGTACATGTCCCGCAAGGAGCTTCAGGTTGCGGCCGCCCTCGCTCAGGACCACGGCATGAGTTTCCTCCTGACAGAGATTCCGATCGACTATCCGTTCGGCGGCCCGATCGACTTCGAAGCGAACAAGATGCGAATGCTCTTCGACTATGGACAGCGATGCGCCGCGCAAGGGCACCTTTGGACCACGCCGGCAGAGGCCCTGCGCCGCTCGCGTGCCGCGGTTGCGGGTGCCGCTTCGAGGAAGGAACGTCTTTCGCCGGAGAACGTCCCCTGCCCGCTTGATGGGAACCGCCCATGAGCGGGTGGGGTCAGACCTTCGGACTTCGATCGCTCCCGATCATGCTCGCGCAAGTTTCGGTCTGGCAGTGACTTACAGCAGGGACACAATTCACCTCACTGCGTCATGTGAGAGTTCACGAAGCAGGCAAGCGCTGCGTTTGAAGCAGCTTAGGCGCGAATTCGAGTCTGAGCGCACGGCGATCCTTCCCGGGTTCGGCTGACGCAACTCAATGAAACTGCGCGAGTTATATCCGCGTTCGAGGAGACCAGCGAAGACCGAAGGTGTGACCCCAGGGACGCCAGAGCGCGCGGCGGCACGCTTCAACCAGTGATCGATCGCACCCCGATGCGTGCCGGTGCTCGCAGCCGGCGGACGACCGCCAACCTACCTTGCAGTAGACGGATCAGGAGGCCGCGTATGAGAACTCGCATGGTTTCGCAGAAGGAGCGGCAGTCGTTCTTTCGCGACTTCAGCCGCATTCACGACGGAGCGCTGGTCACAGTCACCGTCGCCGCGCCCGGCGCCAGTTCGCACGACGAAATCGTCAATCAGTCGCTCCGAGGGATCAGCGAAGAGCGGGATGAGATCGTCGTCAACACCGGTAATGGCGGCGGCCGCCCGCGCTTCGCCAGGCACGTCAAGAATGCCGGCACCGTGCTCCTGCAGCAGACGGATGAAGGTGCCGACGCCGAACTCGATATCGCCTCGGACGACGGCAGCCTCACGATCGTTCGCTTCCGCTCACCTGCATTGCCTGAACTGCTCGACCCCGGCGTCGAGTGACATCAAACGGAGGACCACATGAAACACGATGAATTTGTCGGACAACTTCAACATCGCGCCCACCTCGGCTCCCGAGGAGAAGCGGAGAGAGCGATCCGAGCGACGCTCGAGACGCTTGCCGACCGCATCCCGGAAGCCACCGCGCACCATCTTGCCGCCCAGCTTCCGCCGGAGATCGCGGAATCACTTCTGCACGGGACCGCGGAACGTCTCGACATCGACGATTTCTTCGAGCACATTGCGCAGCGCGAGCGCAAGAGTGTGGCCACGGCAGCGTTCCATGCGCGCCTCGTCCTGTCGCTCATCACGCAGGTCGTGTCACCGGGCATCATGCTGAAAGTTCGGCGCGAGTTGCCGGAATCGTTCGGCATGCTGTTCCTTCCCGAGCGTGGCGCCGGAACCCAGCCGCACCACGCACACGCGTAGGGGGCGACCATGAACGCGCAGAAGCTGTTGGTCATCTTCGCTACCCATTACGGACAAGCCGCGCTGATCGCGCACCGTATTGTTGACGAGGCAATTGCGTCGGGAGCCGAGGCGACGGTGCGCGACGTGCGAAACGCGTCGGACGCCGATCTCGAGCAGTGTGATGCGGCCGTCATCGTCGCGTCGGTTCGGTTCGGTTCGGGCGTCACGCGCGTTCGGTCGAGCGCTTCGTGAGACGCAACTGCGACCGGCTCGGATCGATCCACTCCGCATTCATCTCCGTCAGCGGGAGCGCGGCGCGGCCGGAGACGCGCGCCGAGGCCGACACCGTCGTCCGCAAGTTCTTCTCGGCCACCGGCTGGTGTCCGGACGAGTATCAGCTCGTCGGTGGTGCGTTGAGGTTCACGCGCTACAACCCCCTGCTCCGCTTCGTGATCAAACGCATCTGGGCAGACAAGGGTCTGGCGATGGACACGAAGCGCGACTACGACTTCACCGATTGGGACGCCGTGAAGCGATTCGCGAAAGCGTTCGTCGCGAGCGCGGTGCCGCATCGAGCCGTCGCCTGAAGGCATGCCCGCGGCTCGTCGCTCCACGGCGTGCCGCGGGTCACTCCCACCCGTGACCAGACGCGCGGCGCTTCCGCGGAAGAGCGCCTACGTTGATTGCATGAGAAGAATCAACTGGCTCATCGTCTCCCTCGTCTTGTCCGCTCCCCTGCACGCGCAACTGCTCGTCACCACGGATTGGCTGCAGGCACACCGCTCCGACAAACGGATGGTCATCGTCGAAATCGGCGATCGCGCTTCGTACGAGAAGCAACACATCGCCGGCGCGCGGTTCATCGCGTTGAGCGACCTCGTGACCGACCGCGACGGCATTCCCAACGAGCTGCCGGAGATTGCGGCACTCGAACGGACATTCGCCTCCGCCGGCATCGGAAATCGCGACCGGATCATTCTCTACAGCCGCGATGTCATCGCAGCCGCGCGCGCCTTCTTCACTCTCGATTACCTCGGGCACGGAGACTCGACGTCGCTCCTCGACGGCGGCTTCGCCAAGTGGAGCGCCGAGAATCGCCCGGTCGAAGCCAGCGCGCCACTGCTGCTCGCGAAGACGACTGACTTTCAGGCACGTCCGCGTGCGGCAACCATTGCCCGCCTGAAGGCCATGGCGGTCCTGGTCGATTGCCTGCCGGTACTTGACGGCTCCTGGGCTGTCGTCGATGCACGGTCGCCGGAGCAGTTCAGCGGCGCCGAGCCGGGAACGGGAATCAAGCGCGGCGGCCACATTCAGGGTGCGTTGAACGTGCCTTGGAGCGAAAACCTCACCAGCTCCGCCACGCCCGTCTTTCGCAGCCGCGACGAACTGCAAGCGCTGTACGGCGACTCCGGCGTCGCTGCGAATGCATCTGTAGTCGTCTACTGCCGCACCGGCATGCAAGCCTCGGTCAATTACTTCGTGCTCCGCTACCTCGGCCGCGACGTCGCTCTTTACGACGCCTCGTACTTCGAATGGAGCCGCAGCCCGCATCCCCTGATAAGCACCGGCATCACGACCATCGGAGGATGACCGCGAAACAAATGCGCGGGCGCGCCTTCGGACGCGCCCGCGCGGGGCTTACTGCACGTTACCGGCTACTTCGTCGTTGCGGTCGTCGGTGACGAGGTCACTGACGAGGGCTGCTCAGTCGTATCCGGGGTTGCCGCCTTCGGGGCCGGCTTGGACTTCGACTTCCGTCCGCGGCTGCCGAGGGCCTTGTGCATGTCTTCGACATGGGGAAGGAGATCGGCTGTCTCGGGACGCTTGGCCAGAACACGCGCCAGGGCGTAGGTAGTGAGCGCTGAGCTCCCCACTTTGCTCTTTGCCACGGCTACGCTGTGGCGGACGAAGTGAGCTTGTGCTTCCAGCTCATCGGCCACCGGTAGGTAGGCCTCGGCATAACTCGTCCGATCTTGATCCTGCGCCAGATCCTGGCCGGACGGAAGAACGAGTGGTGCGTTGTTTCTGACGGCTACGGCCGTCAACTCCACGAACTTCTTGGGGACCGAGGCGGTTCTTGCAAGCCGCCGGCCGGCCCCTTTGGAAGTGGGAATCACAAAATTCGGGATCTTCTGCACGATGGCGCGAATCTCTTCGATGCGCGCCTGTGCAGAATCAGTGTGGGACTGCTCAGGTGTAACGGGTACTTCGGTAGACAATGTGTTCTCCTTTATCTCTCATTGCAAACTGCTGTGATCAGAGCGAGCAGGTTGAAACGAGCGGAGGAGCACGGCCTCGGAAGATCCGTCTTGCAGCCTCGACGACGGTCAGACAAACAGACCGTTGACGAGTGGGAATGCATGGAACGTCGTTGCTTTGGTACGGGAACCAATCGGGCGGCCGCAGCGGCGGCGGAATCAGCCGGATGGGAACGCGCTTACCCGCATTCGCACCCTGCTCTTCGACGGGGATCGGAATGCTGCCGCCCGTCACTCCATCGAACAGCCACGTCGAGGCGTGCTCCAACTTCTCGGAGGACGCGTCCAGTTCTCTGGCCGCCTTGAACCACAGTACGGACGCCTCGGCCAGCTTTGCCGGCGCATCGAGGGCAAGCTCCGGCGACTGCGCGGCGCGGTCCCTCGTCTTACGCAGAGAGGCAGCCGCGCAGTCGAGTTGTTTCATGGCCCGGTCCAGCCAGCCCGAAGCGAGCCCGATCCGACGCGCCGCCCGGATGGGATGCTCTGCCGCCAGACCCTCCGTGGCCTCGATGACGCGGCGGCAGGCGCTGATCAGGTGGAGCGAGGACTCAATGGCCCGCCGCGTGCGGCGGAAGGGACGAGTCCACGACCGGCGCCGGTCGCGATCCGCGGCGAATGAACGCACCCGGACCCGCCGCGAATGGTTCGCGTTCCTTCGGGAGACGGATCTGTTCTCTGCGTTTGCCACGTTGTTTTCCTTCACATCTCTTAGACGCATGAGGTTTTCGAAAGTCGCTCGTTTTTCGCCCAATTGTGGAAACTCGGAAAAGATTTTACAAAAACTTTACAAATGTTCCACCAATTTTGTCATCAACGCCGTCGAGATCAGGACGAACGTCCTCAATTTTCAGGACGAACGTCCTCAACTTCAGGACGAATGTCCTCAACTTCAGGACGAACGTCCTCAACTTTCAGGACGAACGTCCTCAACTTCAGGACGAACGTCCTCAACTTCAGGACGAACGTCCTCAACTTCAGGACGAACGTCCTCAACTTTGAAGACGAAGGTCCTCAATTTCAGGACAAACGTTCTCAACTTTGAGGACGAGCGTCCTCAAAATTCGGAGCTTTCAAAATGGGGTCAGGTCTAAAGTTGAAAGTGACGAAGCACGAGTGTCATTCTCGATGCTGACGAACCTTTCGTCATTTTCAACTTTAGACCCCATTTTGAAAGCCAAAGCGAACGAAAGAGCGCGATGGCGTAGGGGGAGCTGGTGGGGTCAGACCTTCGCTCCCCTGTCGTTCCGGATCATGCTCGCGCAAGTTTCGGTCTGTGAGTGACTTACAACTTGGACACGTTTCTCGGCACAGGTCGCCTTTGAGCTTCACGAGGCAGGCAAGCGTTGCGTTTGCAATAACTTATGCACGAATTCGGGCCTGAACGTATCGTGATGCTCTTCCGGGTGTAGCTGACGCAAATCAATGAATCTTCGCGAGTTATGTCCGCGGTCAAGGAGATTACCAATGACCGAAGGTGTGACCCCAAGGACACCTGACCCCAAGGACACCTGGCACCGCGGGACCAGAAGCAAAGCGGGCGGTTGCACGCTAGCGCCCTCGCACGGAGGTAGGCAAAGTGCTGCTGCGGGGACGGATGCGCCACTCGGCACTTGCGTGCAGCAGACATGTGTTGCAAGCTGGCCATCATTATGGACGAGACGAAGGCGGACGACCTCGGACTCGCGCTGTCGGTGGCGCAACTCACGTACTTCGCCAAGGACGAGAGGCCGCCACCGGCACCGCCGATCGTGGACTGGCCCGCGTTCCGGGATCTCGTGCCGCTGAGCCTGACCGAGCGCGAGCAGCTCCACGCGCTGCGCGACCTCGTGGCGGGGTACGTGAAGGAGCCGGAGAATGGCCGGCCGCTGTGCGTGGCGGTGTTCGGCCCGCCCGGGAGCGGGAAGTCGTTCGCTGTGAAGCAGATCGCGAAGCTCGTCGAGAGCGACTTGGGCACGCGGCTAACGACGCGGACGATCAACCTGACGCAGGTGAGCGACGCAGGGGAGCTGGCGAGTACCATCGCCGCCGCTCTGCTCAGCACGCGCAGTCACGAGGTGCCGCTGCTGTTCTTCGACGAGTTCGACGCGCCGCGCGCGGGCGCGACGTACGGCTGGCTGAGCTGGTTCCTCGCGCCGATGCACGACGGCGAGTTCCTCCACGGCGCGCGCAGCATTCCCGTCACGCGAGCCATCTTCGTGTTCGCGGGCGGGACCGCGGCGAGCATGAAGGAGTTCTCCGACCGCCGCGACGATCGCGTGTTCCGCGAGGCCAAGGGCCCCGACTTCGTCAGCCGGCTTCGCGGATATCTCGACGTCGCGGGGCCGAACGCGGAGCCGCGCATGCTGCGGCGCGCCTACGTGCTGCGCGCCGAGCTGCAAAAGCGCGCGCGCCGCCTAGGCAACCAGAAGGCCCTGACCGTCGACCCGGATGTGCTGACGGCACTCCTGCACACGGGGCGATACCGGCACGGCGCGCGCTCGCTCGCCACGCTCATCGAGCTGTGCAACCCATCCGAGGTGGCGATCGGCACGCACGTCCTCGACTGGGACGCACTGCCGAAGGATCTCATCCTTGACCTCCTTGTCGATCGTGGGCCGCTGGACCCGCGTGCGATCCACGGCGCGATCGCGCTCAGCGGCTTCGGAACCACAACGGCAGTCGACGAGTGTTGGGCGGCGGTGGCATCGGCGCTGTGGAACGAGGGCGCGACGCTCGCCTACGCGGGGCAGTGGCAGGGGCACAATCGCAGCCTCACCGAGCGGCTAGCCGAGGAGCTCGCGGCGCGTCCGCGCGAGCTGCGCCGCACGGGCGACGCGCGTCCTGACGCGCCGCCGTGGTTTCGCAGCTACCTCCAGGGCTTCGACTACGCCCGATCGCGCCAGGAGGCGCAGCAGATGATCTCCGCGGACGACTGGTCCGCGCTCGGCATCGCGCTCGAGGAGCCGCAGACGCTCGCGGACGACGAGCGCGCATGGGGCGAGCACGAGTGGAAGGCGAGGGTCGTCGAGCGATTCCGCCGTCGACTGGCGGTGAGCGAAGCGAGCGTGGCGCGCTTCGTAGTAGGCGGTAACTTGGAGCCCACGGGCGGGCTGCCGTCGGGCATCATCGAGGAGGCGGTGCTCACGCTGGGTCTCGGCCGGCCGATCTATGTCGCCGGCGGCTTCGGCGGCGCCGCGGCGGACCTCGGCGTCGTGCTCGGGCTGTCGGCGCTGCGCACGGGCGCCGTCCCGACGTCGCTCGCGTTCCAGCCCTCCAGGACGAACGAAGCAACGCTGCAGGAGATCGCGCCGCGCCTCCGGCCGCCGCCGCTCCTCGACCTCCCCGTGCTGCCGCAGGAGCGCGTACAGTTCCTCCAGCGGCACTCGCTCGGCGGGCCCGGGTGGCCGCCCAACGGGTTGACGACCGAGGAGAATCGCGAGCAATTCGCGAGCGACGACGCGCGGTGCGTGGCCCGGCTCGTGGTGACCGGTCTCCTGCGGCTGTTCGACAAGCGTTAGAGCTTTCAAAATGGGGTCAGGTCTAAAGTTGAAAGTGACGAAGCAGAAGTGTCATTCTCGATACTGACATCCCTTTCGTCACTTTCAACTTTAGACCTGACCCCATTTTGAAAGCCCGCGTCTGGCGCTTGCTCTGGAATGCAAGGTCGGCGAACTGACGTCTGCCTTCGACAAGACGGCTCTTTCGTCGCTCGTACCGAAGTGACGGTATCAAGAATCACAAGCTCGGCATCGGCCGGAGGTGAGCTTCTTCGACAGACTGACCGACTCAGGGCCGCAGCAGCTTCACACCAAAGTTAGGTGTCCCTCTGGATGAACTGAATGGGATCTTCTGTGTCCGGGAACACGAACCTCAGGGACCCCGTGAAGATGCCGACGTGCTTAAGCACGTAAGCGCACGTAGATAGGAATTAGATACTTCTGCCGCGCAAATCGCTCGCTGCGGTCAATGTACTCACGTGCGAACTTGTGAACGAGTGCGGCATAGCGGGCTTGACCGAAGAGCGAAATGTATGCGAGTTCTGCGATGCCACCGGCAAAGAAGACAACGGTGCCGAGGTTTTTCATCAGAAATGCCTGGTAGCCACCATCCCGAAGTTTCAGTAACCGACCAACGCCAGTGTAGTTGGCCCACAGACGCAGTTCGTAGAGGAAGTCAAGAATGGATGTTCTGCGGCCTTCACCTGCGAAAGCAAATGCGTCGCGAACAAGCTTCTCAAGTTGATCGATTGACGTGCCCACAGCGCGCGGATAAGTCGCATAGTGGAACTTTGTGTGTGCAGGATGTTCTGGAAATGCTCGATCACTTGTCACGGATGAGATCGTGAATGGATAAAAGAGCAAGGAGCCCGATATTTTGCCTTGGACGTGGTTATTGAACTCGCGCGCGAGTTTCTTGTGTCCATCAATGCGAAGGTCAGGGTTATACGCGTTAACGATTGCGCTCAGAAACTCGAAAATGGCATAGTAGCTTTGAACTACGTTCCAGGCGGCGAGACCACCGGAACCGGGCCCCGCCCAGTTCCCGATGTTCGTCCCGACTTGAAGGTATTCGGCGTGTAGCGGATCGCTTCTGACGAGTTCGTTGTGCCAGCCCTTCGTGAGGTTGTGTTCCAACTGGTCCGGAGACACGATAGCGGCGAGGCTCTTCCTCGCGGCGACTGGCGAGACTCGGTTCGTTCGCAGGTACCACTGGAACAACGTATCAAGCCGATATCGTTTGCGTCGTACTGTTTCGCGGTTGGCGTAATGTAACTTGATGAGCCAGCAGAACTTGTCGAGCACATTGTGAAAGAACAAGTAGTCCTCGAATGACTCATCCTCGTCGAGGAGGAGCCCATCGATTGAATCGAGTGGGATGAAGTCTCGCTTGGTCGGCATGGCTTGCCGCGACAACCTACCACGGGGGGTTCATCCGGCTCTCGGATGAGTTGGGGTCGTATCTGGAAAATCAACTTAGCGGCTGAACGTTAAGTTGATCTTCCTGAAACAACCCCAACTTCACCACCATCGGTTAGCACATGTCGCGAGTCTCGAGGGGAGCTTTTACCATCAACCTCAGAGGAGAGCCCTGCCTCCCTGGATCTCTTGGATCACGCCTCCCGAACCGCACTCATTCCGTGCGGCACAGGCCTGACCCTCCTAACCCCCAATCTCGCCGCCATCTGGAAGAGGGCCGACGCGGAGCGGCGTGACCAGCTGCTCACCGACGTCTCCTGAGCGGACGTGGTGCCTGACTCCGCGCGCGAACGATCTGGTGGCCGCGATCGATTCCGGATTGACGCGGCCGGAGAGCAGATACGAGGCGAGCAGCGAGTGGTTTGCGGTTCGAAACAAACGCGCTGTGGCGGAAAACAATAACCGAAGATCTGACCCTGGTCTGATCCCTAAGCCAATCATGTGAACTGTGAGGCGGCTATAGTTACTGCGACTCCCGCACGAGCTCGATCGCTCCGGGATGTCCGAACGACGCCGCCCGCTCGATCCAGACGTTCGCGCCGGCAGCAGGCGGTGCGCCGGTCGCCATTTGCACGCCCAGCTCGAACATAGCGGAAGGCACGCCGCCCTCCGCGGATGCGGACAGAAGCTCGATCGCCCGCCGACGATCTGCCGTGCGGCACGGGCCACGCATCATCGTCATCGCGTAGTCATACGGCACTTCCGGCGAGTGATTGCTCTTCCACAACAACGAGGAGAACCAAGCAGCGGCTGACTTGCAGTCACCGCTCTCAGCCGCGCGGACAGCCAGAAGGCGCTGCGCTTCCGCATCGCCGGCCAATGCAGCGTCAAGCAGGAGTTGCCGCGCGTCGTGACGTCCGGGGTCGAGCAGGGCGAGGAGGCGCTTCGCACGCGCGGGCGTGAAGCGAGCGCCCGGATCGGACAACCGCACGCTTTCTTCGAGCGACGTGACGGCGTCGCGTAGCGTAATCCGCAGGTCGCCGGGAGGCGCAGCGAAGTAGCCATAGATCAGGGCGCGCGTCTTCAGCCATGCCGCCGTCAACTGAGACGATCGTGCCTGCCAGACGGCGGGCTCAATCGCGTCGACGTAGTCCACCCACTCTCGCAACTCGAACTGTAGGAGATCGCCAGTGGCCGCTTTCGCCAAGCGCTCCGCATACGCCGCGGCGAGGTCGACCGGAACTCCGAAGGGCAACTGTTTGATCAATGCCTGCCCGATGTCGATGTCGTCGTTGCCGAGTACGGCGAACCGCGCCACGCGTGCGCCAAGCCGGGGGGGCATGTGCAGAAGCTGCTGGAGAAGAATCGGAATCCAGAGGTGCCGCGCTCCAAAGGGGGCATTGCCGCGCGCTTCGAGGACGTCGAGAGCCGCGGCGACCTCGTCCCACCGTTGCTCTCTGGCGGCCGCAATCGAGAGCAGCGACCATTTCATCTGTACGACGGAGACGCAGGCGACGTGGATAATGACGAGAAGATCGTCGCCTTCATCCTTGGCGCCGACGTTCATGTCGATGTGACGGCACCCTCCGGCGCTCGGATAACCGGCTGGCTGCATCGCCGCGGCGATCGTCTCGTGGTTCGGGTCGACCGGTACCCAGGCCACGTAGTCGGCGGGACCGTCGTCATCGGGCAGGTACTCCGCGAGCGTGCGGAGGGCGTCGTACTTCAACTGTGGCTTCTTTAGAGCGGCGTCGATCATGGCGGCAAGAACCGCGAAATGCGGAAGGCTCAACTGATTCGGCTCCGCAGGGCCGACGTTCATCAGTGCCAGGAACGACCGGATTTCGTAGCGCGACATGCCGAGATAGACACCGGGGACCGCCATCGCCAGAACGCGCGCGATCGGGTTTCTGGCCCGTATCGCGAGCGTCCGTGCCCGCGCGCCGAGATCGGGCGACGGATCGGTATGCGCGGACTGCCATAGCAGGTAAAACGCGGAAATGAGCTCCTTCGCCTGCGCGTCCATGGAGGGGCTCTTCTGCAAGTCTGTTCCGTCGCTTCCCTCGTGAGCCGGCAGGCCGGAGACCTTCGCGATGTCCCCTCCTTCATGGATGCCGATGTACACCGCCGCCGCGACGAACCGCTGCACGTCGGTATAGTTGCCTTCGGCCAGCACCTTCGGTAGCTCGTTGGCTATCAGCCGGAGATGGCGCCACAGCACGAGCTCGTCGCCGGTCGCGCCTGACGTGAACTCCTGCGCACCCTGCTGCTTCACGCGCTCGTTGGCGTCAGTGACCGCCTTGAACTGCGGCGCGAGATGCGCGAGGTCCAGCATCGACCAAGCGGCGTCCGTGAAGCATTTGGGAACGTCGCGGTGAGGAACGAAGAGGCAGGGATACACCTTCATGACGATTTGAGTGAAGCCAGCCGTGTCCTGAAACCAGTCCTCGGCATCGATGCGCTGGGCGAGCTGAAACGCCACTTTGTCGTTGTCGTCCCTGCGAAGCCCGGAGCTGACGGCTACCGCCACCGGCCGATATCCTGCCGTGATCGCCGGCAGGAAGTCATCAGCGTTCAGAATGTACTGCTGCGGATCGCGACCGCTCCGAATCGCGTAGTCGAGCGCCACCGAATACAGCATCTCCACCACCTTCTCCGCCGCACCGGGTGTGAAGTCGATCTCGGCGTAGCGAAGGTACTGGTGAGGAATCTCGCTGACGCGCCTGGTCAGCGCCAGGAGGCGCGGGAGCTTCGTCGGAGCGGACGGCAGGCGCGCGAAATCGTCCGAGATCGCGGCGAAGAGGGCACGGCGGGCGGCGGACAATTCCTGGACGGAGACCGCATCCGCCTTCAGAAGCCATTCCAGCCGCTGCAACGGAATGCGCCCTTCTCCCTCGGACAGCGCCTTCACGACGGCGGGCTCCGAGCTGTCGATGGGAGCAGCCGCTTCGACAAGCGATTTCGACAGCACTTCCAGAGCAGCGTGGTGGCGGCGTGCCGCTGCGCGGACGTCGGTGATCGATCGTTTCGTGGCCGCATCGAGGCGCGTGATGACCACGTTCGTTTCGAAGTCGCGGTCCGACGCAGAGGTGTCGAACGCTTCCGCAAGCGCGATGCGCGAGAGGTCGAAGTCGTCCCACAACGCGCCGTGAGCCGTCGCCACCTGTCGCGCTTCGTCCCTCCTGCCGATCACGATCAGCCGGAGGTATCGTTCGCGCGCAAACCGTGCGGCGTCGCGCACCTGACCTTCCCGCAATGCCGCCTTCAGCAAAACGTCGTACGCGCGCGCCGCCTGCGCCGCCTCGGTGAGTGTCGATGCAATCCATTCTCCGCATTCGATCTGCGGCGACATTGCCGCGGTAATACAGTCGCGGCATCGCGGCGCATCGAGGAGCGCCGCCAGCTTGTCGACCACGGACGCAGGCGGCGGAGCGGCCGCTTCTTCCGGATGTTCGAAGCGCTCGGACAGCTCGCATACGGTGCGGCTGGCGTCGACGGAGCATGCGTTCGTCGCCGGCTGCTGCGTCGCGGCCGGCAGTCGGCGCCACTGGAAAATGAGATCCTTCATACGCGCCGTGCGCGTCGCCAACTCCTCCGCCTTCACCTCGCGAAAGCCCTCTTCGGCTTTCGTCAGATCAGCCAAGGCTGGCTCGAAGGCCCGCAGCCGCGCCAACGCGACGCCGCGATAGAAATGACCCCAAGGCGACTCCTCGATCTTTAGGCTCTGATTTGCCGCGTCGTATGCGGCGATTTGGCCGTAGTAGAGCCACGAGAGAAGATCATTTTCGACCGGGTGGTGAAAGCAGAACAGATCATCGCTCTCCACCACTGTACGCGCCTTTTTCAGGAGTGTTGCCGCCTCACCCGACGGCGCCGCCGGCGCGCCATCATCACGTGGCAGGAGCGGAAATTTGGTGTCGACGACGCCAGAATCCGCGCGCAACGGTGCCTCAGCCGGCGTGCCCGCTGACGGCTTCCTGAGGACCGTCAGCGGCAGCTTTTCGTTGTAATTCGGAGAGATGACCGGCGTCTGCTTCGACGGAAATGCCGAGGCCGTGCGCTCCGCCACCTGGCGGCGAAGAAACTCGTAAAGCTCTCCCGTCGTGACGATGCCATTGCCGTCGCCAAACGGCTTCCCGTCCGCCGCCCCTGCCAGTCCCTCCAGCAGGTAGTGCGTGAAAACGCCGTGTCGAAGCGCCGGGTCTTCCCACGCCACTTCGCGGCTGCCGGCCGATAGAAAGGCGACGAATGTCGAATCGGTGCCGAGAAGCTGCTCTTTCCAGACGGATCGGAATCGCTCGGTGATGTTGCCGTTGTCGCCGCGGCTTCCGGCGTCCGGAATCGCACCGCCCGCATGACAGGCATCGATGAAGATGACTACATGCCGCGCTGAGATCCACTTGCGCAGCTCGTGAATGAACTCGTCGACTCGGTATCCGTACGCGGCGGGCGCCGTGTTGGAGGCCTCGTACGGCATCAGGTATGCGTCGTCCCGCTCCATCTCGCCGTGGCCGGCGAAGAAGATGAAAACGAGGTCGTCGGGCCGCGCGGTGTCGAGGCTCTGGATGGCCTTGTGGATCTCGCCGCGGGTCGCTTCGCCGCCGAGGAGCTTCGTGACGTGCACCGACAAGCCGTTTGCGGCGGCCTGGCGCGTCCAGAAGTCAGCGAAGGCCGCGGCATCACGGTCGGTGTACTCCAGGCGATGATCGGCTGGATAGTTCGGATATCCCTTCACCCCGATGGCCAGGACGTGGATGTTGACCTCGCCCGCGACAGCCGCAGTCGCGGCAAGGACGGAAAGGAAGGCGAGCGCGGCGGCTTTCATTTCTGAGACGCCGCGAAGTAGTAGCCGATCGCGCCGGCGACGATCCATGAGAGGAACGCGGTCGTGCTCACGATGCGCGGGAGGGTCTCCTCCATCGACACGTGACCTAAGAGCGGCTGTAACAGCAGCGCCGCCACGGAGGCGATCCACAGCGCAGACCCGCACAGCGCCGCGGCCCATGCGGTCTTCGGATCCGGTCCCGCTTTCTTCGCCGGTGCGGCCGCCGTCCAGAAGAACGTCAGCATGGCGCCTAAGTACGGGCCGAATGCGGCACTGAGCGTCGACAGCGCGCCGGCGAACGACTCAGGCCCGATCCAGTCCGCGAGGTAGAGTGCATAGATATAGACGAGAAGAGAAGCAAAGCCGCCGAACCATAGGAAAAGAAGAACGCGCCGCTGATCTCGAATGGCCATCACTCTGCCGGCAGGAGCGCAACGAGGCGGTGTTCGTGCTCGCGAAAAATGTCGTCGCTGCTCTCCGGCCGCCAGGTCGACTCGAGCTTGCGCCGCGTCTGGATAGCAGTCGAAATGGCGATCAATGCAGTGCCGGGGACTCTCCGCGGAAAGGTAACGTCGACGAGAAAAGCGGTTCGGCGGTTGCGGATGTTCGTCTCAGACGTCTGCCGCCCGGACGGCAGCTCGCGCGGATTGGTGAGAAATCGCAGCCTGCCGTCGGGCAGCAAGTGTTCATAGACGGAGAAGCCGAGAGCCCCCTGTAGCACGTCATGCAGTTTTTCAGCGAACCGTGACGCGTTCTGCACCGTCCGGCGCTGTTCGTTCGCGGCGTGGAAGTCCGCCAGCGTCGGCCACTCTTCGAACATGCCGCGCGCGCCTCGATACCGCGCCTTGGCGGAGGACGTACGAACCGCTCCGCCGCAATCCGCAACGAGCGTGTACTCACCATCGAGCGAGGCGTGAATCACCGCTTCGCTGTCGGCCGCGCGGACTCCCGCCCCGGTGACGTAGGCGCTCGAACATCCGGGTGCGCTCCACGTCAGACGAACGGTCCCGGAGTCGGGGACCGCGGTTGCGTGAAAGCGGAGGTCCGACGCAAACAGTGAGAGCGTGACGATCGTCGCCGCTGCAGTACTGTGCCCGAGACTCCTTAATTCGAACATGCGTGGAACAATTTAAGTATATCAGGATCGTTCCGGACCATGCCGATTACTCAACGCGCTCTTCGAAGAGAGCGCAGGTTCATACACCTCGCCAAAGGCTCGTTTAGAGAAGGCTTTGATAACCTGCGGATCGCAATCGATGGTTTCCGTCTCCGAAGAAAGAGTCAGCAATCGACAATTGGTCACGCGCGTTGATGTCAAAGGAAACTCGGAGGCGAGAAGCAAATCTACGTTGAGATTCGCTATTGGTAGCGCATACGGGATTTGAACCCGTGTTACCGCCGTGAGAGGGCGGCGTCCTGGACCCCTAGACGAATGCGCCAGATGGTGGGAGCGCGAGGGTAGCCGGGGCTGTCTCGCGGTGTCAAGCGCGGTTAACCTGATGCCCCGAAGGGGCATTCCCGCTGCGATGGGCACCGAGCGCGTGGGGTGCCGGGGCCATCGGATGCGTCGCCGACTCCTTCTCACGTGCGTCCTGCAATGGCCTCTCGGATCTCGCGGGCGATGAGCGCGGCGTGCGCGGTGAGGCCGTGATCGCCTTCGTCGACGGCGATGAATTTCGAGGAGGGAGCCAGGCGTGGCTGCCACTGGCGCCAGGTGTTCTCCACGAGGTCGAAGGGGACGCTTTCGTCGTTGCGGCCCATGATCACGGTGACGGGTGACGTTGGCGGGTCGCGGTCGACGCGCACCTGAAACATCTGTTCGAAGAACTTCCGGTGGATCGGGACCTCGGCGTTGCGGGCGTGATTGAAGACGGGGATCGGGTCGCCGTCGGGAAGTAGCGTGCGCCAGCGGTCGGCGATGCCGAGGGCTGGGGCGATCAGGACCAGGGGGGCGATGATGCCGCGCTGGGCGATGGCCAGGGCGACGAGGGCGCCCATCGAGCTGCCGGCGATGAGGTCGGGAGGATGGGCGCGTGCGACATCCACCGCGTGCTCGACGATGGCGTTCCAATCGAGCGCTTCGAACGTAGGGACGTTGAGGTCGGGTGTGATCAGCTCGATCTCCGGCTCGAGCATCGGGCGAAGCGCGGTGATCTTCGCGCTGGCGGGTGACGATGCGAAGCCGTGAAAGTAGAGGAGCGTGGTCATCGAAAGCTACCGGGCCGTTATCGATCTGGCGTTGCGAGGTCCTTACTCGATCGGCTTCACGCCCATCCGTTTCTTGATGTAGAGCGGAATCAAGATCAGAGCCAGCAGAAGGGCGCAGACGATGGCCAGGCGTTTGAGGGCGTCGCCCTGGGTCATGGTGCCGTTGACGAGGGAGTCTGCGCAGTAGGTGAAGACGAGGTGGGACGGGATGATGCCGATGAGCGTGGCGAGGGCGTAGTCGCGGAAGCGCATCTTGGCCACGCCGGCGGCGTAGTTCCAGACGGCGAAGGGCGGGCCGGGGATGAGGCGGACGATGAGCATCGACAGGAAGCCTGAGCTCTCGACCTGCTTGCGTACCCCTCGGCCGACGCTGCCGAATTTGTCGAGCAGACCTTCGCCGAGGAAGCCGCCGACGTAGTAGGCGGCGATGGCGCCGAGGAAGCCGCCGATGATGGCGTAAAGCCCACCGAGCTTCCAGCCCCAGATCACGCCGGCGGCGATGACGAAGATGCTGGCGGGAAGCGCGAACACGCAGCCGGCGGCGTAGAGAGCGATGAGCACGATCGGGCCGTACCAGAGTCCGCGCAGCCAGGCGATGAAGTCGTTGATGTGCGCTTTGGTGAGGTAGGCGCGCAGCGGTGTGAAATAAAGCGCGGCAACGCCTCCGGCGAGGACGAGGAGCATCGCGAGCTTGATCGCGTTTCGTTTGTTCATTGGGAGGTTGGGCCGGGGTCGGAGTTTAACTCAGAGCAGAGACAAGAGAGCAGAGACAAGAGATCAGGCCGCAATCTGATCTCTGATCTCCTGATCTCTTGTCTCTGATCTCAGGCTCATGGCGCAGAGGTCACTGTCTCCGTGGCCTGCAGTGCGATCGTAACCGAGGGCTTGGCCAGGCCTTTGGGGTGGGAGACGCCGGAGAGGGTGGTGAGTGTGAGGCGGCGCCATTTCACGGGTTGATCGAGCGTAATCTCGATCTTCGAGGTGACCGCGGCGTCGGCGAGGGAATCGAACTTGATCTCGCCCATCGAATCGATGGAGCGGACGAAGGAGAGCTCGATGATGGCGACGCGGTGGCCATCCTGGTTTTCGATGGCCTTTAGCGTTCCTCGACCGGGAATGGTCTTCACGACGTGCCCGAGCTCGTCGTAGCAATCGGCGAGCAGCGAGGCGGGGACGTTCCACGACGCGCCGACGGTGAGCGCGTACGGCGCGATGCAGAAGTTGGCCGACTCGACGCGAAGGGCGCGTTGCGCCAGCTCGGTAAGTCCCATCGTCTCGTCGACGGTGAGGTCCGGGCCAGTATCCGGCGTTACGGTGACGTTCCTCCCCTTCATCACGAAGAGCAGCGAACGGCCGTTCATGACGCCGAAGGTGTTACCCGATTCCTCTTCGTGGATGACGCGGCCGTACACGCGGCGGAAGCGCGAGCCGGCGGCGTCGCGCGAGAGCGTGGTGTCGGTGTACTCCTCGCGGTCGGCGCTGGCGATGCGCTTCGTCGTCAGGACGGTGCTGTCGAGGTCGCGAATGGTGCTGGTGCCGGCGATGTGAAGTTCCGCGGTGCCGTGAACGACGACACCGGTGGGAGCGTTGATTACGGGAGCGATGCGGACGGTTTCGACGGCGCGGGCGTTCGCGGCGGCGATTAAAAACAGCAGTCCAACGCAGAACGCGGCGGCGGGACGCCGCCGGGCCAGCCGGCGGGACGCCAGCGTTCCAACGCGCATTACTGGATGCTCTCCACGATGATGGCGATGCCCTGGCCGCCGCCGATGCAGGCCGAGGCGAGGCCGAAGCGCTTCTGGCGGCGGCGTAGCTCGTAGAGCAACGTGATCACGAGACGAGTGCCCGAGGCTGCGAGTGGGTGGCCGAGGGCGATGGCGCCGCCGTTGACGTTGAGCTTGGACATGTCGATGCCTAGCTCTTTCGATACGGCCAGGATCTGGCCGGCGAAGGCTTCGTTGATCTCGATCAGATCGATGTCGTTCAGCGACATCCCCGCTTTCTTCAGTGCGATCTTTGTCGACGGAACCGGACCGATGCCCATGATGTCGGGATCGCATCCGGCGATGCCCCAGGAGACGATGCGGCCGATCGGTTTCTTGTTCTTCGCGTTGTCGGCGCTCGTCACGACGACCATCGCGGCGCCGTCGACGATGCCGCTGGCGTTGCCGGCGGTGACGAAGCCGTCCTTGGCAAAGGCAGGCTTGAGTTTGGCGAGACCTTCCATCGTGGTGTCGGGCCGGAGATGATCGTCGGAGGTGAACAACTCCCCTTTGCGGCCGACCGGCACGGCGACGATCTCTTCTTTCAATCGCCCGGCGCTTTCCGCCTCGGCGGCGCGCTTCTGGCTCTGCAGCGCAAACTGGTCCTGCTCTTCGCGCGAGATGCTGTATTTGCGCGCGAGGTTGTCGGAGGTCTGGGCCATGTAGAGGCCTACGTAACTATCGAGCAGCGCGACCATCAGCGAGTCTTCGAGCGCGCCCTGTCCGAGCTTGAGCCCTTTGCGCGCCCCTCGGATTACGTGCGGCGCCTGTGACATGTTCTCCATGCCGCCGGCAAGTACGGTTGTCGCTTCATCGAGCTGGATCTGCTCGGCGGCGCTGATGATCGACTGGATGCCGGAGCCGCAGAGACGATTGAGCGTTAGCGCAGGCACTTCCTTGGGGACGCCCGCTTTGAGACCGACGTGACGCGCGCCGTAGATGGCATCGCCCGAAGTCTGCAGGGCATTGCCGACGATCACATGATTCACTTCTTCGGGTGCGACGCCGCTGCGCGAAAGCGCTTCTTTCGCAGCGACGACAGCGAGGTCGATGGCACTGATGTCACTGAATGCGCCGTTGTATTCGGCCATCGGCGTGCGTGCGCCGTCGAGGATGACGATGTCTTTCAATGTTGGCTCCTGGTGTTAGAGGTCAAAAGGCAGAAAGCAGAAGGCGGAAGTGGCAGAAAGCACGATCGAGCAAGACTTCTGCCTTCAGCTTTCTGCCATCTGACCTTCTAGAACCCCCGCGGCAACTTCATGCTGAGGTTCTTCACTAGAAATGCGAGTTGATCGGTTACTTCTTCGATGACTTTCGCGGTCGGCTTGCCGCCGCCGTGTCCGGCGCGGGTCTCGATGCGGATGAGTACTGGGGCCGGACCGGACTGCGCTTCCTGGATTGCCGCGGCGTACTTGAAGCTGTGTCCGGGGACGACACGATCGTCGGTGTCGGCGGTGGTGATCAGCGTGGCCGGATACTTCGTTCCCGCTTTCACGTTGTGATACGGCGAATAGGCGTAGAGCGCTTTGAACTCGTCGGCGTTGGCTGATGAGCCGTAATCGTCGACCCAGTAACGGCCGGCGGTGAACTGGTTGAAGCGAAGCATGTCCATCACGCCGACGGCCGGCAGCGTTGCACCGAAGAGGTCGGGGCGCTGGTTCTCGACCGCACCGATGAGCAGGCCGCCGTTGCTGCCGCCCTGAATGGCGAGCTTTGCCGGCTTCGTGTAGCCGTTCTTGACGAGGTACTCGCCGGCAGCGATAAAGTCGTCGAAGACGTTCTGCTTGTGCAGCTTCATCCCGCCTTCGTGCCACGCTTCTCCGTACTCGCCACCGCCGCGCAGGTTGGCCACGGCATAGACGCCGCCCATGTTCATCCAGGTGAGGCGCGAGATGGAGAAGCCCGGCGTCATGGAGATGTCGAAGCCGCCGTATCCGTAGAGAAGCGCCGGGTTGTTGCCGTCGAGTTTGAGGCCCTTCTTGTGCGAGATGAACATCGGCACCTTCGTGCCGTCCTTCGACGTGTAGAAGACCTGGGTGACGACATAGTCCTCAGGCTTCATCGCCACTTTGGCGCGGAAGAGGAGCTGCTTCTCGCCGCTGGCGAGGTCGTAGCGGTAGACGCTTGGGGGCGTGGCGAAGCTGGCGAAGTTGTAGAACGTCTCGTTGTCGTCGGAGCGGCCGTTGAATCCGCTGGCGGATCCAATGCCGTCGAGCTCGACGGTGCGAACGAGCTTGCCGCCGGTATCGAAAAGGCGGATCTCGCTGTGGGCGTCGCGGAGATAGTCAGCGATGAAGCGGTGTCCGACGTAGTTGACTCCCTGCAGCTTGGCGTCGCTCTCAGGAATGAGCTCTTTCCAGTTCTCGCGCGCGGCGTTGCGCAGATCGATGGCGATGAGGCGGCCCTTCTGCGCCTTCAGATCAGTGCGGAAGTAAAGGACCGGTCCGTCGTTACCAACAAATGAATAGTCGTTCTCGATCTTGTCGACGACCGCCACCGGCATCGCGTAGGGATCCTGAAGATCCTTGACGTGGACCTGATTCTTCGCTGCGGTGCCCTGGGTCGTGGTGATGATCAGGTAGCGGCCATCTTCCGAGACCTCGGCGCCGTAGTTCCATTCCGGCTGCGAGGCGTCGTACCAGACCACGACATCGTCGGACTGCGGAGTGCCGAGGCGGTGGTAGTAAACCTTCTGATCGCGGTTCAGGCTCTGGTAGGCCTTCCCTGCTTCGACGGCCGGAAAGCGCGAGTAGAAGAATCCTTTGTCGTCTTTCGTCCACGAGATGCCGGAGAACTTCACCCACTTGATCTCGTCGGGAAGCGGCTGGCTGGTGGCGACATCGGCCACACGGATGACTTCCCAATCCGATCCCGCCTCGGCCGTCGCATACGCGGCATACTTGGCGTCATCGCTGATGGCCAGTCCGCCGAGGGCCACGGTGCCATCTTTCGACCAGGTGTTGGGATCGAGGAGAACACTCGGCGTGTCGGTCCACTTGTCGACCGTGTAGACGACGGACTGGTTCTGCAGGCCGTTGTTCTTGGAGAAGAAGTAGCGGCTGCCACGCTTGAAGGGAACCGTGTACTTCTCGTAGTTCCAGAGGGTGGTGAGCTGCTTGCGGATCGGTTCGCGCTCGGGGATCGCGCCGAGGTAGTCGAACGTGATCTTGTTCTCGGCGGCGACCCAGTCGGCGACATCCTTGGATGTTCGCACGTCGTTTTCGAGCCAGCGATACGGGTCAGCGACTTTGACGCCGTGATAGTCGTCGACCTGATCGACCTTCTTCGTCTTGGGATAATCGATCGGCGCCGTGGATGCGGCGAAGGCGATCAGGGGAATCGCGGCGATCATGATGGCCGCAAAGTGGCGGAGATGCATCGGGTGGGCTCCTTCGAGGCAATGGATAATTGATAATGGACAATTGACAATGGATAGCGGATTGTCGATCAGTGGACCGGGCTCGGGATCAGAGCCTAATCGTAGTGCAGTTCCCAACTCAAGCTGGCACGTCTCGATTCATTCTGCTGCCTCGTAACAGCAGCGCGACGCCTGCAAGTTCCACGATCCCGATCCAGACGCTTCCTTCGATTCCGAAGAGCCCGCCGGTGAGCCAGGGCGTGCCTCGGCCGACGGTGCGGAAGACGGTCTCGTTCGCGACATAGCCGCTCACGTTGTAGCCGAGGATCGGGCCGGAGAGAAGGTTCCAGGCGAGGTGAATGCCGATCGGGAACCAGAGCCGCTCGTAACGCGCGTAGGCGAGCGCGAGGAGGATGCCGGCGAGAAAGAGGTTGACCATCGCCAGCCAGGAGACGGCGTTGTTCCCTCCGTGAAGCGCCGCGAAAACGATGGAGGTGAAGGCCACAGCCACGAGCCGGTTCATGCGCCACAGTTTCTGGAACGGGTAGCCGCGGAAGAGAAGCTCTTCGTGAAAGACGGCCGGCAGATAGACGGCGAACAACTCGACCCAGGGGAATCCGTTTCCGGCGACGTGCCGGAGCCTTGTCGTGAGCATGACGAGGCCATCGGCGGCGGCGATCAGGAGAACGGCGGCGCCGCAACCGAGCAGACACTCGCGCACTGCGAGACGGGGAGCGACGAAGAGGCCGAGCCGCCAGTGGCCTCCTTCGAGAATGGCCACGGTAGCGATCGTAGCCACGCTGACGGCCAGCAACGTGATCCACTGACCGAAGTACAGACCCACGAGCGCGGAGAGATATCCGCCGGTGAAAAGCGTCGCAACGTAGAACGCGACGAAGAGGCTCAGAGCAGCGATCGCCTGCGCGACCGGCTGGTGCTGCCGCGCTGGCAGTTCGGCGCCGTCGAAAGGCTTGCTGTCGATGCGTTCCCCGTTCGTCACGAAGGTCCCGGAAAAACGAAAGCGGCGACCGAAGCCGCCGCTCTCCAGACGTCGTTCTGACCGCGTCTCTTGTTACTGTGCTGCCTCGACGATGATGCCGATGTTCTTCGCGCCGCTGGCGCGGGCCATGTCGAGGAACTTGATCGTGGCGTCGTAATCGAGGTCGGGCGAGCCCTGGAAGAAGACCATCTTCGACTGGTTGCCGTGCATGATGTCGCGGATGCGCAGCGGAAAATCAGCCGGAGAGACTTCATCCTTGTTGATGTAGATGTGATTGTCGGGCATCAGGCGCAGGATGATCTGGTCGTTGACCGCCGATGGAGGGAGGCCGGGAGGGGCCTTCGGCGGAACACGCACGAGATATCCCATCTGCACGACCGGCGTGATGACCATGAAGATGATGAGGAGCACCAACACGACGTCGACGAGTGGCGTGACGTTGATGTCCGATTTGATTTTGCCGCTGCCGCCTACTTGCATGTCAGACCGCTCCTGGTGATCTCTTTGGCTGCGCGATGAGACCGACGTTGTTGAAACCGACCTCTCGGCAAGCCTTGAGCGCGTCGAGCACCGCGCCGTATTTCACGAGCTTGTCGCCTTTGACCGCGATCTCACGGTCGGGCGTGCGCTCGTGAATCTTTTCGAGCTCGGACTGCATCTGCTGTTTGATCACGGGCAATGAGCCGAGGTACACAGTGCCGTCAGCCTTGACCGAGATCTGTAGCTGCTTCTCCGTATCCGGAGTCTTCTCCGGCTCTTCCGTCACCGGCAGATTCACCGGCACGCCTTTCTGCAGCATGGGCGTGACGACCATGAAGATGATCAGCAGCACGAGGCAGACGTCCACCAGGGGCGTAACGTTGATGTCGGACGTCAGCGACGCCGCGGTGAACTTTCCGACAGAGCTATGCCACCGATGAGTTGCCATGGGTACCGGCTTCCTTCAGCAAGTAGATGGACATCTCCGAGCCGGAGTTCGACATCTCGACGGTGAAACGGTCGACCCGGTTCTGGAAGTAGTTGTACGCCCAGACGGCCGGGATGGCCACGAAGAGACCGAACGCGGTGGTCAGCAGTGCTTCGGCGATACCAGCCGACACGGAGGCGATACCGCCGCCGGACGTGGCCATCTTTCCGAACGCGTGCATGATGCCGATGACCGTGCCGAAGAGACCGACGAACGGCGCGGTGGCACCGATGGTGGCCAGAACGCCAAGGTTCTCTTTCAGCTCGGCGACGGTGATCATCGCGGTGCGGTCCATACCCTGGCGGGCTGCTTCGACGGCCACTTCGGGATCGCTGTAGCGCTTGTCGCGGCGCGCTGCTTCGAACTCGAGAAGACCGGCTGAGATGACCTTGGCCAGATGCGACTGCTTGTACTTCTTGGTGATGTCGATGGCCTGCTGGTAGTCACCCTTCGTCAGCACGTTCGAAAGCGCGCCGAGGAGCTTGAGTGACTGATTCTTGGCCTGGTTGAATGTGATGAAACGCTCGATCATCACCCAGATCGAGTAGATCGACATGATGATCATGACGATCACGATGCCTTTTGCCGCGGTCGACATTGAAACCCACAACGCTCCGAGACTCATATCCATGATGCAGTTCCCTCCAATGACTTCCGGGCAGACCGGACGTTCTTTTAGTTCAGTTTGAAATTGACCGTTAAGTTGAAGATGACGTCCACCGGTTGCCCATTGAGAGTCCCCGGCTTGAATTTCCAGCGTTTGACGGCCTCGGCTGCGGCCTGATCGAGACCGAACGGCAGCGGCTTGAGGACGTGGATGTCGGTAACGTCGCCGCCCTTGCTGATCGTGCACTCGACGATGACGATGCCGGAGATGCGCGCCTTGCGGGCGACCTCCGGGTACAGGGGCTCGACGCGATTGATGACGACAGGCGCTTTGACGTCGCCGCCGACGCGCAACGGAGCATCCGGCTTCGGCTGAGGAGCCGGGGTGATCACGCCGCCGATGACACCGCCGACGACACCGCCCGGCACGCCACCTTCGACACCGCCCTCAACGCCCCCTTCAACGCCTGCATTGCTCGGCGCGGCAGCGACCGGGATCACCTTCTCAGGCACGAGCGTGGGTGCCATTTCCTGAACGTTCTTTGGAATCTCGACCGGTTTGACGACCTGCGTCGCCTGCGCCGCTTTCGGTGGCGGTGGGGGCGGCGGAGGCGGCGGAGGAGCCGCAGCGACCGAATACTGGGCCGCCTGCGCGGGTGAGTTCATCGGAAAGTCGACATTCCAGATCGCTCCGATCACGAGCCCCACGACCACGACAACGTGGAGAGCGACTGACACCGGAAGCGTCATGACGCGCTGGATACCGACTTTCTGTTTCCTGGATTCAACGACGGTAGTTTCGAACATGGTCTTCGCCTGTATGTAAGAACGCGATCGCGCTAACTCTTCTTCGCGCCAGCGGCCTTTCTGGCGTTGAGGATCTGCATAGTCTGGTTGCGGATGGCGTCGGCCTGGGCGACGTCGGCCTGCGCTTTCACCGGATCGGTGATCGCATCGACCAGAGCCTGCTGGCGCCACAGCAGGTTGAGATACGCCATCGCCTCGGCGTAGTCGGGCTTCATGTCGATGGCGTGTTGCAACGCCCCCTTGCCCTTGTTGATGAGGTCCATCTTCTGCGCGGGATCGGCGCCAGCCATGTTCTTCGACACCTTCTCGTAGCAGACAACACCGAAGATGTAGAACGATTCCGGGTTCTTGGCGTCGAGGAGCGTGATCTTCTCGTACCACTCCAGCGACTTGTTGAAGTCACCCTGCTTCGCGTAGAGCGTCGCGATCGACTTGACCGCTTCGAGGTCGGCGGGATGGGTTTTGAGATAGCCGACGAAGTAGTCGATGGCCTGGGTGGTGCGGTTGGCGTTGAGATACATGTTGATCAACGCGTCGCGCGCGATGCGGTCATCGGGCTTCTTCTGCAGATAGTTGTTGAGCTCGAGGATGGCGGCATCGGCGTGCGCTTCGTTCTTCGGCGTCTTGTCATCCGGGATGTACAGGCCGATTTCCGAGTAGCCCACGAGGCGCGTGAGGTCATCAAAGCTCGGATCGATCTGGCGCGCTACCTTGTAGTGCTGAAGCGCGGTGGACCAATCCTCTTTCTGATAGGCCTCGTTGGCTGCCTTGATCTCCATCCGTGCCCGGATCTTGGTGCAGCCGAGCGAGGAAAGGGCGAGAGTCAGTGCCGCAATCAGGCACAAAACCTTTTTCATGAAATGTCTAACTCCAAACGTAGTGGTACGTCGCGGATCTGGAAACGGAAGCGAGCTGTCAGGCCGTCCGGGCGGATTGGGCGACCCCTCCCGTGAGATGACGCGCGACTATACCGATCGACTTTTGCACCGTCAAGGCGTTCCTAACACCTGATACCGAAAGTTTTAGTTGCATTCCGCGGCTGTTATTCATGCAGCTCGTCCGGAGGTTGGACACACCACACCGCGGAGAAGAAACCATCTCGTGATCATGCGTCATCGCGGCGTCCTTGTAACACACGGATGCCCCCGAAGCTACGCAAAACATGCTCATCAATACGAGGGCTTGAATTCCTGAGTCAGCAAGCTGATGGTTTCCCAAAGTTCGGGGAACAACGGCTCCCTCGTTCCCTGCTCCAGTTGGGCCGCCGGAACGTTTTTCAGCGACATCACCTTGGATCCGATCACGCGGAAGGCCAGCCGCATGTGCGAGTACCGCCAGTTCAGGAAGGCCTCGTCGTAGTCGAGCATGGCCTGCACGAGCCGGAACAGCTCTCGATGTTCCCGTGGAGCCCGCTCGATCTCGATGACGGTGACCTTGCGCGCGGCGAGGAGTCCCTCGAAAAGCGGCCAGAGCCGCTTGCCGACGGTCAGCAGCTTGGCGAAACCGGGCGACTCTCCCCCGCTGCCCCGTCCCAACGATGAGGTGCGGACGACGTGGTAGTCGGCCGGCGCCATCGTCTCCAGGATCACGATCTGCTGCCGCAACAGATTGATGATACGTGCGCAGCGGTCGAGCAGATCGGAGGCCAGGCTTACGTCGCCGGCGCCGAGCGACTCGGCGGCACGGGTGATCTCATAGTCGACGTGGTGCAGCCAGAGCTCCGCCGCCTGGTGCGTGATCTGAAAAAGCCGCTCGTCCGGATGGGCGAGAAGCTCGGCTGGTTTCTGCAGCTCGAGCAGCTCGGGTACCCGAACGTAGCGCTCGTAATCGGTGTCGCCGCGGCCCTCGAGAATGGGACCTGTGTGTGTGCCCAAGCGTGCTCCCTGGTTGCCTTCGGCGTTGATTGCCTGCGGCGTTGTCGGTTAGTTGCCTTCGGCGTTGATTGCCTTCGGCGTTGTCGGTTGATTGCCTGCGGCGTTGATTGCCTTCGGCGTTGTCGGTTAGTTGCCTTCGGCGTCGTCAGTTGTCAGTTGTCGGTCCTGATACGAGCAGCGTGAAACTTTGGACAACTGATAACCGACAACGCCGCAGGCAATCAACCGACAACGCCGAAGGCAATTACACCAGTTCCAGCATGTGCCCGAGCTTCGCCTTCTTCGCCTCGAGGTACTTGCGCGTGTCGTTCGACGGCGCGATCTCCAGAGGTACGCGCTCGACGATCTCCAGTCCGAAGCCTTCGATCGCTACGTACTTTGCCGGATTGTTCGTCATCAGGCGGATCTTGCGGACGCCGAGGTCGCGGAGGATCTGCGAGCCGGTCCCGTAGTCGCGGATGTCGGGGGGGAAGCCGAGCTTCTCGTTGGCCTGAACCGTGTCGTGACCCTGTTCCTGCAGCTCGTAGGCCTTCAACTTGTTCAGCAATCCGATCCCGCGCCCCTCCTGCAATAGATAGAGGATGACGCCCTTCTCTTCCTTCGCGATCAGTTCGAAGGCTCGATCGAGCTGGTCGCCGCAATCGCAGCGCGCGGAGTGGAAGACATCCCCGGTCAGGCAGGAGGAGTGAACCCGGACGAGGACCTCGTCCTGCTCGCCCATCTCACCCATCACCAGGGCGACATGCTCTTCGCCGGTGATGTCGCTCTTGTACAGATGCACACGAAAATCGCCGTAGGGCGTCGGCATGCGCGGCGAGGCCAGCGAATGCACATGCTTCTCGGTCTGCATCCGATACTTGATGATGTCGGCGACCGAGATGATCTTCAGGCCGTGCTTGATCGCGAATGCCTGAAGGTCGGGCATGCGAGCCATCGTGCCGTCTTCGTTCATGATCTCGCAGATCACCGAAGCGGGCATCATTTCGGCGATGGTGGCGAGATCGACGGATGCCTCCGTCTGGCCGGCGCGCTTGAGAACGCCACCCTTCTTCGCGCGCAGCGGGAAGATATGGCCCGGGCGCAGCAGATCGGCAGGACGGGTGCGCGGATCGATGGCCACGCGCACGGTCTCGGCACGGTCACGTGCGGAGATGCCGGTCGTCACGCGGCCGCGCGCCTCGATCGAGACGGTGAATGCTGTGCCGTAGTTGGACGTGTTGTGCTCGACCATGAGCGGGAGGTCGAGCTCCGCGCAACGCTCTTCGGTGAGCGCCAGGCAGATCAGACCCCGCCCGAAGCGAGCCATGAAGTTGATCGCTTCCGGCGTGATCTTCTCTGCGGCGATGCAGAGGTCGCCTTCATTCTCGCGATCTTCGTCATCGACGATGATCACGACCTCGCCGCGGCGGTACAGCTCAGCGGCTTCATCGATCGTGGCAAAGGGCATGGTGTGATTGTAAGGGAGTGGGGGGTGGGGTGTAGGGAGTGGGAGAGAAATCAAGCGGATTTATCTCCCACACCCAACTCCCCGCACCCCACCCCCCAATTCCTATCCTGAAACCTTGAAACTCTGCTCCACCGTGTACGACTGCTTCGACACCATGTCGACGATCTTCATCTTCAGGGTGTAGTCGCCCGGCTTGAGCGCCGGCTTCACCTCGGCGAGAGGAATCGCGCTGAGGATGGCGTAATGGCCCGGACCGGGCGTGCCGGTCAACGGCAGCGCCGCAGCCTCCTGCAGCGGGGCGCTGATGGTCTTCTTGTCCGGACCGCCGGTGAGATCGAGCTTGTACTGCAGCTTCGGCATGTTCGTGGCGGTATCGATGCCGGGGTTGTTGACCTCGACGAAGTAGTTCAGTTCATCGCTGCTCTTGAAAACCAGATTGCCCTTCGGCACGATCTTCAGCTTGCCAAATGCGAAGGGCGATTTCGGAGGCTCGGCGGTACCGAGCTCGTAGACGTTGTCCGAGAGGATGAGGCGCGACGTGCCGACCGCTTCCTTCGACGGACCGGTCACTTCGATCGGACCGGTCGTCACCAGAACGGGTTGCCCCGCTTTGGCGAGGCCGACGACGGCCGTGTACTTTCCCGGCTCGAGCGTCAGCGTCTTGTCGACGAAGAAGTCAGTGCGCGAGGCCGTGAGCTTCGCCGGCTCTTCGAACATCGTCACGCGCTTGCCCGACGCATCTTCGACCGCGCCGAAGATCGTGTCGGCACCGTCTGCAGCAACACCGGCGGATGCGGGGACGTAAACCGAGACCGGAACGAACGGCTCGCCGGCCGGCGAAATGAGCTCCGCGTACGCGAGTGCGGCGCCGTGATTGTTGCCTTTGCCACCCTTCGCCTCGACGACTGCGGCTTCGAGTGCAGCGGTCTTGAGCGTAGTGGCCGCTGCCGCTGGGAGAGGTGGCACTACCGGAGCCGAGCCCGCCGCCTGGAACGTCGGAGCCTTCGTCAGGCCCGGCTGCGTGATGAAGCTGGCGATCATTTTCTGGGTCATCGCCGAATTCGCATCGACGAGCGGCGTGGTCAGCTTGAAATCTCCATCGCCGTATTGATCGTGAAAGGCCACGTCGAGGCGGGGAAGCCCGAAGGCCTTCTGCGCCAGCGCGGCTTCGTACGTCCAGGTCATGTCGGCCGAGCCGGAGCCACTCATGGCGCTACCGATCTCGGTGTCTCTCATGTTCTGTCTTGTATTCGCCTCACCAATTTTCGACGTGCGTTTCGCGGTGGTCGGCGGGCCGAACACGATCAGCACCCGGCCGGGATCGGTCATCGAGCCCTTTTTGCGTCCGTGGCCGAACTGATTGTCGGCTGACTTCACGCTCGCTTCGAATTGCTCACGGAATTCATTGCGGGGCGTGGTGGGCGTGGGATCGCGACGAGCCCAGAAAAGGTCGATGAAGGCGTCGGCATCGGCATCCGTCTGCAGTGCCTTCCACGCCGCCTTCTCTTCGTTCGTCATGATGTACTGCACCGGGCCCTTGCCCCACTCCGCTTTGGCGGGCGAGAGCGCGGCAAAACCACTGGTGGCCGTTGCTGCCAGAACGGCAGCGGCCATCAACAAGTTACGAATTTTCATCAGTTTCTCCGGTTGAATCGACGTTCGTCCGAAACATCTCAGGATCGGGCCTATTCCATTCGAACGGTGGCGTCATTCGCCGTCGAATTTCTCCATCTCGTCGTAGAGTTTGTCCATCTCCGCGTCGATCTCGTCCTGCTTGATCAGCCCCTTGCGGACCAGCAGCGCAGCGAGGCTGTGAAGCAGGATGCTGTTCTCCACGATCATCTGCTCGAACTGCTCGTCGTCATCGCCTTCATTGCCATCCCGTTCGATGTCGTCCATGAGGTTGCGCCTCCTTCCGCGCTGGTGAGGATGTATCACAAATTGCGCTGCGCGCGTTGTCGGTTGTCGGTTGATTGCGGCTTCGCCGCGTTGTTGTCACGAGGGCCTGTGACGGGTTGCGCCTCCTCTAACGCGCATTTCTCACGCCCCCGGCCCCCAGCTCTCCAATCCGAGGTGGCGTGCTGCACGCGAAAAGCCCGGGCAACCTTCCAGTTTTCGACCACTCGTGATCCGAATAACTGCGCGCCGTCGCGAGAGTCTCCCAAGAGCCGCCACAAGTGGCCGTTTTTCAATGATTTGCAGTCCAAAACGAGCGAAGGCCTGGCCCCAATGGTGGCTTGAGCCGGTCGCGGTTACTCCGCGAGACAACTTCGCAGCATCGACTATCTGACGCTCCGACGTTCGCTTCAACGCGGACGTCATTCAAAAGCTCGCCGCTGGACATGAATATCTGAGCGTCAGACATTCGCAATGTCGACGGACCCGCGAATGTCTGACGGCCAGACGTTCGTGATGACGCCGGTCACCTCGCGAGACAAGTTCGTAGAATCGAATATCTGACGCTCAGACGTTCGCGATGACGACGGACGTCATTCATAGCTCGCCGCGAGTCATGAATATCTGAGTCCTCAGACATTCGCAACGTCGCAGCAGCCGCGAATGTCTGACTGCCAGACGTTCGCGATGACTCGGTCACCTCGCGAGACGAAGTTCGTAGAATCGAATATCTGACGTTCAGACGTTCGCATCAACGTGGAAGTCATTCAATTCCAGCGAGAATGTGAGAAATGCGGGCTAACCACTTGTGGCGTCTGCTCGCTCGTGCCCGAGGTTAACGCACGAAGCGCCCCCAACCGACAACCGAGAACGCGCGAAGCGCAGAAGCTACAATCCGCGCCATGAAACGCATCCTCGCACTCGCCTCCCTCGCCTTCCTTCTCCTCGGCTGCCCGAAACCCGAGGGCTCATCGGCCATGAAGGTAGGACTGCTCACTCCCGGTTCCGTCAACGACAACGGATGGAACGCGATCGCCTACGAAGGTCTTCAGGAGATTCACAAACAGCTCCACGCGGAAATCTCCAATCAGGAGACGAAGACACCTGCCGAGTTCGAGGAAGGGTTCCGATCGTACGGCGAGAAAGGTTACGACCTCGCCTTCGGTCACGGCTTCGAATTTCAGGATGCCGCGCTCAAAGCCGGCAAGCAGTACCCGAAGACGATCTTCATCACGACGTCAGGCAGCTCGGTGGCGCCGAACGTCTCCCCGATGGTCTTCGAGCTCGAGCAGGCCACCTACCTCCTCGGCGTGATCGCAGGGCGCGAGTCGAAGACGGGCAAGGCCGGAGTCGTCGGCGGCATCAACCTGCCATCGATCGCGTCGACGTTCCTCGCCTTCCGGGCAGGCGCACAGTCGGTGAACCCGAATTTTGAAGTGAAGGAGATCTACACCGGCAACTTCGATGACCCCGGCGCGGCCAAGCTGGCAACGCTCTCGCTGATCAACGCCGGCTGCGACTTCATCTTCCATCAGGCCAACGAGGCCGGCCGCGGCGTCTTCCAGGCCTGTCAGGAGCGCAAGGTCCGCTGCTTCGGATCGAACAAGAACCAGAACGATATGGCGCCCGACGTCATCGTCGCCTCGGCGGTCCTCGACGTGCCCGGCGCGTTCGTCTACATGGCAAACCTCGTCCACGATCACAAATTCAAGCCGCAGATCTATTGGCTCGGGCGCCGGCAGCGCGTCGTCTCGCTGGTCTGGAACGACAAGCTCAAATCGTCGCTGTCGCCGCAGACCGTCGCCGAGGTGGAGAAACTCGATGCGGCAATCCAGGCGGGAACGTTTACGGTTCCGCGGGGTAAGTTCTAACTCGAGCCAGGGGTCAGACCCAAAGTGAAAGTGACGAAAAATGGCTTGCCTCATGAACGAAGGACGTTTTTCGTCACTTTCACTTTGGGTCTGACCCCATGAAGCTGACGCACATCACCAAGCGCTTCGGCACCAACGTCGCCGTCGATGACGTCTCGCTCGCGTTCGCGCCCGGCGAGATCGTCGGACTCGTCGGGGAGAACGGCGCGGGAAAGACGACGCTGATGTCGATCGCCGCCGGGGAGTTGGCTGCGGACGAGGGGACGATCGATGACCGCACCTCGGCCGGTATCGTCCACCAGCATTTTCTGCTCGTCAGCGAATTCACGATCGCCGAGAACCTCGCGCTGGCCATGTGGGGGCGCGACGCGGAGGCGATCATTCGCGACTCCGGCATCGCGCTGCGCGACGTCCACCGCCGCGTGGCGGACATTTCCGTCGGCGAGAAGGCCAAACTGGAGTTAATCAAGGCGGTCGCGCGCCATCCGCGCTTTCTCATCCTCGACGAACCGACCTCGGTACTGGCTCCGGCGGAAGCACGCGAGCTTTTCGTCGTCATGCGCCAACTGGCGGCCAACGGGACGACTGTCGTCTTCATCAGCCACAAAATCCCTGAAGTGCTCGAGGTGGCGACACGGGTGGTGGTGATGCGGAGGGGGAGAATCGTTGCTGATGGCGGCACGATGACGGCTTCGGAGCTGGCTGAGGCGATGGTTGAGCGGCGGGTATCGGCTGATGAGGGTCGCCGCCGAGCCGGCGGCGGTACAGCCGGCGGGCCGCCGGCGCTACGCTCGTCGGGGCTACTTCTCGATCGCGATGGGCTTGCCGTTCATGCGGGCGAGATCGTGGCCATCATTGGCGTAGCTGGCAACGGGCAATCGGAGCTGGCGACGTCGCTGCGCGACTCTTTGCGCGGACGTGTGGCGCATATCCCGGAGGATCGTGCGCGCGACGGGCTCATCGCAGAAATGACCATCGCGGAAAACATCGCGCTGGCCGAAACGCACTGGCGGCCGCGCATTGCCGCGCAGACTGCTTCTGCGTTGATCGAGCGATTCGACATTCGCGCGCAGTCGCCGCTCCAGCGCGCCGGATCGCTCTCCGGTGGCAATCAACAGAAAGTCATCCTCGCGCGCGAGCTGGAGCGGAAGCCGGAGATCATCGTGGCCGCCGAGCCGTCGCGCGGACTGGACATCGAAGCGACGCGTTTCGTTCACGACGAGCTGCGCGCTGCCGCCACGCGCGGCGCCGCCATCCTCCTCATCACCTCCGATCTCGACGAAGCATTCGCGCTCGGCGACGCCATCCACGTCATCTACCGCGGGAAACTCAGCGATCGTTTGACGCCAGCCGAGGCGGCGGAGCGAGCACCGCAACTGATGGCGGGTGTCGAGCGGCGAGAGTCGGGGGTCGGAGCGTGAGTGGCAAACTGCGCATTCCGATTTCCGTTTCGCGAATTGGCATCGCCCTCATCGCCGCGACGACCGCGATCGCCGGCCTGGCACTCTGCGGCATCGCCTTCGGCCGATCGCCCGGAGAGCTGCTCGCGATTCTCGCCAGCGGCTCGATCGGCTCTTCGTTCGCGCTGCAGGGAACGCTGCTCAAGTCCGTGCCGCTCCTGCTCACCGGGCTCTCCGTCGCCGTCGCGTTTCGCGCCGGCGTCTGGAACATCGGCGGCGAGGGTCAGTTCCTCGTCGGCGCGCTCGGCGCTTTTCTCGGCGCTCGCTACGGTGTGATCGCCTCGCTGATGGCAGCGGTTGTTGCCGGTGCGATCTGGGCGTCGATCGCAACCGCGATGCGGCTCTGGCGCAATGCTCCCGAGGTGCTCACGACCATCCTCCTCAACTTCATAGCTATCCACCTCCTCGGCTACGCCGTGAATGGTCCACTGCAGGAAGCGAGCGGCAAGTACCCGCAGAGCGATGCGGTGCCGGCAGGAGCTACCTTGCCGCTCCTCGGCAATCTCGAGTTGCACGCCGGAGTCGTGATCGCGGTCCTCGTTGCGGTCGCCGCCTGGTACCTGCTGTATCAGACCGCCGAGGGGCTTCGCCTGCGCGCGACAGGATTCAACCGTTCCGCGGCGAAGTGGGCAGGCGTCAACGTCGACGGACAGCTCATCCGAGCGATGGCCATCTCGGGAGCGATGGCGGGACTGGCAGGCGGCATTGAGCTTCTCGGCGTCACGCACCGCCTCTTCGAGCGCTTCGCCGCAGGCTACGGCTACGCGGGAATCGCCGTCGCTCTTCTCGCGCAGCTCCATCCATTGGGCACCATCGCCTCGGCACTCTTCTTCGGCGCTCTGACGACCGGCGCCGGTGAACTGCAGCGCACCGCCGGCATCTCGTCGATGGTGGCGACGCTGGCGCAGGCGATCGTCATCCTGGCCATGATCGCGTTCATGCGGCGGGGCAAGACATCCTCATGACTTCGCAACTCCTGGCTGCCATTCCGCTGGCGATCGTCGCGTCGACGCCGCTGCTGCTGGCCGTGCTCGGCGAGCTCGTCGTCGAGCGCGCCGGCATGATCAACCTCGGTATCGAAGGAATGATGCTTACCGCAGCGATGACCGCAGTGGTCGCGGCACAGTGGACGCACAGCATCACGATCGGATTTCTCGCAGGCATCGCCGGTGCCGCGGCCATCGGCGCGCTCTTCGGTCTTTTCGCCATCCGTTTCGCCGTCGATCAGATCGTGACCGGCACCGCCATCGTCCTGCTCGCCCAGGGACTGACCGGCGTCGTCTATCGCCAACTCCAGCAGAGCGCGATCTTTCTGCAGCCGGTGCCGCGCTTCGATACGGACATTGTCGTCCCGCTCGCCTGGATCGTCATTCCGATCGTGCTGGCGTTCCTCCTCTGGCGTACCCGATTCGGACTTCGCCTGCGCGCATGCGGCGAACTGCCCGCAGCGGTGACGGCGGTCGGAGCGTCCGTAGCCATGCATCGCTGGATCGCGCTGGCGATCGAGAGCGTGCTCACCGGCATCGCCGGCGCCTACCTCGCGCTCGCCCTTTCCAGCGGTTTCGCCGAAAACATGACCTCGGGCCGCGGGTTCATCGCCCTGTCGATCGTGATCTTCGGCCGCTGGAAGTTCAAAGGCGCGCTCCTCGGCACCGCTGTCTTCGGCATCGCCGCCGCCGCGCAATACGCGCTCCAAGCCAGCGGCCGCGGCATCCCGTTCCATCTACTGCTAGCGATGCCGTACGTCGTGACGTTGCTCATCCTCTGCGGCATCGCAGGAAGAGTGCGCGCGCCTGAAAGTTTGGGGCGGTGAATCTCTCTGCACAGACAATAGTTGTCAGGCTGAGATTTCGCCACTGGTCCGAAGTGATGTGGCACAGACACTCTTGTCTGTGCTCAGGCCACTTTGCGCTATCTCCCCCACTCGCCGATCGCATCCCACACGCTTCCGATGCCGGGCGCCTTTCCTCCCGTCGTGCGTTGCTCCCGCTGCGTCGTTGAGGACAGCACTCCTGCGATCGCGGGAACTTCGTCCGGCATCGTGCGGTGGAGCGACTCTTCGTGATCGGCGATGAATCGCGTCGAGACGAGGCCTTCACGAAACGCGGGATGCTGGACGACGCGTCGGAGCCAGGAGATGTTGGTCTTCGTGCCGAGGACGATGTAGTCGCGTAGGGCGCGGGCGAGGCGATCGATGGCGGCATCGCGCGTCGGGCCAGAGCAAATCAGCTTGGCCAGCATCGGATCGAAGCTGACTCCGATCGACGTGCCCTGACCGACGCCCGCATCCACGCGCACACCAAGGCCGGCGGGCTCGCGATAGAAGCGGATCACGCCGCTCTGCGGAAGAAAACGATCGTCCGGATCTTCCGCGTAGATGCGCACCTCGATGGCGTGGCCGCGCTGGCGAAGATCGTCTTGCCGCCACGGCAACGGCGCGCCTCCCGCTGCGGCAAGCTGCGCGCGGACGAGATCGACACCCGCAACCTCCTCGGTCACCGGATGCTCCACCTGCAACCGCGTGTTCATCTCGAGAAAATAGAATTCGCCTTCCGGCGTGACGATGAACTCGACCGTGCCGGCACTTCGATAATCGACCCCGCGTGCCGCGGCCACCGCCGCCGCGGCCATACGCGCGCGAAGCTCCTCGCTGTAGCGCGGCGCGGGCGTCTCCTCGATCACTTTCTGATGCCGTCGCTGGATCGAACAGTCGCGCTCGAAGAGGTGCACGACGTTACCCTCGCCGTCGCCGAAGATCTGGAACTCGATGTGACGCGGCTCTTCGATGTAGCGCTCGAGCAGAAGGCGGTCATCGCCGAACGATTTCTTCGCCTCGCGCTGCGCCGACTCGATCGCGCTCTGCAGTTCCGCGGACGAGCGAACGATCTTCATCCCTTTGCCGCCGCCACCCGCACTCGCTTTGACGATCAACGGAAATCCGATGCGTGACGCTTCGGTGGTCAATGTGCTGACGTTCTGATCGTCGCCGTCGTAACCGGGAACGACCGGAACACCGAGACGCTGCATGAGATGGCGGGAGGCAGCCTTCGATCCCATCGCCGCAATCGAGCTCGCTTTCGGACCGACAAAGATGATGCCGGCTTCGTCACAGGCAGCGGCCAGTTCGGCGCGCTCGCTGAGAAACCCGTAGCCGGGATGAAGCGCATCGGCGGCGCAGCGGCGGGCGGCATCGATGACGCGTCCGACGTTCAGGTACGTCTCCCTCGCGTCGCCGTTGCCGAGGGAGATCGTATCGTCGAAGTAGCGTCGGACATAGCGAACATCGTCGAGCTCCGAGTAGGCCAGCACCGATTCGATACCCGCCTCGCGGCACGCCCGCGCAATGCGGACGGCAATCTCGCCGCGGTTGGGAACGAGGAGTCGGCGAAGCCCGGGAGTCGCGGGTCGGGTGTCGCGTGTCGCAGCCGGCGAGATTGCGGTCATCGTTTCTCCGACCCCCGACCCCCGGCGCCCGACTCCCCCACCCATGGCGCCTTCTCCTTCTTCAGGAACGCGCTCATGCCGCCCTGCCCTTCTTCGCTCACGCGCCGCGCCGCGATTGCATCGATCGTGTATGGAATCGCGTCGATCAGAGGATGCGATGCAACGTGCGCGATCAACTTCTTGCACTCGCGAACAGCTTCGGGACCGGACGATTTCAGTGCCGTGATCGTCTCCGCAACCGCGGCATCGACGTCGTCGACGATGCGATGGACGAGACCGATCCGCTGGGCGCGCTCCGCGTTGAATCGTTCGCCGGTGAGAAAGAGCGCACGGGCATGCGTTTCGCCGATCTTGGCGATCACGTACGGCGAGATCACGGCCGGAAGGATGCCCAACTTCACCTCGGACAATCCGAACTTCGCGTCATGCGCGGCAATGGCGATATCGCAGACCGCGACGAGTCCGACTCCGCCGCCGATCGCCGCTCCCTGAATCCGCCCGATCACCGGCAGCGGACACTCGTTCATCAACGCATACATCTGCGCGAGTTTCGAAGAATCGCGGACGTTCTCCTCGCGCGTGTAGCTGACCATCCGCGACATCCAGTTCAGATCCGCGCCGGCGCAGAAATTCGGACCGGTTCCGCGAAGGACAACGACTCGCGCGCCCGTCGCGCCGATGCCGCTGAAAAGATCGATCGCCTCAGCGATCAACTCGTCATTGAACGCGTTGTGAACGTCCGGACGGTTGAGCGTGACTGTCAGCACACCGTCCGCTTCTTCGACGAGAAGCGTTTTGTAAGTCATGGTTGGATTGTATGCGGGTGTGGGGTGTGGGGTGCGGGGTGTGGGGTGTGGCGGAGACGAATCGACGACGCTTGTCGAGTCAACCGATATCTACCCGGACGGGGGACCGGAGCACCCGGGTTCTAGCTCCCACCCCCCACTCCCGACCCCCCACTCCCCAAACCTAATGCTTCGCCCCACGTTTGCGCGGAGTCGAGTTGTAACTGAACGTCGGCGTCAGCGTGTACGCGCCGGTCGCGCCGACCGTACCGTTGGGCTCGACGCGTACGAAGAAGGGTACGTTCGGCGTCGGCGAGATCAGCGTCGTGATCCCTGAGTCGAGCTTCGCGGTTCCGCCGGCAGCGATCGTCGTGGTGACCGTCGTGGAGAAGGCGCTGCTCAAGGTCACCTTCAACGGTGTATCGGTTGCGGTCACCGACACCGAGAGCGGCGAAAGTGAGTTCGAAGTAAACGTGAAGTAATCGACATCGAGCGGGTTGCAGATCTTCGCCGAGATCGTCTGGCCGCTCATCAGATTGCCGAATGCAGTGTCCTGCGTATCGTTCGGCTCGTAGGCATCGGTGCACGGTGCGAGCGCGGTCCCTGCATTGACGACGACCACATAGTCCTGTGCCGCGCCGGTCGGATCGCCGATCGCGCCATGGACGAGGACGTGGTACGTGCCGGCTGCCGCATTAGCGATCTCGACCTCTTCGGTCGTGTCGGTATGGTTAGCGGCCTTGGTGGCCAACGCACTCGGAGTCGCCCCGTTCAAAACATAAGGAAACACGGTTGCGCCGGTGGGATCGATGACGCGGACGTCGAGATCGTTGACGAGAGTCTTATCCGCAAGCGGGTCGTCGTCAGGACTGGCAGGAACCAGCAGCACCTCGGGATCGAACCATCCGAGGACGACGCGGAACTTCGACGTCGCCGGCACCGACACAGGAATGTCGACATCCTGGCGATTCATGATCGTACCGGTGCGAATCCGGGAGCCCGTGCCGCCGTCAGCGATGATGAGATCGACCGAGGCTTTCGCATCGGCCAGACCGAAGCCGTAGGTGTAGTCGGGACCGGCAGGGCCGAGGTCGTCCGCACCGGCAATGAGAAGCGTTTTGAGAATCGAAGCCGAGGGCGTCTTGGCGAACGTCTTTCGATACTGCTGCGTCAGCAGGGCGGACATGCCAGCGACGACCGGCGTGGCCATCGACGTGCCATCCAGGGTGTCGTATCCGTTTGCGGGAACCGTCGAAAACTGTGACACACCCTTGGCGACCAACTCCGGCTTCACGCGTCCGTCCGTCGTCGGGCCGCGAGAACTGAACGAGGCGATCGAGACGCCATCCGGATTGAGCGCGCCTACAGTCACCGAGTTTTTCGTACTGGCCATCAAACCGACGGTCGTGTCAGCGCCGTGTGTCGGATGCTTTTTCGTCTCGCAATAGATGGTTCCTGTCGAGCAGCCGAACAAGGCCGGCGTGCAGTCTGTACCCGTTCCATTCTGCGAATAGCAGTATGTGTGCGGGTAGGCGCCCGTTTTCGGATCCTGATCTTCAATATGCTTGTGGGGGGCCCACGGCAGCGTGAGGTTCGGATTGCCGGAGGTCGCATCGTTCCCGGCGGCGTGTACGATCAGCGGCTCTCCCACGGTACGCATGACCGCGTCGTACGGCTCAGACTCCAGCCCACTGTAGGCCCCGTAGCCGTCTTCGTTTCCGAACCACACGTTGCCCCCCTGCCAACTGAACGCGAAATCCCACGAGTTGCTATCAGCAACGCTGCCGACGGCTTTGGTGTCGTCGCGCTTCGTCTGGAACAGCTTGTCTTCGTCGAAATCGCCGTTGGGCAACGCGGGATTGGCAGTGTACGCATGGAGCGTTGCGGCGGGCGCCATCCCTTTCGCACCCGAGTTGATCCCAGCGGCCACCAGGGTTCCGGATGTGTGTGTTGCGTGCTTGTCGACCGAACTGCCCGCCGGAAAATGACTGGTCACCCGGCCGCCAAACTCAACATGGGTCACGTCAGGAAAACCGTCCGGCTCGAAGATTGAGAGGACCACGCCACTGCCAGAGAGGTTATAGGGCGCACTAAAAAGCGGAGTGACCTTCGAAATGCTGGCCGCGACCGCATTGAGACTCTTCGGCACCAGTGGTGGTCCATAGATGCCGAAGACGTGATCGTCGTTGGCCAGAGACGTCACCGACATGGACGGGATTCTCACAGTCAAATGCTGCGGGCCCACGGAAGGGAGCGCGAACGGCGTGTCGATCGTGCCGCCTGCTGCGGCAATCGTGTTCCGCGCTTCGTCGAAGGTCACGTCTGGTTGAAAGAGGATTCGCAGCCGCGAGGTGCTTCCTTTTGCAGCCTCTGCGTACGCGGCGCGCGCGATCTTTCGGGACGCATCGTAGACGGTCAGCGAGCGGATCCGTTGATCGCTCGGCGTAACGTCATCGCTCATCCGTACGAGATAGCGATGATTCGCCAGAGGCTTCTGGACTTCGATCCCCTGCGCGGCGAGCTCGGCGCTGGCAGCCGCATCGAGCGGAACGGTGCTTTCCAGAATGTAGTGGCGGCGTACGGTTCCGCCATCGCGAGGCAGTGCGTAGACAGCAATCGGAAGGATGAGAAGGACGAGTGATGCGATCAGGTGACGGCGCATGCGCGAGTTATTAGTCTCCGTTGACTGCTCTACGCCGCGAAACTCGCGAGCGTCGCGACGAAATTGCCACAAGGCAAGGCGTCACGGTCTGTTCACATCAATTGGTGCCCGAGGTCGGACTCGAACCGACATGAGGGTTAACCTCGGCAGATTTTGAGTCTGCTGCGTCTGCCATTTCGCCACTCGGGCCAGTATCAATGGATGAAGCCTGAAGGATGAAGGATGAATTCCAAAGCAACGTTCATCCGTCATCCTTCCGTCTTCATCCTTTCGCGACAACCTCCTGCCACCGTCTCGCGCAACTGTGCAGCTCTTCCTCCGTCAGGACCCTGTTCGTCGACTTCGCCAGTTGGAAGATCTCTTTCGCCAGCGCTTCGTCCTGCGGATAGCCTTTCGAGTCGAGCCAGTAGATCACGTTCGACAAGCCGGACATCGGGCCAACTTCAATGATCTGCTCGAGACCGAACATTCCTGCGGGAACGCCTGAGTAAACGCGGTCGGCAAGCCACTCGCTTCCCTTCTTCTTCGCTTTGATGATGGCAGCAGCGTGGACGCCCGTGCCCGTGCGGAAGGCGTCGTGGCCGAAAACAGGATACTGATCGGGCAGCGGAATGTGCACGGCCTCGGAAACGAACCGCACGTACTCGGGCAGCGTCGTCAAGTCGTTTTCGATCCACTCCATCAACTTGAGATTGACCATCAGGAGATCGATCGGGGTGTTGCCGACCCGCTCGCCAATACCTGCCGCTGAGCCGTGGATGCGGTCGGCTCCGGCTTCGATTGCCGCAATGGAGTTGATGACGCCGAGGCCGCGGTCGCTGTGGCCGTGCCAATCGATCTTCACTTCCGGATTCGCGCGGTCGACGACGCCACGAACGAATCGGATGAGGTTGCGAACTCCCCATGGCGTGGCGTGGCCAACCGTATCGCAGACGCAGACCCGCTTCGCGCCGGCCTCGATCGCAGCGGTGTAGAGCTTCTCGACGTCTTCCGGCTTCGCGCGCGTCGTATCTTCGGTGACGTACATGACCGGCAGCCCTTCGCCGACGGCAAAGCGAACCGCCTTCGTCGACTGCTCGATGATCCAGTCGAGATCCCACTCCTCCGCAAATTGGCGGATGGGCGACGAGCCTATAAAGGTACAAGCCTCGATGGGGATGCCGACGCGCTGCGAGATCTCGGCGATCGGCCGGATGTCGTTCTCATGCGTCCGCGCCGCGCAGTTGGCGGCGATGTTGAGCTTCGCATCGACGATCTCGCGCGCCAGCCGCTCGACCGATTTCTGGACGTGGGGCCCGGCGCCAGGCAGACCGATGTCCGAGGTATCAGCACCGATCCCGTTCTGGAAGTGCAGGATCCGGATCTTCTCCTCGATCGACGGATCGGTCACCGAGGGCGACTGGAGTCCGTCGCGCAACGTCTCGTCATCGAACTCGATCTTCTTCGACGACGGCCGCGCAGGACGCTCGTTGCCAGCGTTCCAGTCGTAGATGAGGTTCTGGAGGTTCTCGGTCATCGAGGACGAATACTAGCAACTGTGGACGACTTTCGCTGGTCTGTTGTGCCGCTGCAAGGCAACAACCAGCTTGGGAGAAATCGTGATGTGGACGCGCCGTTCATTTACCTTCGGCGGCCGGTGCGTATGCGACAAGTCCATCCCTTCCACGAGATGGGCCTAGATCCATCCCTCGATCGCCTCCTTGGCATTCGAGTAGATGTCTGCCTCGCGATCCGCGAAGGTCTGACAGCCTGGGGCGTCAGGGAACTCGATCAGATGCCGGCGCCCCTCCTTACGCACATAGGCAACGTACTGCAGCGTGGTATCCATCTCATGAGTGCTCATATCAGCCCCAAGCCTCACTGGCGATGACGGCCGGCATGATGATGCCAACAGCGTCCGCGATCACGTACGTATGCACCAATGGTGACCGTGGCCGCGCTTCGCGGTCGTGTCATGCGGCAAAGGCGATGATCTCCAGCTCGGTACCCCTGTCGACACGTGCGAGCATTTGCTCCACCCGAGCGAAGGTCGCATCGGCGAGCGAGTACTCGGCACAACGCTCACACTGCAGAGTCGGAAGACCCTTCAGAATCACAATCGTGTGCTCTCCAAGCTTGAACGGCAAGTCTGTCGTCGTCTGTGTCTGCAGGCTTCCGCAAACGCGGCATCTCATCAGCGTTTCCTCCTGGCAAATCCCGGCTCCCATTCATCAGGATCGGGGCGATACGCGGTGACGACACGCACGTTGTCTTCATCGTTGTCGATGGCGAAAAGGACGTGAAACCCGGCGCCGAGGACCAGATAGCTCGGAAGGTACTTGTCATCGGGGTATTCCTCGATGATTGCATACGAGTCCACGGCGGACAGAATGTCGTCTCGACTGATGAACCTTCCCGCGAGCCGCATGTTCACATGATAAGTCCAGTACATCTGGCGGCTTCGAACGCATCGCTGTATGAACGCGAGTGGATCGTCCGGAAGCCGATTGCTCATCTTTCACACTCGACAGTCATGCCCATGACAGCCCCGTCTACTTCCCCTGAAAATTCGCAGCCCTCTTCTCCAGAAACGCCTGCATTCCTTCCTTCGTGTCCGCGCTGGCGCAGAGGAAACCGAAGAGCGTGGCTTCGAGGAACTGGCCCTCTTCGAATGACATCTCGCTGCCGTGATTGACCGCTTCGATCGCGGCGCGCACCGCCAATGGCCCGCGCGACATGATCTTCTTCGCCATCTCTTCGCATGTGGCCATGAGCTGGTCGGCGGGGACGACGCGGTTGACGAGGCCGATCTTCTCGGCGTCCGCGGCGCCGATGCGGTCGCCGGTGCAGATCAATTCCAGCGCTTTGCCCTTCCCGAGCAGGCGCGCCATCCGCTGCGTTCCGCCGTATCCCGGAATGATGCCCAGCGTAACCTCGGGTAAACCGATCTGCGCTTTCTCCGAGGTGATGCGGATGTGGCAGGCAAGGGCGAGCTCGCAGCCGCCGCCGAGCGCGAAGCCGTTGATCGCCACGATGACGATCTTCGGAAAGCGCTCGATGAACGAGAGGATGAACTGCCCGCGCTCTGAGGTGTCCTTGCCGGTGATGGGAGTCTTCTGCGCCAGTTCATTGATGTCCGCGCCGGCGACGAAGGCTTTCTCCCCGCCGCCTGTGAGGATCACCGCTTTGACACTCTCATCGTCCCGCCCATCGGCAAAGATGCGGTACAGCTCTTCGACCGTCTGCGCGTTCAGCGCGTTGAGCACCTTGGGCCGGTCGATCGTGACGTAGAGGATACCGTCACGAACTTCGGCTTTGACGTTTTCGAGATTCTCGTATGGCATGGAGTGTCCTTTATCCGCAGATGACGCAGATGGGCCGCAGATGAAAAACTACTTCGCTTTGTCGAATGGCACCGGCGTGCCGCTCGCGTAGTCGTAGAAACCGCTTCCGGTCTTGTTGCGCCCGAGACGGCCCGCCAGCACCATCTTGCGGAGCAGCGGCGGCGCGGCGAAGCGCTTCTCCTGATACTCGGCGAACATTACCTCGGTGATGAAGTACGTCGTATCGAGGCCGACGAAGTCGAGCAGCGTGAACGGACCCATGGGATAGCCGCAGCCGAGCATCATCGCTTTATCGATGTCCTCGATCGAGCCGACTCCCTCCTCGTACGCGCGGATGGCGTCGAGGATGTACGGCACGAGCAGGCGGTTGACGATGAAGCCGGAGTTGTCGCGCGCCGCGACCGCTTCCTTGCCTAGCGATTTGGCGAACTGGAAGGCGCGGGTGAACGACTCGTCGCTCGTCAGGATCGTTCGCACGACCTCGACGAGTTTCATCAGCGGCACCGGATTGAAGAAGTGCAGCCCGACGAACTGCTTCGGACGCGCAGTGGCCATCGACAGCTCGGTGATGGTCAGCGACGACGTGTTGGACGCGAAGAGCGCGTCTTTCTTGACGATCTTGTCGAGCGCCGTGTAGGTCCCTTTCTTCAGCTCCGCATTCTCGATGATGGCTTCGATGACGATGTCGCAATCGGCGAGGTCGTCGAGGTTCGTGGTTCCTTTCAACCGGCTCATCGAGGCATCTTTATCGGCCGCCTGCAGCTTGCCTTTCTCGACGAACTTGCTGAGCGATTTGTCGATCCCCGCCAGCCCTTTGTCGAGAAACTTCTGTTCCACTTCGCGGACGACGGTCTCGTAGCCAGCCTGCGCCGCAATCTGAGCGATCCCCGACCCCATGAGGCCGCAGCCGAGGACGCCAACTTTCTTGATCTCTGACATGGTCCTGCTCCTTTGCAGCGGCGCATTCTAAGCGAACGGTGACCCGTCGAGGATGAGCGGCAAACACCTTGCACTGTGATGGCGGTTCCTGTCTCACCATTCCTCGTTCATCATTGAAGTCATGCCGCGTCTCAAACCGCAGGTTCGCCTGCTTTCGTTTGTCTCGCTCCTGAACGATTCGGCGAGCGAGATGATCTATCCGCTGCTGCCGGTGTTCCTGACGTCGGTCCTCGGCGCGACACCAGTGACGATCGGCGTGATCGAAGGGGCGGCGGATGGTCTGGCGTCGATTCTCAAGCTCGTCGCAGGGTCGGTTTCCGACAAATTGCCGAGGCGCAAACCGCTCGTCGTCGCAGGCTACGCGTTAGCCGCGGCATCACGCGCGTTGATCGCGGTGGCCGGCAGATGGCCGACAGTACTGACGGCCCGCCTGATCGACCGGACGGGCAAAGGGATTCGCTCCGCACCGCGCGACGCCATCATCGCCGACGTCACACCCGCCGCGGACCGGGGGCATGCCTTTGGTTTTCAGCGCGCTCTCGACCACACCGGTGCCGTCGTAGGCCCGCTCCTCGCGCTCTTTTTTCTGAATCTTCTTCACGTTCCGATGCGGACGCTCTTCATGATCGCGGTCATCCCCGGCGCGATCGGCGTGGTGATTCTGCTGTTTCTGAAGGAGGAGCCGCGCAATTCGACGGCTTCCGAGGGGCTCGCACTCGAGGCATCCGTCCCACTCCCTTCCCGATTCTGGCTCGCCATCGGCGCTGTCGCGCTCTTCTCGCTCGCGAACTCCAGCGACGCATTTCTGATCCTGCAGGCACATGCTTCGGGTGTATCGACGGCCATGCTTCCGGCGCTTTGGGCCGCCCATCACGTGATCAAGTCGCTCTTCTCCACGCGAGCTGGCGCGTTATCGGACCGCGTCGACCGGCGTCTTCTGCTCGTCGCCGGTTGGTGCTGCTACGCGCTCATCTACGTGATCTTCCCCTTCGCAAGATCGCTCTGGTTCTTCGTGGCGCTCTTCGTCCTTTACGCGATTCCATTCACGCTGTCCGAGGGGGCGGAACGCGCCTGGATCAGCGATCTCGTACCGGCCGAAGGACGCGGCAAGAGCTTCGGCATCTACTACCTCGCCAACGGACTCTGCGTGCTCGCCGGCACGGTCCTTTTCGGCGAGATCTACCAGCACATCGCACCACGAGCTGCGTTCTGGACAGGGGCGGGATTGGCGCTGGGCGCAGCAGCAGCGGTGATGATCGTGCCACGGCGTTCCTCTAGCGCAGCGCGTTCGTAGCGCCGTCGGCTCGACGGCTGTACCGCTGCCGGCCCGGCGGCGGTTTTCGAATCACGATCAAAGTCGCCACCGAGCCGGTGGCGATACAGCCGTCGAGCCGACGGCGCTACACCTCTTCATGGCGCTACGCTTCCCGCGCTACGTCCACTCTTCGCGGCCGGTGCGGCCTTTGCCGGGGACGCGGCCACCTTTGCGGCGGTCGATGTCGGGGATGATGATCTCGCGGTGTGGCCGCGTGAGCTCGAGCTTTTCGACGAAGCGAACGGCTTCGTCGATGACTTCATCGAAGGTCGCTACCGGTTGCGGCGCGTTTTCCCGTAGGCGTGCGACGTGCGCGCGATAGCCGTTGGCACGCTTGCAGGCTTCCGCGAAGCGTGCGGCGAATGCGGAATCGTTCTTCGTCTTGTCGCGCAGATGACGCTGCAGGTCGGGGACGCGTTCGATGTGACTGCAAAACAGGATCACATCGTTGCCGGCGATCAGGGCACGATCGGCGATCTCTTCGTAGGTGCCGAGGTCGGAGACGGCGTGCATCTCCATATCGTCGCTAACGGCGGCGCCCTCGAAGCCGATGCGGTCGAGGAGTCCGCGATTGAGGATGCGGCTCAGCGATGCCGGGCTGCCCGAGGGATCGATCTGGGGGTAGGTTCCGTGGCCGACCATGATGCCGCCGGCTTCGTTGCCGAGTCGCGCGAAGGGGACGAGATCGCGGCGATCAAGTTCACCCAAAGAGAGATCCATCACGGTCTCGCCGTAGTGCGGATCGCCGGTGCCTAGTCCAATGCCGGGAAAATGCTTGAGGCAGGCGGCGGTGCCGGTGCCCTGGAGTCCGCGGACGAATGCACCGGCAAGCTCCACGACCATTTCGGCGTCGTTGCCGAATGTGCGGCGCTCCAGACCTTTCGGCGATTCATCGCCGCGGATGTCGACCACCGGCGCGAGATCGATCTCGACGTCGAACCAACGCAAAGCCATGCCGATCACGCGCCCGCACCACTGCGACATCGCGGCCGGCTCGGCGCCTTCTGCAAACGCCTCGGCGCTGGGAAGGCCGGGGATGAGATGGCGCAGCCGGTCGACGCGGCCTCCTTCCTCATCGATCATGAAAAGCGGAGGCGCGCCCGGCGCCAGCGACTTGATCTCCCGGATCAGCTCGCGCAACTCCTCGGCCTCCCCGACGTTGCGTCCGAAGAGAACGACGGCGTAAGGAGTCGATTCGCGCAGGATGCGCCGCTCCAGGTCCGTCAGCGATGTTCCGGTAAGGCCGATGCCGAGGATGTCGTTACCCATTGCGTGGATCGTAACATTGCGCTGCGCGCGTTCTCGGTTGTCGGTTGGTTGCGCTTCGCGCGTTGTCAAAGACCAATCCGCATTTCTCACACCCTTGGTGCCTTTCCTTGCTACACGGCTTCCTCTTTCTTTGGAGTGCTCTTCCATCGAGCGCCTTCTCCCCCCGCGCTTTTTGCGGGGGGAGAAGGTGGCGAAGCCGGATGAGGGGGGGCGCAAATGCGCAGGACGTTCAACAGCGCCTCGGTCGAACTACCTGAAAACGCGGCATATGCACGAATGGCGTGCTCATTGGAATGCCCCCTCATCCGGCTTCGCCACCTTCTCCCCCACTGAAAAGCGTGGGGGAGAAGGCGCTCGATTGGAAAAGTTGCGATAGGAGAGCGAGAAATCAACCAAAGACGACGCGCGAAGCGCAACTAACCGACAACCGACAACGCGCCGGCCGCCAGGCCGGCGCAATCAATCCAGTCTCTCTTTCAGTTTCGCCAATTCATTCATCGCCTGAAGCGGCGTGAGGGCATCGAGCTCGATCGCGCGCAGGGCGTTGATCACATCCATCTCTCTGGCATCGCCGAAGAGTCCCATCTGGCGCACGGGGACGCTGCCACGCTTCTGCGTTTCGGCGACGACGTCGCGTTCTTTTCGCTCCAGTGTGATGAGGATCTCGCGTGCGCGCTCGATGATCGATTGCGGGATTCCGGCGAGTCTGGCTACCTGAATGCCGTAGCTCTTGTCGGCCGCTCCTTCGACGACGCGGCGCAGGAAGATGATCTGCTCGTTCCACTCCTTCACAGCCACCGAATAATTCGCGACGCGCGTCTTCGTCTTCGCCAGGTCGGTGACCTCGTGGTAGTGCGTAGCGAAGAGCGTGATGCCGCCGCGCGTGGGATTGTCGTGCAGGTATTCGATGATGGCCCACGCCAGCGAAAGGCCGTCGAACGTGGCCGTACCGCGGCCCACTTCATCGAGGATGATGAGCGATCGGTCGGAGGCGTTGTTCAGGATGTTCGCGGTCTCGTGCATCTCCACCATGAACGTCGATTCGCCGCGCGCCAGTTGGTCCGACGCTCCCACGCGCGTGAAGATGCGGTCGAAGATGCCGAGGCGCGCTTTGGATGCGGGAACGAAGCTGCCGATCTGATTGAGGAGAACGATCAGCGCGACCTGACGCAGGTACGTCGACTTACCGCCCATGTTCGGCCCTGTGATGATCTGGATTCCGTTGCGGTCGCGCTCCACATCGGTGTGATTCGGGATGAAGCGCTCGCTGGCGATGGCCTCGATGACAGGATGCCTTCCGTCTTCGATACAAATCTCCGCCCCCTCGGATAACGTAGCCCGGACGTAGCGGTTGCGCACCGCGATCGTGGCCAGCGACGAGAGCGCATCGACCTCGCCGACTGCGCGAGCAGTGGCGAGGATTGCTCCGCTCATGTGCGCTACGTTCTCGAGCAGCGCGTCGTAAAGCCTCGCCTCGATGGCGATCGCTTTCTCTTCTGCGCCGGCGATCTTCTCTTCCAGCACTTTCAGGTCGGGCGTGATGTAGCGCTCGGCGTTGACCAGCGTCTGCTTGCGGATGTAATCGTCCGGTACTTTGGCCAGGTTCGACTTCGAGACCTCGATGTAATAGCCGAAGACCGAGTTGAAGCGGATCTTCAGCGAGCCGATGCCTGTTCGTTCGCGCTCCCGTCCTTCGATCTCGACGAGGATCGTCTTCGAGTCGCGGGCGATCGTGCGCAGCTCGTCGAGATCGGCGTCGACGCCCTGCTTGATCGCGCCGCCGTCGCGCATGTTGAGCGGCGGCGTATCAGCGAGCGTTGCCGCAATCTGATCAACGACCGGCGCGATGGGATCGAGAGCGACACGCAGACGCTGGAGCAACGGGCCATGAAGCGGAGCCATGACCGTCCGTAAGTCGTCGACCATGAGCAGCGAATCGGCGAGAGTCAGGCACTCGCGCGGCGTGGCCGTCCGCAGCGTCACACGCGAAGCAAGCCTCTCCAGATCGGCGATGCGGGAGAGCCGCTGCGTCATCGGTTCGAGGATGGCGCGCGACCGCGTCAGCTCGTCGACGGCATCGTGGCGGTCGAAGATGACGTCGCGCGACTTGAGCGGACGCGTGATCCATTTGCGCAGCATCCGCCCACCCATCGCCGAGCGCGTGGCGTTGACCACGCTCCAGAGCGAGGCGCGCGGACGGGCAGCGTCGCGCGAATCGAGAATCTCCAGATTGGCGAGCGTGGCGGCGTCGAGCTGCAGGAAGTCGGCTTCGTGATCGACGCGTAGGCCGAGAACGTGATCGAGCGGTTTTTTGTGACTGGCAGCGGCGTAGCGCAACGCCGCACCCGCAGCACCGATGCGCGGATCGTCGCCCTCGAGGCCGAAGCCGCGCAACGACTGCGTCCCGAAATGGCGGGAGAGGTAATCGTGCGCCGCCAGCGTTTCGAACATCGACGGCTCGACCGGCGTGACCGGAATCTCCAGCGGGAACGTCGTCTCACGCGGGACGATGGCCTCGCGCGGCGCAAAGCGCGCGATGTCATCCGCAAGCCGCGGGTCGTCGACACCGGCATACGAGGTAACGAAGAAATCACCGGTGGAGACGTCGAGGTAGGCGGCGCCGATTTGGGGGGTGGGGGGTAGGGTGTGGGGGGTGGGAGCAGAAGCGGGCTGTGAGCCGTCAGTGTCCGAACGCGACGACTTATCTCCCACTCCCCACTCCCCACCCCCCACCCCCAACGCAACCAGATAGCAACTCTCCCGATCAACGATGAAACTCTCCGTCGCGGTGCCCGGCGTGACGATGCGCACGATCTCGCGCTTCACCAGCCCTTTCGCCGCCGTCGCATCCTCGGTCTGTTCGCAGATTGCCACGCGCAGTCCGTGGCGGATCAGCTTGGCAATGTAGCCGTCGGCCGAGTGATACGGCACACCGCACATCGGCGCTTCGTGCTCCTGCCCTTTGTTCCGCGCCGTGAGCACGAGATCGAGAAGCGGCGCGGCCTTCTCGGCGTCCTCGAAGAACATCTCGTAGAAATCGCCGAGACGATAGAAAAGGATGGCGTCAGGCACCTGCTGCTTGATCTCGAAGTACTGCTCGAGCATCGGCGTGAGCTTCATGGGACGGGACATGGAGTTGTGAAGTATGAAGGGTGAAGGATGAAGGATGAAAGTTGGCTGCGGGCCTTTCGCTCTTCTTATCCTTCCGGCTTCCGAATCACCAGCAACCTCCCATCCTTCCCATCCAGCTCCACCACCACGGCGTCGCGCAGCGCGGTGTGCGGGACGCGGTCGCAGAGAACGACCCAGCGATCGGTGCTGCCGCCGCCCTCACCGCGCGTGGCCCAGGCGACGTGTACCGCTTCGTATCCGCGGTAGTGCAAAGGATCGCGTTGCTGCAGGATTGCAACGGCCCGGACGGCGGCATCATCGCTCAACATCCGGCCTGCGCGGCGCGAGGGATCTTCGCGGTGCCGCGACGCCAGAAAGAGGACCGCGCAAAGCACAATCCACGCGGGGTAGAGCAGCCAATAGCGCCGAAACACGCGCGGTATCATAGCGGCCCGATGACGCGTTCCGAGATCGAAGCGAAGCTGACGGAGATCGTCCGCAAAGAAAAGGATGTCGCGGACGACAAGATGACTCTTGAAACACCCCTCGCCGAGGCAGGCATCGACTCGCTCGACGCCCTGACGATCCTCTTCGCCATCGAAGAAGAGTTCCACATCTCGATCCCCGACGACCGCGCCCGCGCCATCCGCACCTTCGGCGACATGGTGGAGGTGATTGAGGCGCTGGTGTGAGGTTGGGGGGTCGCGTGTCGGGGGTCGGGGGTCGGAGCAGATTCTCGAGTTTTGGTTCGCTTCAGGCTTCGTTGGGAAGTTCCCGGGGGAACGTTTCACGCGGAGAGCGCGGAGAAGTGCAACCGCGTCCCCCGCGTCTCCGCGTGAAACGGTTCTCCTCCCACAACGACGCGTAGGCTCCGACTCCCGACCCCCGATCAGCGACTGCCCCACCCCCGGCACCTGATTTGCTACTCTTCACCCGAACACCGGAGGCCGTCATTGATCGTCGAAAAGAAGCACGCCGAGAACTTCACGATTCTTTATGTCGAAGGGCTGATCAAGCTCGGCGAAAGCGCGGAGTTCTTTTCCGCCGCGCTCGAGAACGTGCTCAAGAACGAGAGCGCGAACGTCATCATCGATTTCACCAAGATCGACTACATCGACTCCACCGGCATCGGTGAGCTCGTCGGCTACCTCGGCAAGTTCACGAGCCAGAACCGCAAGCTCATCCTCGTCAACCCCTCCGAACGCATCCTCAAGCTTCTCAAACTCGCCAAACTCGACTCGGTCTTCAAGATCTACAACACCGAGGAAGAAGCGGTCAGCGCGGAAAGCGGCAACGCAGCGAAGAGCGCGTGAGAGAGGTAGAGATAGGAGACAAGAGATCAGAGGTCAGGTCGCCTTCTGGTCGCTGATCTCCTGATCTCTGATCTGTCTTTCTCCCACCCCCCACCCCCCACCCCCAACTCCCCACTCCCTACGACCCGATTTGAGGTAGGGTTATGGCTGCGGTCGTCACTCCTAACTATTGAGAGAGAGAAGGAGGCTTCCCATGGCGGAATGGTCCATCGTCATCTCGGGTCCGGCGGGGTCAGCGAAGTTCGATCCCAACCCACAACCAGTGTCTTCGAACGACATCGTCTTTTGGTCGAACCGTACCGACGATCCGCACACGATCGTCATCGACGGGCAACCCAAAGTACTGCCTATGCCTGTGCCACCGTGGGGATCGTCGAAGCCGGCCTACCAGGTCTCGGCGGCGGTCACCTACCGCTGTAAAGACCACGACAACGAAACAGGCTCGATCACGATCAAAACGGCGGTGCTCCTGCTGGCCCTCATGACCGGCTTCTTCGCGCCGTCGCTGAAGGCGCAAGTGACGTGCGGGCAACTCATCGGCGGCGAGTTGAAGTCACCCGCGGAGATCGGCGTCCACGACGCGACCAAGCGGACGACTAGCGGAACACTCGTCACCAGCGGCGAGAAGCAGCTCATCGGGGTTCCAAAAGGGAACCGCGTGACGACCGGGCCGATCACGGAGGCCAACATTACGTGCAATGCGCAATGGATGCGGACGTACCGGAATCACGAGCCGGCACCGGATAGCCAGCAGCCCAACGCGCCAGCGGTGCTTCCGGAGCCCGGCCCGACGATTCGCACCCACGTGGGCGACCTCGTCGAGCTGACGTTTCTGAACCTGATCGACGACCTCAATTTCCCCGGCACCGACACCGGCGACTGCGACCAGGTGCAGGGCAACAACGGTCAGGTCTACCCGCAGACCGACAAGATGCCCAACTGCTTCCACGGGTCGGTCTTCACGAACGTTCACTATCACGGCACGCACACCAGTCCCAATTCCACGGCCGACAATGTGTTCCTCGAGATCGTCCCTTCGCCGCGGTCGAAGAACAATGCCCGTACCCCGTCGATCACGGCCGCGAGCGTGAAGGATCAGTTCGCGGAGTTCTTCGGCAACTGCGAGAAGAACGTGAACAACCCTGGCAGCGCGCAGATATGGCCGCGGATCTGGAACCAACTGCCTCAGGGGTATCGCACCGAGCAGGACAAGGAGCTGGGCAAAGCACAGCCAAACCTGCTCAAGGCCAACGCGAACGCGATCGAGAACGGCGCGTTTCCGCAGAACTACATCGGCGCGTTCCCATACTGCTATCGCCTTCCCGTCTACACGTCCAGCAAGTTTCCTCCTGATCCTGTCGCAACCGCCGCTTCCCACGGCGCAGGCTCGACAGAGCATGACGACGCGTTGACAGGACGGCCCGTGATCATGGGGCAGGCGCCCGGAACGCACTGGTATCACGCCCACAAGCATGGTTCGACCACGCTCAATGTCGCCAACGGCATGACCGGCGTGATGGTCATCGAAGGCGACTACGACAAGCAGATCAACGCGTTCTACGACACCAACTACGGCCACATCACGGAGCAGGTCATCGTACTCAACCAGATCGGCCAGACGCCGAATCGGGAAGGCGGCAACGTGGGAGCCCCGGGGCCGTACTTCTCAGTGAACGGACGGATCCAGCCGTTCGTCGAGATGAAACCGGGCGCCGTGCAATTTTGGCGGATCGCCAACACATCGAGCCGCACCACGCTGATTCTCAAAGTGCCCGACGGCGTGACGTGGAGACAACTGGCGCAGGACGGCGTGCAGCTTACCGACAGGAATTACAAGTCGAGCCAAAACGCGGACATCGTGCTGGCGTCCGGCAACCGCGCCGATCTGCTGGTGAAAACGGATCCGCGGAGACAAGGTGTGACCTATCCGATCAACGCCATGCTGACCATGGATCCGTCGATTCCCACAACCAGTACGCAGACGCTGCTCAACATCAAGACCACCGCCTCCCAGCCCGGCGACAAAGACGTGCCCTTCATGGACCCGGCGCCCACGCAGCCGCCGTTCCTGGAGGACATCAAAGACGCCGACATCACCGGAAGAAAGACAATCGTCTTCGCAACGAACAGGAATTCAGGGACGCCTGGCTTCACGAAGCAGACGATCGACGGAAAGCAGTTCAACGGAGAGGTCGGCGCGCTCGTTCTGATGAACAATGTCGAGGAGTGGAAGATCGTCAACGAGAGCTACGCGGGGACGAATATCGCCCATCCGTTCCACATTCACATCAACCCGTTTCAGATCACCGAGGTGTTCACGCCGAATGAAACGATCAGCACCCATAAGGCCACGGGAAAGGTCAGCATCGCCGCGAGCTCGGCGAACGTGACGGGCTCCGGTACCAGTTTCACCACCGAGCTCCGGCCCGGCTGGATCGTGAACATTCCGGGCGCGGGAAGAAGAACTGTACTCAGCATCCAAGGCGCCACGGCGCTCACGTTGACCGCTGCCATCGGGACGACGCCCGTGTCGGACGCTGCATTCACGTTTGACGTTCCCCGTTACGTCTTCCTCAACTCACCCGCGCCTCTGGAGGGGCAGTGCTACCTCAACCCCAACGATCCGGCGAGCTGGAAGCCGTGCGTGGCAGCGCCGCAGCCGCCGCTGACCGAGAGAATCTGGTGGGACGTTTTCCCGATCCCCACCGGCCTCAACGTGACCTGGGCCGGCAACACCAGCGGCACGAAGGTCCCCGGTTACTTCAAGCTGCGCAGCCGCTTCGTCGACTACTCCGGCTACTACGTCATCCACTGCCACATCCTCTCGCATGAAGATACGGGCATGATGACGGTGGTCTACGTCGCGCCGCTGCAGCCGCCGTTCTCACACCACTAACTTTTCACGCGAGGGCGCGGAATTTTTCCGCGCCCTTGCGTGCGGGAGTCGCTGATCGGAAGTCGGGTGTCGGAGCGACAGCTCTTTCTGCTCCGGACGCACCGTGCCAGTTCGATCAATCCCTTCGGCTCCTCGATCTGCCGATTGTCGTCTTCAAGATCTGGTTCTCAGATCTTCAAAAGGCGTTTTGACCTTTCAAGATCTGGCGTCCTGATCTTCAAAAGGGTTTTTGACCTTTCAAGATCTGACCCCCAGATCTTCAAAAGGCATTTTGACCCTTCAAGATCTGGCGTCCAGATCTTCGGAGGGCGTTTTGAACTTTTAAGATCTGGCGCCCAGATCTCAAAAAGGCGTTTTGACTCTTCAAGATCTGGCGTCCAGATCTTCGAAGGGCGTTCTTGCCCATTCAAAGGGTGGCGCCACGTCTTCCGAAGGGATTTTGACCTTCTAAGATCTGGCGCCCAGATCTTGAATGAGCATTTTGACCCTTCCAAGGCTGTACGCCACCTCTTCGAAAGGCGTTTTGACCTTTCAAGATCTGGCGCCCAGATCTTCACGAGCCCGAGATCCTTCTCGAACCTGGCCGCGTCCTTCACGTGCCCGGAACCTTTTGAAACTCAGCGCGTCAAACCTTCAAAAGGGTCCTGCGGATCTTCAAGGAGGAGAAAGGTGACTGGCAAAGCAAAACCGACAGTGACAGAGGCGGAGCGGGCAGCGAGGATGGTGAAAATGATTTTTCGGCAGGCCGCAAAGCGCGTTCCGGGACTGAAAGCGTCTCACTCGACGACGTCCAAGCGCATCCGAGGGCATCGAACTGTCCCGAAGGCGTTCATCCGCTCGATGATAAGCGTGGTCGATGATCTGGAAGTACTCCAGAGAATGAGCGGATTCGATCCGGAGGAGGCGCAGGCGGCGCTGCAGTTCGAAGCGGCGTTCCGTTCCGTCGTCGATCAGATGGCAGTCCTGCAGACCAACCTCACGTACACGATCGAAGCGCAGATCGCCGTCGTCGCCGGGAAAGCGCTGCGGGCCTACGCGATCATTAAAGGGCTCGCGCGCGACGGGCGCAATCGAGACTTGGCGATCCGAATTCGCCGCCTCAAGACCGCCCTCGGCCGCAAAGGTCCGCGCAAGAAGAAACCGCGGACACCGGCGTGATTGCTTTCTCACGCGAAGGCGCGAAGACGCGAAGAGGAGACCCGGATTTAGCGCAACCCCATCTCCTCCCCCGCCGACCGCACCCGTTGACGCACATCGTCGTCGCCTGACGCCTCGGCGGCGGCGCGCGCGATGCGAAGCCATTCCTGCGCGCCGTCGCGATCGCCATTCCCGTGCGCCAGTTTCGCAAGCCGCGTGGCGGTTTCGGCGGCGCCCGGAGGGACGTTCGTTTTCACGTAGAGATGAAACGCCTCTTCCCACAATGCAGCGCTGTTGGTAACAACCGCGATGCTGCGAAGCGCGTTCGCGAGATCGAGCGGCGGCGCATCCGCTGCCCGGTACAGCGCGAGCGCCTCGGCGTACAACGGTTCGGCCAGATCGTCGCGGCCATCGTCGTGATGAAGATCGGCGAGGTGGCGGAGGGTATGCCCGAGAAGAAGAGGATCGGCGATGTCGCGGCAGACGGACACCGCCTCTTCGTAGAACGGCAACGCTGCTGCCAGGCGCCCGAGGTCGCGATCGATCTGGGCGATGCCTTTGAGCGCCTCGACCAGCTCGCGCTTCGCGCCGCTCTGCCGCGCCTTCGCCGCCGCCTCGGCGAACAGTTCGCGCGCTTCGTCAGGCTGCTCGAACCGCGCGCGCCTCCCCCGCCGCACCAGTTCGTGGATCGGATCGACATCCTCCACCTGCTCCGGACGCGCACGAAGCAGCAGCCCATCGATGCTTCGATTGCCGGTGAACCAGTCGTCGCCGACCGTCGCGCCGGCAGCGAGAAGCGTCTCGACGATCTCGCGGTGCGCCGGCCTGGGATGGTGAATCACGGACCACAGCGTCTGGCCGAGGACCGTGCCGCCGTAAACGTTCCTCGCTTCGATTGGTGCGTTGTGCGCGAGAAGGATCTTCACCGTGTCGAGGTGCCCTTCGTGCGCCGCGAGGTGCAGACCGGTCATGTCGACATCGGCGCCAGCCGCGGGATCGACGCCAAAGTCGAGCAGAAAGGCGACGACGTCGTTGTGGCCGTACGCGCACGCCCAGACGAATCCTTTTCCCATCTCATCGGCGGACGCTGTCGCCATTAGCTCTTTCACTCGATCAAGGCGGCCAACTCCGGCAGCGTTCTCGAAGTCTAGATGTGCGCCGTGCTCAGCGAGAAATCGCGCGGCGAGCGGCCGGCCGTTCGCCAGACAGCCGCGCACCGCCTCGCCCGGCACGCGCTCGATCGTCGCGCCGCGCTCGAGCAGCAGCTCCATCAACTCGATCTGCACGCCGGCAACTTCTGGATGCACGCTCGTGGCAACGAGGCCAAGCGTCATCGAGTGACCCCCATACGCGTCGGACTCTGCATTCACATCAGCACCGGCATCGAGCAGCAGCCGCGCGATCGCCACGATGTTGGCCGGCGTTCGCTGCCGAAAATCTTCGATGCCGTTCGCGGAGACGTAGTGAAGAAGCGTCGACCGATGATCGCGGCTCGATCGCTGCCGGATCAGCTCCGGGCGCTCATCGAGCAGGCGTCGGAGCGCGCCGATGTCGCCGGAGACGATGGCATCCGCGGCCTCCTCGAATTGCGCATCCGGCGAGCCGGCGTGCTGCAGCTCTTCAACATGCCGCGCAAACTTCGGCCAGCTCGCAAAGCCATGCGCACGGGCGACGAAGAACTGAGCGCCGGCGAGCTTGCTGATGTTGGCGGACCGGATGCGCGTCTCGATGCGCTCGATCTGATCGGCGGGAACAAACCGCTTCATCCACGCGCGCAACGCGATTGGATCGTCTTCGCTGACGACCGCGAGAAGATCCTTCGCCAGCTTCTTGTAGTAGCCGAGGTGAGGGCGGCGCGGGAGAGGAACAGCATCGGACATACGAAACTCCTTTCATCGCATGCCTGGAGTCCGCTCGATCAGGCTGAAAGAAGGTTCGTACCTTCGATGAATTCAGTGGGTGGGCACGGCCCTTTCCGCGGACTGGATGCGTCCCAAACGCTGGGTGCATTGTAGCGGGAAGAGGATGACGTTTCACGCGAAGACGCGAAGAACCCCTTCGCGTCTTCACGTGGTTTGTCTTTTTGACTAACATGTTGGACAACATGCCCAACATGCGCCAGACTGTCTGTATGGAATCTCGAAAGAAACAAACTCCTGCCAATCGGGCCGCCTCGCACGTGAAAAGCCATTGGCGTGACATCGTGCAGGAAGCAAACGCCAACGGCGAAGTAGTCGTCACGAACTACAACCGCCCCGAGGTGGTCGTCGTCTCGATGGAGCGGTATGCGAAGCTCAAGAACGATGCGATCGCTCGCGATCCGTTGACTGCTTTGCGCGCGGAATTCGATCGCGAGCTGGCCGTCCTTCAGCAGCCGGGCGCGTCCGAAAAGCTGCGGAAGATCTTCGCGTCGACTCCCGCGGAAATCGCCGATGCAGCGAACGCGGCACGCCAACGTAAGCGCTGATGGCCGCTTCCAATCCGCCGACGATTTTCGTATTCGCGGGCGTGAATGGCGCAGGAAAAAGTTCGCTCGGCGGCGAGATCATCCGCCGCGGTGGGTTTGACTACTTCAATCCCGACGAAGCAACGAGGCGCATCCAGGCGACGACCGGATGCACGGTCGGCGAGGCGAACGGACTCGCTTGGGCGGACGGAAAGCGCCGCCTCGAATCAGCGATCAAAGGCCGATTGAACCACGCATTCGAGTCAACTCTAGGTGGCCACACCATCCCCGCCTTGCTCAGGGATGCAAGCCGCGCCGGTATCGACGTCATCGTCTGGTTCGTCGGCCTCTCCAGTCCGGAACAGCACGTCGCTCGCGTGCGCGCCCGCGTCGCCGCCGGCGGGCACGACATTCCAGAGGAGATGATCCGCAAGCGTTGGGACACATCACGGCGAAATCTCATCGCGCTAATGCCTCATCTGACCGAGCTTCGGATTTACGACAATAGCGAGGAGAGCGATCCCGCCGGCGGAACGATCCCCAAGCCGCGCCTGCTTCTACACTGGCGGCGTGGACGAATTGTGGCTCCAAGAGCCAAGTCATTGCTCCTGACGCCTGAGTGGGCCAAGCCAATCATCGCGGCAGCATTGAAGCTCCAGCGATCACCTAAATGATGCGCGACCTTACAACCCGCGCGGAACACCTACTGCGCGAGGATTCACTCCCTGACCGCGAGAATTAGATCCTGCGTGCTCCGATGCTGGGCGCGTCCGCACCAGGAGCCGTAGTCAGTCCGGACGATCTTCAGCCCGGCTTTTTCGTAGAGAGTCCTGATCAGCGTTTCGTCGAAGGCAATGGCCTCCTCCCGCACCTCGCGAGAGATCGTGCGGTATCCATCGAGGTCGTACTTGAAATCGAAGGAGCTTTTGCCTGCCTCGATGAACCGTCGCGATTCGTCGTTGAGAAGAAAGTAGGAGATCAGGCATCGCCCGGCCGTCAGCACGCGGCGTATTTCGGACAAGTAATGTTCCACATCACCAGGCAGCATGTGCGTAAACACGGAGCCGAGCATGACGAACGTGAACGATTCATCGGCAAAGGGGAACTGATACTCCGACGCCTGATACCTGCCGAGAGGGTTGTAATACTTGTTGTAGACATCGATCTGCTGGAAATGAAAGTTGGGAAAGCGGGCGGTGATTCTGTCGCGGCACCAGTCCACGCCCGCCTTTGCGATGTCCATCCCCTCATACACTGCCCGGCCATCGAAATACTGCGTCAAAGGCAAGGTCTTTCTTCCAATGCCGCTGCCGACGTCCAGCATTTTCTCGTCAGGTTGAAGACCGCAGATTTCCTTGTAGACGTTCAGGAACTCCTCGCCGTTTGCCTTGAACTCCTCCAGAGTCCCAGGCCCGTCGAACATGTCTTCGACTGGAGGAACCATCGAAGCAAGGCTGCCGAACAGACGCGTCTTTTCTCGCTCCTGCTGATAGCGCCGGATCCTCCGTTTCCACGGAACGGGAATGAGCTTCTTCAGCGTTTTCAGCACTTGGACTCGAGATGTTCGCTCATTTTATTCCCTTCAGAACCGCGCAAACGAAACGCGGCGGCCTCTCGGCCGCCGCGTTTACGGAGGGGTGCTGCGGAACGCTTACTGCGCGAATGTGAAGGCGCAGGGCGAGGTCTGCACGAAGTTCAGGTTGTTGTTGCCGGCGTCGAGGGCGTTCTTGAGCGCTTCCTGGGAGGCGCGCGCCGGAGAGCCGTCCGGCGTCGAACCGTTCGCGCCGAGGCTCGCGTTTGCCTCGGCGAGGATGGCACTGACCGAGGCGTAGCCGAACTGATTCGCGCTGGTCGTACCCGGCGCGTAGATCAGGCGCGAGCCGTTGACGCCGCCCGAAGCAACGTTCAGCGTCATCGCCGTCATCTGCACGGAGAGCATGTAGGCCATGTTCACGGCGGTGCCGTTGAGCAGCCAGTCGTGGACCTGTTTGTAATTCGCCGGATCGAAATTCGTTCCCGCGGCATTGCGGAGATTGAGAGTGGAGAGCACGCCAAGCGCGTTTGGGATGTTGTTGAACGACGCCTGGCCGTTCTTGTTCGACCAGTAGCCGAGCGTCAATCCGCCACCGGCGCCGAGGCAAAGGTTACCGAAACGGATCGTCTTGTCGTCGCCATCTGCGATCGGCGTGTCGACGTGATTCGTGATGACCATGCTGCCGTCCGCAGCGGTGGCCGCAATGAATCTCCAGTTCGGCTCATTCGGCATCGCTTCGCCGGCGTGATACGTGCCGGAATCGCCCACGAGATCGACGGGGGTGGAGCGGATGTAATCGATCCAACTGTGATTGAACCAGTTGATCTCCTGGTCGGCGATGGCAACCTGCCAGCCCGTGATGAGCGTTTCGCCGCTGTCGTACTGGCCATTCGCGTTCGCGTCATAGAACTTGAGGACATGCAGATGGCCGGGATTGACGACCGGCGCGGCCTTGACCTTGAAGTTGTCGGTCTTCGTGGAGCTATTGATGAAGTCGGCCGTGGTGCTGATCCACACTTTGTACTCGCCGCCGGGATTCGTGGTGTCGTCGTAGCCGGCGCTGCCGTCGGACTGTTTCACCACATTGGCCGAGAGGTTGTAGCACTGCACGAATGTGCCGCCGGCTACCGTCACTTTGGCGATGGGATTGTTGCTTCCGTCGCGCGGTGGATTGCCGAGCAGCGCGCCGTTCGGCTCCGTGACGCGCAGGAAGTACGTTCCGTCGGGAAGGCTGGCAGCACCCGGATGGGCCGGGCCGCCGTTGACGAAGACGTCCAGCTTCGACCCGTAGATGTTCAGGTCCGTGCCGTTGCAGGCGCCGTCCGTCGTGAAAATTGCGCCCGGCAGCGGCGGCGCCGCGAAGAGCGGGATCGCCGAAACGGCCAGCGTGAGAGTAACTACTGCGAACAAACGAGCAAAGCACGACCGATTGGATGACATTTGCGTTCTCCTCTTCTTTCCTCGGACCAGGATGTAAGTGAGCCTCTCTGGTTGCTGCTTACATCGGAGAAGAGGGCCGGAGCGCGCGGCTTTTCCACGATCGGAAGATCTTTTTTCGTCTGGCAGGGACCAAGGGGGAGGTTTTCACGCGGAGACGCGGAGATCGCGGAGGCGTCAGAAACTTCTTCTGACGCCCGCCACGTAGTTCACCTTCGACGTCAACTGGATGCCGTTCACGTGCTGGTAGATCGGGAGCTGCACGAATCCGTAGAGCGAGGCTCCGTGGCTCATCGCAACGCGCAGGCCGGGGCTGAGATAGAGGTAGCGGCCGCCGGTGAGATCGCGGTTCTCGTCGGTTGCACCAACATCATCCTTACTCGTCATCCGGCCGTTCAACTGGCCGAGGAGATGGACCGCTTGCGTGAGCGGGTATTCCGTTCCGGCGTTGAGCTGGATCTCATGCCCGCGGCGATAGTCGCCGGTCCCTCGGCCATTCACACGGCCATTCAACGCAACGAAGAATGGGATGAGCGTTGCGTGGCCCATCGGCCCTTCCAGCTCGGTGTTGCGCACGAACGCGGATTGGTAGGTGACGCCGAGGAGCGCGTCGGTGGAGCCGTTTCCGGGTGTGATCGTCACCTCGGCCTCCTCGCCGCTGCTCCCGATCTCATGGCGCGAACCGGTCGCGAACTTCGCGCCGCCGATGAGCCAGACCGACGAATGCGTTGGCGCATCGCTGAACAAACGAAGACGGGCCTGCAGCGTGGCGTCGCCGGGATCGGCGAAGTTCCAGCGCTCGATCTGTGCGGTCTCTTCGTCGAAATGCTCATGCGACCGCGAGACATAGGGAAGCGCCAGCGCGACCTGAAAGCGATCGTTCATCGCGTAGCTCAGTTGCAGCGTGGCAAGACGATTGATCGTGCGAATCTCGTCATGATCGGATGCAATCTCGCCAACGTGCGCGCGCCGGCTGCCGATGCGAGGCTGATCCTGATCGATGTACTGGAACGACAGGTCGAGCGAAAAACGGCCGGTATCGCCGAACTGCAATGCATGCAGATCGATCGGACACGATGACGAGCCGCAGCTCGCAAACGCGCTTCCGGCGGCGAATGAAAACAGAAGGAACAGCGCTCCAAACAAAGAGCCTTTCCGCAAACGGGACCTCCTCGGGGGTCGTACAACGATGGCGTGACGTAGGAGACGTCAGCCGAGCCGAGGAGGGGGCGTGGATGGGATCAGCGGCACTGCGATCGGGACGTGGAGCGTGGCTTCGGAGGTCTGATCGTCAGGCGCAATTTCAATCGCGCCGGCAGCACTGGCCAGAACCGCGCGGTGCGTGGTTACGGTGATGGCATTGTTCGCATCGCGGTGACAGGCGTTGAATCCGAGCGCATCCCTTTGATGCATGGGACACGTCGCCTCGCTCCTGCAGCACGCCGGCCCGGACGATGTCACGCTCCGCCCACACGACGGAATCGCGCCAAGGATCGCGCCACTCGCAAGGAGCGCGCAGAGGATCGCGGCCGAGAGGCGATGCAGCAACATGGAAAGGGAGTCTAACCCGGACAATTCTCTCTGATCGCAACCTTTCCGATCGAACAGGGGGGGTCGTCGCCGGCGTATTTTGCCCCCTCATCCGGCTTCGCCACCTTCTCCCCCCGCAAAAAGCCGCGGGGGGAGAAGGCGCTCGATTGGAGAGCGTCGCAAGAAAGGGAAGAGGTCTAGAAGGAGGAGAGAGGTTCGGAGCGAGCGGAAAGAAGAAATGAGAAACGCGAGCGATCCCCGCTTTCCTCCCACTTTCATCGCAACCTTTCAATCGAGCGCCGAAGGCCGGATGAGGGGGTCGCTCATCACACCCGCCCGTGACCCTCATCATGCGTTCATCCACGCGCTCCCATCACCATCACCCGTGTGACCGATAGCGCGCTGGTCCTGAGTAAGTACCGTCTTCTCGCCGAGACCATGCATGACGTGGCGATCTTTGTTGGCGGGGACGGCAGGATCATCGAGGTGAACGCCGCTGCCGTCAAAACGTACGGCAGAAGCGCGGAGGAACTTGTCGGGAGTCCGGCGGCGGAGCTCTGCTACCGGGGCGACCGCTGCGCGATCCAGCGGACGCTCGAAACTGGGGAAGCGCGCACTTGCGAATGCGTGCATCGCCGCGCGGACGGGACGCTCCTTCCTCTCGAGGTGAGTACCGTTCGTGCCGACATCGGCGGCGAGCATCTCGTCTTGTGCGTGGCGCGCGATGTGGCCCACCGGCGCCGCCGCGAGCTCCTGCAGGCCATCGTCCGCGAGATCGACGGCGCGATCCTGGCCGGGCAGCCGCAGGAGATCACGCTGGAGTTCATCTGCTCGCAGCTCGTCTCGCTCAACGGGTACGCGCTCGTGCAGATCAGCATCAAGGAGCGCGACGGCCTCGTCTCCATTCAGGGCTCCGCCGGCGCGGCGGCCGGCTTCCTCGACGACATTCACGTTCGCTGGGACAGCGGTTCCGAATCCCTCGGCCCCACTGGACGCGCAATTCGCGAGGGGAGAGTTCAGATCTGCGACATCGAGAACGATCCTGATTTCGAAGTCTGGCGAAGCAGCGCCGCGGCGCATGGGCTTCGGTCATCGATCTCGCTCCCTCTCGCGGCGCACGGCCAAACGCTCGGAGCGTTGACGCTCTTTTCGACAGAGAAGCATGCCTTCACCGACGCGATGAACGATGAGATGGGGAGCTTCGCCGATGAGATCGCGCTGTCGATTCTCGCCGGGATGGGACACGCCAAGATCCGCCTGCAGCGTGTCGCGCTCGAGGCGGCCGCGAATGCCATCGTCATCACGGACGTGCATGGCGTGATCGAATGGGTGAATCCTGCATTCACGACCCTCACCGGATGGACGGCGGAAGAAGCGGTCGGCGACACGCCGCGCATGTTGCGATCGGGAAATCACAGCCGCGCGTTCTACACGCGGATGTGGCAGCAACTGAATCATGGTGAAGTCTGGCGCGGCGAAATGTTCAACCGGCGCAAGGACGGAACCATTTATCCCGAGGAACAGACCATTACGCCGGTGCGCGACGAGAAAGGACGAATCGCGCATTTCGTCGCCATCAAGCAGGACATCAGCGACCGGAAGCGGCAGGAAGAGCAGATCCGCTTTCTCGCGCTGCACGACGTGCTCACCGCGCTCCCCAACCGCCGCGCATTCGAGGCCACGCTGGCGCGATTCACACACGACGCCAGCACCGCGCGCAATGCCGCCATCCTCGTCTTCGATGTCGATGAGTTCAAGCTCGTCAACGACTCAGCCGGACACCCGGTCGGCGATGAGTTGCTCATCGAGCTCACATCATTGCTCCAGGCGCAACTCCGGCCCGGCGACTTTCTCGCGCGCCTCGGCGGCGACGAATTCGTCGTTCTCCTCCGGAACGTCGGAAAGAATCTCGCCCATGACATTGCCGAGCGGCTGCGGCGCGCGGTAGAAGCGATGTGGTTCGAGCACGATGGCATCGTCTACACCATCACGATCAGCATCGGGATCGCCATGCTCGCCGAGGGTGATGATCCGAAGGACCTCGTCGCGCATGCCGATATGGCGATGTACTCCGCGAAGGAGCACGGCAAGAATCGCGTGGCCAGCTATCCGCTGGCGAAAGGTGAGGTCGTCCACGAAGTCACCCGCTGGCTGGCGAAAGTGCGATCGTCTCTTCGCGACGGCAGTTTCATTCTCACTTTCCAGCCGATCGTTCAACTCGGCAACGGCGAAACGCTCCACTTCGAAGCGCTCATCCGTATGCGCGCCGAGGACGGCAGCATCATTCCTCCCGACAACTTCCTCCCCTCCGCGGAGCGCTACGGCCTCATGCCGCAAATCGACCGCTGGGTCTTCGATGAAGTCGTGCGCATCCTCGAGTCGGAAGCGAGCTTGCGCATCTTCATGAATCTCTCCGCGCGAAGTCTCAATGATGAACCTCTGCTGCAGCACATCGAGGAGCGCCTTCGCATCAGCAGCATTGAGCCGGGCAGGCTTTCCTTCGAGATCACCGAGACCGCGGCGGTGGCCGATCTCGCCAGCGCCCGCAACTGGATCCGTCGCCTGAAAGACCTCGGCTGTCTGATCGCGCTCGACGACTTCGGCGCCGGCTTCTCGTCCTTCGGATATCTGCAGGCGCTCGCGGTCGACTACATCAAGATCGACCGCACCTTCGTTCACGACCTCGATACCAACGCCACCAATCGCGCGCTCGTGCAGGCGGTCAACACCGTCGCGCGAACCCTCGGCAAGGAAGTGATCGCCGAAGGCGTCGAGTGTGAAGCGCATGCGGACGCCCTCCGCGCCATCGGAATCGAGCACGGCCAGGGGTTCCATTGGGGGATTCCGGAGGAGCTCGAAGCGACGCTGCTCGGCATGACCAAAGTGAGCGGGTATGCTTCTGACCGTGCCGCTCAGCTTGTTTCACGATAAGAACATCCCGCCTTCCGACGACGCGCTCCGCTCGGCGCTCGCCGGCACGGCTGGCTTGTGGCTGGAACTGATCGAACAGCTTGGGGTGGACTTCGCGCCGTTGGCATTCGTCTGGGGCTTCACCAGCAAGAGCACTGGATGGTCGCTTCGCGTCAAACGCGGCGAACGCAACATTCTTTATATGACTCCGTGCGAGGGGCACTTTCTGGTGTCGATCGGACTCGGCGAGCGAGCGGCGGCAGCGGCTCGGAAGAGCGAGCTGCGCGAGGCGATCCTTCCCCTCATCGAGGCAGCGCCGAAGTACGCCGAGGGGCGGGGCATCCGCTTTGAGGTACACGGCGGTCAGCCGGAGAAGGTCGCGGTCGCCGTGGTCCTGGCTGGGTTGAAGATCGCGAACTGACTCGCTGACTGGTTGGCACTTGGGACTCGGCGTCACGCTGGCGGCCATCAGCGATCGAAGGTCTGGCCCCCACTCAAAAAAGCCACCATTCGGGAACAGCGCAAACTCTCAGTATTCGCGCCTGAGTCGAACCACCGGGGCGGGGACGCCCCGATGGCCGCGAGCGAGACGCTCGCACTCCGCCGAAAGGAGTGCGGACGTCTCGTCCGCGGGCACTCGGGCGTCCTCGCCCGAGTGCTGTCGGGCGGGGGCAGAGGTCCGTTGACCGCTCCGGCCTGCCTGAAATACGTCGCCGGTGCGCAACCTCTTGGCTCGCGCGAAGATCCAGCTAACTCGCTGACTGAATGACACGTGTTGCTGGGCGACGGCCGCGTGAGCGTGAACGACTGAATGTCTGGCCCCCACCCCGAACAGCGCAAACTGTCGGTATCAGGCCGAGTCGAACCACCGGGCGGGACGCCCGGATGGCCGCGAGCGAGACGCTCGCACTCCTCAGGTCGCTCGCCGGCACATCAGTTCGAGCCAAATTACTGACTCCGCGATGCTTGCAACCTGCCATCGACGCTGACGAGGAGTGCCGGACTCGCCTCTGGAGCACACGACCGAAGGTCTGACCCCGCATTTTCATGAAACAAATGTCTTGCATGTGCGTTAGTGTTGTAGTCAACTACATCACTACATAGCGGCGCACACGGCGCAGCGACGAGAAAAACCAAATGGATCGCGAGTGGAACGACAGTCAGCCGATTTACCGCCAGCTTCGCGACCGCGTCGTCGCGATGATCCTCGACGGAATGCTCAAGGAAGGTGACCCGCTCCCTTCCGTCCGCACCGTCGCCGCCGAATATCGAGTCAATCCGATCACCGTTCTGAAGGGCTATCAACAACTGGTCGACGAGCAACTCGTCGAGACGAAACGAGGCCGCGGCATGTTCATCAACGCCGGCGCGCGCGATCTGCTGATGCAGGGCGAGCGTCAGAAGTTTCTTGCGGAGCAGTGGCCTCGCATCCACGCAACCATCCAGCGGCTCGGTTTGACCCCCGAGGAGTTGCTGGCCGCCACGACGATCGAGACATCGAAGGTGGAAGAGGAGACGCCTAAGTCATGACAGCCATCGAAGCACGCGGGCTCCGCAAGACGTTCGGTTCCACAATCGCGCTCGACAGCATCGATCTGCGCGTCGAAGAAGGCCGCATCCTCGGCATCATCGGTCCCAACGGCGCAGGCAAGACCACCGCGCTCAACGCCATCCTCGGCCTCACCTCGTACGAAGGCGAACTCACGGTGCTCGGACGAAATCCCTGGACCGAACGCGATCTGCTCATGCGCGACGTCTCCTTCATCGCCGACGTCGCCGTCCTGCCGCGTTGGATGCGCGTCTCCCAGATCCTCGATTACGTCTCCGGCGTGCATCCCCGCTTTCGCCGCGCCAAGGCGGAAGCGTTTCTCACGAAGACGACGATCAAGCGCAGCAGCAAGATCCGGGAATTGTCGAAGGGCATGGTCACCCAGCTTCACCTCGCCCTGGTCATGGCCATCGACGCGAAGTTGCTGGTGCTCGACGAGCCGACGCTCGGCCTCGACCTTCTCTATCGCAAGCAGTTCTACGACTCGCTGCTCAACGACTACTTCGACCGCACCCGCACGATCGTCGTGACGACACATCAGGTGGAGGAGATTCAGGACGTCCTCACAGACCTGATGTTCATCGACCGCGGCCGCATCGCCCTCACCTGCAGCATGGAAGAGTTCGAGTCGCGCTATCTCGAAGTGATGGTGCTGCCCGAGCACGTCGCCGCCGCACGGGCACTCGGACCGCTGCACGAGCGCCAAGTGTTGGGGCGCAGCATCCTCCTCTTCGATCACGCCGATCGCCAGCAATTGGCCGCCCTCGGCGACGTGCGCACGCCCGGCATCGCCGACCTCTTCGTTGCCGTGATGGGCAATCAGCCGGGAGAGATTCGATGAGCGAGCAGTCGAGCGTCGTTCCCGAATTCGCGGCCGCTTCGCCTGCGGCCGTGCAGGCACCGCGGCCGATGTACTGGTCGGTGCGCCGCGAACTATGGGAGAACCGCTCGATCTATGTCGCGCCGCTACTGGTCGCGGCAGTCGTGATGTTCGGATTCGTGATCAGCACGATCGGGATGCCGCAGCGCAGACGCGCAACGGTCTTACTACCTCCGGCACAACAGCACACCACCATCGCGATGCCCTTCGACATCGCCGCGGCCATGCTGGTCGTCACGGCGTTCGTCATCGGCGTCTTCTACTGTCTCGACGCGCTGCAGGGCGAGCGCCGCGAGCGCAGCATTCTCTTCTGGAAGTCGCTGCCGGTCTCGGACCGGACCACTGTTCTTGCCAAAACGAGCATCCCGCTGCTGGCTCTGCCCGCGTTCACCTTCGTCATCATCGTCCTCACGCAGTGGTTCATGCTCTTGTGGAGCACCGCGGTCCTGCTGCCGAGCGGCCTGGCTGGTTCTACCTGGATCCATTTCCACTGGTTCACACAGTCGCTACTTGTCTTCTATTGCCTGATCGTGCTCGTTCTCTGGCACGCACCGATTTACGCCTTGCTCCTGCTGATCTCGAGCTGGGCGCGGCGTGGGGCTTATCTCTGGGCGGTGCTGCCGCCTCTTGCGATCGCCGCCGTCGAGAAGATCGTCTTCAATACTGCGTATTTCGGTTCGTTCCTGAAGTACCGGCTCATTGGCGGAATCGGCGAGGCCTTCGTTTTCAAGGCGCCGCACGGCACTGATTCGCTGTCACGCCTCACGCCCCTCAATTTCCTGAGCACGCCGGGACTGTGGATCGGGCTGATCCTCGCCGCGATCTTCATCACTGCAGCAGTGCGGCTGCGCCGCGATCGGGAACCGGTCTAACCCGACCGCCTAAGGAGAACCGCATGAGCGCCGAACTTCCAATCACATTTCTCACCGTTGATCCATCGCGGACGCGGTATTCGATGCGCATCATTGCCGCGAATGCCTTGAAGGCCGCGGCGCGGTTCTGGTTCATTGTGACGGTCGCCGGCCAATTGCTGTTCGCGTTTGCCGTGGCGTCGTTCTATGGCCTTTCCGCGCTGCGCGGCGATTTTCACCGATGGGGCAAATCGATCACCAACGGCCACGTACCGGGCGACACGATGGGCAACCTGGTTGTCGAGCTCCATCTCATCTCTGCCGTCGTCATCATTCTCGCCGGAGCCCTTCAGCTCATCCCCGTCGTCCGGCAACGCTTCCCGCGCTTTCACCGCTGGAATGGCCGCATCTACATGCTCGCCGCGGTCACCGTCAGCGGAGCCGGGCTTTACATGCTCTGGATTCGAGGAAGCGTTGCCGATTTCCCGCAGCGCATCGGATTCACTGGCAATGCGGTCTTGATCTGGCTCTGCGCCGCGATGGCCGTGCGTTTCGCAATCGCCCGCGACTTCACGAGACATCGCACCTGGGCGCTCAGGCTCTTTCTCGTGGTGGCCGCATCGTGGTTCCTCCGCGTGGAATTGTTCCTTTCCTTTCTCATCTTTCGTGGCCCGTTCGGATTCGATCCCCTTTCCTTCTCGGGCCCTTTCCTCACGTTCCTCTCGTACGCCCAATACCTTCTTCCACTGGCCGTTCTGGAACTCTATCTCTATGCCCAGCGCGGCGGCGGCTCACTACGGCGGATGGCCACCGCCTTCGTTCTCTTTGTGATGACAATCGGGACGGCTGCGGCGACTTTCGCTCTGACCATGGCGGTGTGGGTGCCTGAGGTCAAAGCAGGCTTCGACACGCGCATATCGATCACCGAGACCCTCTCTGCAACCATCGCCTCGGGCGGCATCGACCAGGCCATCCGGCAATACCATCAATTGAAGGCCGCCAATCCGGCGACCTACAACTTCGATCAGGGCGAGCTCAACATACTCGGGTACCAACTGCTCCGAAAGAAACAGTTCAGCGACGCGATTCGCATCTTCCAGCTCAACGTCGAAGCCTATCCGGAAGCGAGCAACGTCTACGACAGCCTCGCTGAGGCATACGCCGATACGCTCAACGTGCCTCTGGCCGTCGCCAATTACCAAAAGGCCCTCCAACTCAATCCAAAGAACCGCACTGCCACGGCCGGGCTGAAGAAGCTGGCGGCTTACGGGGCAGCACACGCAGGATCGCCGGGCGGGAGCCAGGCCGAAGGAGCGTCCCAATGAGCATTCTTCCGAACGCCATGGGCGACGCTGCGGAAACTCCGCCGCAAGCAATGGCGCCAACTATGTCCCCGACAAGTTCCTTTTACTGGTCGGTGCGCCGTGAATTGTGGGAGAACCGCTCGATCTACATTGCGCCGCTGATCGTCATGGCGGTGGTGCTGTTTGCCTCATTGATCAGCACCATCAGTCTGCCGCACAAGATGCGCAATTTGCCCACGCTCGATCCAGCCAAGCGGCACGCCGCCGTGGTCACGCACTACAGCGTTGCGCCCGCTCCGATCATGCTCGCTACATTCCTCGTCGGGTTCTTCTACTGTCTTGACGCGCTGCACGGCGAGCGGCGCGACCGCAGCATCCTCTTCTGGAAGTCGTTGCCGGTCTCGGATCGCACGGCCGTTCTCTCCAAAGCCAGCATCCCGATTGTGATTCTGCCGGTAATTGCTTTCGTGCTCAGCGCGGTCACGCTCGTTGTGTTGCTGATGGCCGGCACCGCGATCCTGTTTCTCAGCCGTATGAGCCCGGCCACGCTTTGGAGCGAGCTTCGGTTCTTCCAGGAGCCGGTCATCATGGTCTACGGCCTCACGGTGCACGCGCTCTGGTTTGCGCCGATCTATTGCTGGCTGTTGCTCGTCTCTGCGTGGGCGCGCCGCGCGACGTTCCTCTGGGCCTTACTGCCGTGGTTCGCCGCGGCTGCTCTCGAGAGGATTGCGTTCAGCACTTCGTATTTCGGTTCGATGCTGCGCTACCGCGTGATCGGTGGGATGACCGAGGCATTTGCGAACCAGCAGCACGGTAGCGGAGAGATCCTCGATCAGTTATCGCAACTCAGTCCCGCACGATTCCTGGGCGCCCCTGGCCTCTGGGTCGGGCTGCTATTCGCCGCCGCCTGCCTCGCAGGAGCCGTACGTCTGCGCCACGACCGGGAACCGATCTGATTTTGATGAACGACTAATGGAGCAAACCGTGAGCACAACAGCAATGACTGGACCGATTACCGGAGCGGCTTCGCCGCGGTTCAACGTTAAAGTCGCGGGAATCCTCTACTTCGCGAACATGCTGGCATTTGTGCCCGCCGCCTATGTTCACAGCCGGTTTGTCATCGCTGCCGGCACCGCCGCCGCGGCGAGCAACGCCCTGGTCATCGATCCTTTGTACCGCTTAGGGCTCACGTTCGACCTCATCGCCGTCGCCTCAGGTCTCGCCGTGACGGCTCTCTTCTACGATTTGTTCAAACCGGTAAGCGGGCGCCTCTCGCTGTTCGCCGCATATGTCAATCTGATGGGGTGTGCGATTACAGCTGCGAGCTGTCTCCTTCACCTGGTCCCACTGGCGATCTTGCGAGGCGCTGACTACTTCCCGGTATTCACGGCAAAGCTCGAGGCGCTAGCGCTCCTGTTTCTCAAATTGCGCGTCCAGACCGCAGCCATGGGCATCGTCTTCGTCGGCGCCTATTGCCTCCTCATCGGCTTCCTCATTTTCCGATCCACGTTCCTTCCTGCGGAGGAAAGATGACATCCCGGACAAACGCGCGCCTCGCCGGTTTCACCTTCCTCTTCTACATCGCCATCGGCATTGCGGAGATGGTCTTGTCGTCGCGGATCAGCAGCGGGCCAAACACCGCGGCGAGACTCGCCAACATCGCCCAGCACCTGCCGCAAATGCGCTTGGTTACCGCGCTCGTGATCCTGATGATCTTCTGCGCGCTGGTTCTGGCGGTGACGCTGTATGCACTGACGCGCGACGTCGATGCTGACCTGGCGCTCCTGGCGATGACTTGCCGCGTGGCCGAGGGGGTGACCGCGATTGTGCCGGCAATTGCGAAATTGGGGTTGCTGTCGCTCGCCACCGCCGCTGTCACCACGACAGGGCAGGAAGCCGCCGCGGTAAACGAGCTCGCGGGATTGTTGTTCCGTGTCGGAGGCTGGAGCATGACCGTCGGCGCAACCGCCTTCGCAGTCGGCAGCACGATCTTCGCCTGGCTTTTCCTGCGAGCCCGCAGCATCCCGCTGTGGCTGGCGTGGGTCGGCCTGGCCGGCTCACTCTTGATGGTCGTGATTCTCCCTCTGCAAGGGATCGGTCTCATCACGAACGCCGTCATGTCGATCGGCTGGGCACCTCTATTCGTCTTCGAGGTAACTCTTGCCTTCTGGCTGTTGATTAAGGGCGTGACCCCAAGGCCGGTGCAATAAACATGAGCGCAATGAACTCGATCACCCGACCTGACAATGCGACGATCAGCCGTCCCATTGAGCCCGAACAACACACCGCGGCTAAAGCGGTCGGGTTCATTTATCTCATCGCGATGGCCACCTCGATCTTTGCGGAGATGTATGCGCGCGCTCCCCTGATCGTCTCCGGCGACGCCGTGCGCACCGCCATGAATATTGTGGCTTCGGAACGCCTGTTCCGCATCGGCAGCGTAATCCATCTAATCACCTTCGCCAGCGATGCCATGCTGGCCGTGGCCCTCTATGTCGTACTGCGCCCCGTCAACAGAAATCTGGCGTTGCTCGCGGCTGCATGGCGCATCGTCGACTGCTGCGTTCTCTCGGTGAATCTGTTGAACGACTTTGTCGTACTGCGGCTCCTGAGCAGTGCCGACTATCTGAAGGTGTTCGACCTGAAACAGCTGCAGGCGCTGGCGCGATTGTTTTACAGCGTCGAGGGGGCCGGCTTTCAGATCGGCTTTGTATTTCTTGGACTGGGATCTACGGTTTTCAGCTATTTGTGGCTGCGATCGCGCTACATCCCGAAGGTGCTGGCCGGGTGGGGGATCTTCGCGTCGCTCGTGATGGCAATCGTCACGCTCGCCGTCATGCTGTTTCCGCGTCTGGGCGAGGCCATGGGGCTGACCTACATGGCGCCAATGTTCTTCTACGAAGTCGGCCTCGGCCTCTGGCTGCTCATCAAAGGCATACGAGCACCGATTTAACAGGCCCCGCGAAAGGGATCACTCCAATGACCTATTCCCCCATCCTCATCCTTCACATTGCCGGCGGGCTCACAGCCATTGTGGCCGGCTTCATCGCATTGTTCGTCCGGAAAGGCGGCCGCGTGCATCGCAAGTCGGGCGACGTCTTCGTCATCGCGATGCTGGTCATGGCCGCGGCCGGCGCCTATGCTGCGGTAATCAAGTCCCAACCGGTGAATGTCGTAGCCGGAACGTTCACGTTCTACCTGGTTGCATCGGCATGGCTGACCGTCAGGCGCAAGGCGAACGAAACCGGCCACATGGAAGTTGGCTTGCTGCTGCTGGCATTGTCGGCCTGCGTTGGCGCAGCGATCCTCGCCTGGCAGGCCTCGCACATGGCAAAGCGCGGAGGCCCGGCGCCCTATGTGGTCTTTGGGTTGATCACCTTCTTATCCGCTTCCGGCGACATCCGCCTGCTCATTCGGGGAGGAGTCGCCGGTGCGCAACGCATCGTGCGGCATGTGTGGCGCATGGGCCTGGCCCTCTTCGTCGCCACCGGCTCCTTCTTCCTCGGCATGGCCGGCGATCCGGTGGCGCGGCGAGTCGGATTGCGCGCGACACTCTTCACCGCAGAAGTGCGTAGGACGCGGCTGCCACTGGTACCGGTGCTCATCGTCGCCGTGCTGACGATCTTCTGGTTGTTCAAGGTCAAGCTTTCGAAGAGATACAAGACAGCTGCGGCATGAGGGTAAAGCACTCAACCACGGAGACACTGAGAGCACAGAGTTGATCTCCGTGTCCTCTGTGTCTCCGTGGTGAAAAAGACTATTTCTTCTGTGCACTGATCCAGCGAGTGATCCGCGCATCGAGCAGATCGAGCGGGAGACTGCCGCCAGCCAGCACCTCGTCGTGAAACTTGCGGATGTCGAACGCGCTGCCTAGTTGCTTCTCGGCGCGCATGCGGAGCTCGCGAATCTTGAGCTGCCCGAGCTTGTAGCTGCACGCCTGCGCCGGCCAGGAGATGTAGCGATCGGTTTCCGATTGAATCGTCGGCTCGTCGACCGCGTGCGAGTTGCGCATGTACTCGACCACCTGATCGCGGCTCCAGCCCATGTCGTGGATGCCGGTGTCGACAACCAGACGCACCGCGCGGAAAAGCTCGGAGCGAAGACGGCCGTAGTCGGAGCCGGGATCCTGATAGAAGCCCACTTCCTTCCCGAGTTGCTCCGCATACAACGCCCACCCCTCGGTGTACGCAGAGTTGCCGCCATGCTTGCGGAACTCGGGCAGCCCCTTGAGAGTCTGCTGAATCGAGAGCTGCATGTGGTGACCCGGAATGCCTTCGTGATAGGCGACGGCTTCGTCGTTCAGGAACGATCGGCTCTTGTAGTCGGACACCGCCACCGAAACGCGGCCCGGGCGTTTCCCGTCCGGCGTGCCGGTCTGGTAGTGCGTGGCCGCGGCCTTTTGAAAGTCGGGGATCGGTTCGACCGTCACCGGCGCCGACGGAATCACATTGAAGAGCTGCGGCAGCTTGGGCCGCATCTGCTTGATGTAGCGGTCGAAGTCGTCGACGATCGCCTGCTCCGATGAAGGCTTGTACTTCGGATCGTTCTCGACGTGATCGCGGAAGCTGGCCAGATCGGCGTAACCATTCGCCTTCGCCAGCGCCGTCATCTCACCGACGATGCGATCGAACTCGCTCAGCCCGATCTTGTGAATCTCAGCGGGCGTGAGGTTGGTCGTCGTCAGTCGCCGGATGGCCGCCTGGTAGCGCCGCTTGCCGTCGGGGAGGCTTTCGATCGAAAGCGTGGCTCGCCCGGCAGGAACGTAATCCGTCGTAATGAACGCCGCGAACTGCTTGTACGCCGGGAGCACCTCGGCGTTCACAGTCGTCGTGATCGCATCCGTCAGCCGCTTCTTGTCGTCATCCGAAAAGGTCGCCGGCATCTTCTTGATAGGGATGAGAAACGGATCCGCGGCGATGACGCCAGCGCACTGCCCCGGAATCTTCTCCGCCACGAACTTGACGATCACCAGATGATCCTTGACGCCTGCGCGCAGGACGTCTTCGGTCTGCAGGAACGCCTTCGGGATCTGGTGAAGGCGCGCGATGTAATCCTCGTAATGCTTCACGGAGTCGAGCGGCACCGAGTTCGGCAGGTCGGCCAGCCCCGTGTGAATGCCGCCCTGTGCGGTGACCGGCATCTCGTAGTCTTTCAGGTCGTAGTCATCCATCCGCTCCTGCAGACCGCGGAGGAAGAGATCGTGGGAGGTTCGATCCTCTTCGCTGAAACCTTCCGGCGAGATCGCCTTGATCTTCGCCAGAAAACCAGCGTCGATCTCGTGCCGCTGCGCGACCGCGGCGAGCGAGTTGTCGCCCAGCTTGTCGTTGTAGCGATAGTCGCCCACGGCAGTAGCGAAGGTCGGCGCGAGCTTGAGGTTGGTCTGCCACGCCTCTTCGAAAAGCGCGTTCTGCGCGGCGAGACGGGCCTCGACGGAGCCGGCCGGCTTGGCCTGAGCGAAGACGGAAACGGTGGAGAGGACTAGCGTGAAAGCGAAGGTTGCAAGGGCACGTATGCGCATTCGGAGAGCGTAGCAGACTGACGGACGACGCAACCACAGAGCCGCTCCGGACACAGAAAATTCTCAGTGACCACTGCGTCAGTGTGCGGCGACTGGCTTGTCCACCTCTTCGATGCGGACGTCCGAGGGCGGCTTTTCTTTCTGCAGACGCGCGGCGACTGCCTCGGCTTTTCGCATCACGCGGAGCACGTTCAATCCGGCGATGCCTTTGAGTTGCTCGTCGCTGTAACCGCGCCGGATCAACTCCGCGAAGAGGACCGGATACGCGGCCACGCTCTCCAGCCCTTCCGGCGTCGAGGTGATGCCATCGAGATCCGCTCCGAGTCCGACGTGTTCCGCGCCGGCGATCTGCACGATGTGGTCGATGTGATCGGCAACATCCTTCACCGTCGCGCGCGGCGCCGGATTGGCGATTCCCCAATCCGCGAGCATCGCCTTCACCTTCTCCGGCTGACCGCGGTAGAGCGCTTTGAGGCCCGCTTCCTCCGCATCCTTCGCGGCATCGCGAGCGCGCGCCTTCTCCGAAACGAATGTAGGAACCCACGTGGCCATCACCACGCCGTCGTTTTCCTTGACGCGGCGCAGCACGTCATCGGGGACGTTGCGCGCGTGATCCGTGAGCGCCCGCGCGGACGAATGCGAGAAGATCACCGGAGCCGCGGCGACGTCGAGGACATCGTTCATCGTCTTCGGCGCGACGTGCGAGAGATCGACGAGCATGCCGAGGCGGTTCATCTCGGCGATGACGAGCTTGCCGAACGGCGTGAGCCCGCCGTGAACCGGATCGGCGGTCGCTGAGTCGGCGAAGTCGTCGTTGTCGCTGTGCGTGATCGTCATGTAGCGTGCGCCGAGGGCGTAGAGCTGGCGAAGAACGGCCAGCGAGTTGCCGATCGAGTGCCCCCCTTCGACTCCGATGAGCGACGCGATCTTCCCGCTCCGATGGATGCGCACGACATCGTCAGCGGTGCCTGCCATTTCGAACGTATCGGGGTAGAGGGCTGCCAGGCGATGCACGACGTCGATCTGCTCGAGGACCGCGCGCACCGCATCCGCCCCCTTGAGCGTCGTCGGAACATAGACGGACCAGAACTGCCCGCCGATCCTCCCCTGCCGCAGCCGCGCGATGTCCGTATGCAACGGTGGCGTGAGCTTGCGCTGATCCTGCCGGATGTCGATCTGGCCGAGGTGATCCTTCACCCGTTCCTCGTATTGCTCCGCAAGATCGTTGTGCCCGTCGATCAGCGGCACCTCGCGGAGGATGCAATCGACGCGCGCGGCAACCGCGTCGGTCTGGGCGTAGGCGGAGGTGGCGAGAAGGACGAGGAGCGCGGCAGAAGCAAGACGATGCATGGCGCGGATTGTAGCGGTGGACTCGTTTCTCACGCGAAGGCGCGAAGGAGAGCATCTCAACCTCAAAATCCTTCGCGTCTTCGCGTCTTCGCGTGAGAAGGTTTTCTCAGAATTCGAGCCACGCGGAAGGCATCTGCACGAACGACCGATCGAGATCGCGGACCGACGCGCAGCCGAGGAGTTTCATCGTGCGGACGATGCCGGAGCGGAGAATGTCGATCGATCTCGCGACACCGGCTCCGCCTGCCGCGCCGAGTCCGTAGGCGTACGCGCGGCCGACGAGAACTGCACGTGCGCCGATGCAGAGCGCCTTCACCACATCGCTCCCCCTTCGAATGCCGCCATCGATCAGAACCTCGGCCTGCCCGTTCGTCGCCGCGATTACCTCGGGCAGCACTCGCAGCGTTGGCGCGACGCCGTCGAGTTGCCGCCCGCCATGGTTCGAGACGACCACCGCGGCGGCGCCATGATCGATGGCGCGGCGTGCATCGTCCGCCGTGTGTACGCCCTTCACCACGATCGGACCCTGCCACGCCTCACGAATCCACGCGAGGTCGGCCCACGACACCATCGACTGCTCCAGGGCCGCGCCGACATCCGCGTACGGCATCGGGCCATTCTTCAGCACGATGTTCGGAAACTTCATCAGGCCGCCGTCGAGGAGGAAGGCGGCAAGCCATCGCGGGCGCGCCAGGAATTGAAAGAGGTAGGGAAACATCGTGAACGGCGCGCCCGACACCAGCTCTTTCGTTCCATTGCGCACGTCGCGCTCTCGATTTCCGGCGACGGGCGTGTCGACCGTGACGACCAGCGCCGAGCATCCGGCGGTTTTCGCGCGCTCGATCCCGGCCTCGGCTACCTCGCGGCCTCCGATTACATAGAGCTGATACCAGACCGGACCGCGCGTGGCCGCCTTGACCTCGCGGACCGGGCAGCCGGACAACGTCGAGAGCGTATAGATGGTGCCGGCCTCGCCCGCGGCGCGCGCAGCCACCTCTTCGCCGCGCGGATAGAAAAGCCGCGAACTGCCGACCGGCGCGAGAAGAAAGGGAAGGTCGATGGTGTCGCCGAGGACAGTCGTCTGCATGTCGACGCTGTGCGTGGCCACGGCAGAGCGAGGGCGCAACATCACATCGTCGAACACGCGCGCGTTCTCGCGCATCGTCCACTCGGCGTCCGCACCACCGTCGATGTAGTCGAACACGACGCGCGGGAGGCGCTTCTTCGCAACGCGCCTCAGGTCAGCGATGTTGACGACGGTCATGCGGTCCTTCTTCACCAGGAACAATCAGCGCGCCGCGCGCATCGCGGCGCGCAGGTCTTCCAGCCGTTGCACTTCATTCTGGGGGATCACTTCGTTCGACCCGAGGGCGCGGCGAATGAAGTCGATGCGTGCGACGTGCTCGAGCGTTTCCATCAGGTAGCCGGCCTGCTCGATGTCGCGCGCGAAACAGACCGCGCCGTGAAAGCGGAGGAGCACGGCATCATGGTGTGCCACCAGCGGTTCAACACTTCGCGCCAACTCCTCGGCGGTCGGCATCGCGTACACCGCCACCGGCACCCGCCCCAGCGACAGAATGGCCTCGGATAGAATCGGCTGATCGAGCGCCATGCCCGCGACTGCGTACGCCGTCGCGTACGGCGGATGCGCGTGGACGATCGCGCGAACGTCAGGCCGGCGATCGTAAATCATCCGATGCAACGCGATCTCCGACGAAGGCCGACCATGCCGCACCGAGCCATCGCGAAACAGCCGCACGATCTTGTCCGCCTCCAGCTCGCCCTTGCAGCAGCCGCTCGGCGTAATCAGCGTTCCGCCGTCGTCGAGCCGCGCCGAGAGATTGCCGTCGGTCGAAGTGAGAATTCCCTTCTGATCGAGACGCCGCGCCACGCGCACGATGGCCTGCTTCAATTGATATTCGGTCACCAAGCGGATCGATCTTACCGTCTCTGGCCGAAGTTCTGAAGAAACGTCGTTCTCTCGCAAAAACCGGTTCACGCGGAGGCGCGGAGGGCGCGGGGTTTTCTTTCCGCGCTCCCTGCGTCTCCGCGTGAACCGGTTTTGTGGGGAATCTCACCGAATGGTCATCGAATCGTTCCCATGAACAGCGAAGAATTGCAGCTCGACATGAACACTCTCCACATTCTCGCTTTCGTTCTCTCGCTCAGTGCCGCCGAGGCGCTTGCGGGGGAGTGCAACGGCTGGGCGGGCGCCCGGGCACCGGTGCGTTACGCCTCCTCGGCGGACAAAGCCGTGCTCGTGCGCGATCTCGACGGCGACGGAGCGCCCGAGATCATTGCGTCCGGCAATCACGTCGACGAGCTGGGAACGTTTTCGATTCTTGCGAATCGTCGCGATGGCACCTTCTCTTCGGAAAAGCTGGTAACGAGCGGCTTCGGAGTGATGCTGCAGGACGTGGGCGACTTGAACCACGACGGCGTTCCGGACCTTCTCGTCTCCGACTACTTCGCGAATGGCATCGTCGTCTACCTCGGCAATGGTGGCCTCCAGTTCGATGGCGGCACTCGCTATGACACCGCCACGCACGGTGGTCCTTCGCTGATCGCCGACTACGACCACGATGGAACCGCTGACGTCATCAGCCTCTCGTTCGGTTCCGGAAACCCCGTTCGGATGCATCTCTTTCACGGCCTCGGCAACGGCTCCCTGGCACCGAAGACGACCTTCGAGACGGGCCTCGCGAACGGCGAGTGGCCGTCGATACGCACGATCAACGGCGCGTTGGAAATCCTCGCCGGCGAGCGCTCCGGACACCTCGGCCTGCTGCACTTCGCGAACGGTTCACTCTCCGTCTCGCGGGTCGTCGCAGGTCCTCAATTCGATCTGAGCAGCACCTTTGGCGACGTAAACGGCGATGGGATTGCCGACATCATTGACACCAATCTCGATGACAGCGGCATCAATGAACCGATTTACGTCACGCTGGCGAATGCTGATGGCAGCTTTCGCCAGCGGCGACAGCTCGCGCGCCCGCGAAAGACCACAATCCCCGCTCAAGTCCGCGTGAGCGATCTCGACGGCGATGGCCATGCCGACCTCGTCGTGAGCGACTTCCAGACGAACCACCTCTACTTCTATCGCGGCAATGGCGCAGGCGATTTCGAGGAAGGAGTGGCCGTCGACGCCGGCGGACCCGTCAACGCGTTCGACATCGGCGACGTCAACGGCGACGGCTATCCCGATCTCGTGACCGCGAACGACGATCACACCGTATCGGTCATCATCAACCGTGGCCCTTGCGCTCCAGCGAAACACCGCGCAGCGAGGCACTGATTCGTACTATGAGGCCGGGCGCGCGAGCGCGAAAATGACGTTGCGCCGCATCGTGCCGTCCGGCGCGGCACGCTCCTCGGACGCCACGAGCTCTGCGCCCAGCTTTCGGACAGCCTTCTGCGATCGAAGATTGGCCTCTCCGACCACGAACACGACGCGCTCGACGAATCGAAACGCGTGTTCGAGCATCAGCGCCTTCAGTTCCGCGTTGTAGCGTCCGCCCCAGAATGCGCGCTCCAGAAACGTCCAGCCGATCTCGACCTCGCTCTCCGCGGGTTTCAGGTTCCAGTAGCGCGAACTGCCGATGATCCTGCCCGAGGCGCGTTCGTTGATCGCAAACGCGCCGCGCGACTCGATGGCACCATCGAAGTAGCGCTGGAAAACCGTCCGCTCGTACCGGTCGCTCTCCGGATGCTGCTCCCAGATGAGCGGGTCGCTCGCCGCGGCAAAGAGCGCGTCAAAGTCGCCCGGCCGCAGAGGGCGTAGCTCGAGCAGCGTTCCGGTAAGTGTGGGCTGAAGATCGAATTCCAAGACCGCAAAACCCTATCACTACGGAGACACAGAGGTCACAGAGTCTTCCCGGCGCACAATATCCAAGACGGTCATCCGTCTACATCAGTGGATGGCTGATCTGGCGAGCGTGACTGCGATGAGCGAGGACGACACTCGAATCTCCGAGATCATCGCGGCAGAGCGATCGCGGTTGCGCGCCTTTATCCGCCGGCGCGTGCCCGACGCCTCGGACGTCGAAGACATCCTGCAGGAGGTCTTCTACGAGCTTGTTGAAGCGAACCGCCTGCTGATGCCGATCGAGCACGTCACCGGCTGGCTCTTTCGCGTGGCCCGCAACCGCATCATTGATCTCTTCCGGAAGAACGAGCCGGAGAGTTTCACCGAATCGGCCGTCGAAGGCGAAGACGGCGAGATGCTGCAGATCGACGATCTCCTGCCTTCGCCCGACGCCGGACCGGAAGCGCTCTACATCCGCCACGTGCTGCTGGACGAGGTGGAGCTCGCGCTGAACGAGCTTCCCCACGAGCAGCGCGACGTCTTCATCGCCCACGAACTGGAAGGGCGCAGCTTCAAAGAGTTGTCGGCAGAAACCGGCATCAACATCAACACCCTGCTCTCGCGTAAGCGTTACGCGGTACTTCACTTGCGCGAGCGGCTGCAGAGCATTTACGACGAATTCAAGAACGAGTGAGGAGCACGACATGAGAAGGAAAAGACTTTTGTGGATCGCTCCGGCAGCCATCGCCGGAATGGTGCTGTTCGCCTTCATCGGCGGCGAAGTGGTGCGGTATCTCTGGAACTGGCTGCTGCCCGGTCTGTTCGGATGGAAGCAGCTCACCTTCTGGCAAGCCCTCGCCCTATTGGCTCTCTGCCGCATCCTGTTCGGCGGTTTCGGCATGCGCGGCAGCCGCGATGTCGCGCGCTCCCGCATCCGCCGCCGCGTGGCCGAGCGCTGGGACAAGATGACGCCCGAAGAGCGGGAAAAGTACAACCAGTGCTTTCGCGGCCGCTGGGAGCGGGAAACGATGGAGGACTCGCGGCCTTCCGTGTGAGTGTTGTGCGCGCGGGAGCCGTCCGCAGATCCCGCCCCGTGAACGCGGTGATTTCCCGCGCCGGCTGAGCGCCGCACAGGTCCGGCAAGGCGCCGCACACGTGCGCACGGGCGCCGCGCATGTCCGGCTAAACGCCGCGCACGTGCGGATGGACGCCGCACACGTGCGGACGGACGCCGCACACGCGCGGACGGACGCCGCACGCGCGCGGATGAACGCCGCGCACGTGCGGATGAACGCCGCACACGTGCGGACGGACGCCGCGCACGTGCGGACGGACGCCGCGCACGTGCGGACGGGCGCCGCGCACGTGCGGACGGGCGCCGCACACGTGCGGATGGACGCCGCGCACGCGCGGATGAACGCCGCGCACGTGCGGACGGGCGCCGCACACGTGCGGACGGGCGCCGCACACGTGCGGACGGGCGCCGCACACGTGCGGACGGGCGCCGTTCGGGGGCGTCGGATTACCGAGGCGGTTCAATCAGACAGATCCGACCGATCGGTCCGCTGCGCCCCTGGCGTTGTCGTGTGGCGGCATCCGAATCGACAACGCGTGCCGGAACACATTCCGCGGGTCCCACCGCGCCTTGACGCGCTGCAGCCGCGGGTAGTTCGCCTGGTAGTAGAGCGCGTGCCACGGCACACCCGAGGTGTTGAGGGAAGGGTCGGCGAGATCGGTGTCGGGATGATTGATGAACGCGCCGTCATACGCTTCGCCCGGGACCGGCACGCCTCCGCTCTCCGCGAACAGATCGCGGTAGAACGCGCGGACCCACGCCAGATTCTTCGCCTCTTCCTGCGGATCGATCCAGCCGGTCGTGCACGCGATATCGAGGATCGAACCGCGTTGCGCGGATGCCGTCGCATCGGGCGCGATGGTGTTGATTCGCCCGCCATACGTCGCCAGTCCCAGCATCCCGCCCATGACGTCGTGATCCGTGCGAGTCAGGTAGTCGTACGCAACACCAATCTGACGATCGGTGAAGCGTTTCCTGAGGAGCGCGTCTTTCACCTTCATGCTCACCCCACCCGGCGGCATTGCGAATAGATCGGGAAACGGGTTCAGCGCGAACTCGAGCCACGACATCCGCGTCACCTCCCGGCCACCCGGGACGACGATTCCCTCACTGAGCGCCGCCAGATGCTCGTCAATCTGCCGCTCGGCGGACACGCCGGCTGTGCTCACACCACGAGCAATGATCTTCCCGAACTGCTTGCGATGGACTTCGAGCAGCGTAAAGAGCGAAGCATTCGGAGAATCAGCGTGGCTGTTTCGATCGCACCACATCCCGTGATTCCTGACCAGCCGCAGAAACGACTGCTCGTCGATGTCGCTCCAGTTCCATTCCGCTTTGAACGTAGTGATCGACTCCGGCGCGCGAGGCAGCAGCGCGGCCGGATCGTCGCCGTCAGCGTCAGGCGACCGGAACCAGTACCGCGTGACGATGCCGAAGTTGCCCGCGCCCCCGCCGGTATGCGCCCACCAGAGCTCGCGATTCGGATCTGATATCTCACGCGTCGCCACGACGCTCGACGCCGTTCCTGACTCATCGACGGTGACCACCTCGACGCCATGGAGATAATCGGCCGCCAGCCCAAGCTGCCGGCAGAGGAACCCAAACGCGCCGCCAGCCACATGCCCGCCCATCCCAATCCCCGGATACTCGCCGAGCGGAACGACTACTCCCCAACTCTCGAACAACGCCCGAAACGTCTCGCCAACGGTTGCCCCTGCCTCGACAGCCACGGCCCGCATCTCCTCGTCGTAGTACACCCTCTTCATTGGCGCCATATCAACGATCACGCGCACGTCGGCATCGGACACAAACCCTTCGAGGCAATGCCCGCCACTGGTGATGACGAGCCGCCGCCCCTCCCTCACCGCCTCATCGACCGCAGCGACCACATGGCCGGTCGAGCGAACGATACGAACGTAGTCCGGACTGGCTTTGAAGCGCTTGTTGAAACGCTTCTCGATCACCGCGAGATAGCGGGGATCGTCGGGAGTGGCTTGGGTGTCGTCAGGTTCTTGTGTAGGCATCGTTTCTTAAGAATATCGGCAATGCCGTTCCCTATCAGACCGATCAGACAGATCCGACCGATCGGTCGGATTCACTTACTGCTTCGAAGGGCCTCGTTCCTTTGCAATCGGGATAGCCAGCACAACCCCAGAACCGTGACCCGGCGCGGGCACCTTTGCGAGCAGTGCGCAGCTCCATACGCTTGCCGCAAGAGGGGCAAGCAGGCGCAGTTTCTTCCGGATCGATCCCCCTCTGTCTTGCCCGTTCGGCCAACCGCGCTGCCGCGAATCGTTCGCTGTAGCCACCCTCGTGGATGAAGGCGCGCTCCAATCCGGCAATCTGACGATCGAGAAGGTAGTTGGCCTGGTGGATCAGGCAGATCAACGCGTTAGCGACTACGGCAGGGTCAGCATTGCTCAGCCATGCCGTGTACACCTTCGTGCCGTACTTTGGCAGCCCGGCTACTGTGGCGCGGCTCGATGCGTCGAAATCCGAACCGTCGCCCGATGCCGTTGCTTCAAAGAGTGACGACGATGTCATGCGCCGGAAATGTCCCGAGGCCTACGCGATCCGACTCGATCAGAATAACGCGCTGCGCAACGTCGGGGCGTGGACCAAGGAACATCTCAAGCATCCTGAGACCATTCAGCTTGCAGGACCTCTGGCCATCGGCGGCACGCGACTCTACACGCTTGATCCGCAGATCGACCCCAACAACCCGTTCACGGTAGTGAAGATGACGCGCGACCTATCCTCGGGCCACAACGACATGTTCAATCCGAAGCTGGTTGACTTTCTGGTTCGCTATGCCGCTGGGGCCCAGATCAAACGGATGGCAATCAACGAGATCCGGAAGAAGATGGCTGCGCCCTGACTCTCCTGTTTCGTGACCTACCCTTACCCTTTCTCACCGCGTCCAATTCTCGAGCTGCAATCCCGGCACTCTTCGAAACTCGCGTTCGTTGTTTGAAACGAGGGTGAGCTTTCGGGCGATCGCCTGAGCGGCGACGAGGGTGTCGAGGGGACCGATCGGAGTGCCGGCGCGTTCCAGCTTCGCGCGGATGTGGGCGTAGGCGATGGCGTCGTCCGAGGTGAATTCGGCGAGGGCGAGCGGGCCAAGGAAGTTCTCGACGAGGCGAAGAGTCCTGACGGGCGATGCGCTCTTGGCTGCTCCGGTCCGAAGCTCGGCCTCGGTGATCACGCTGACCACGATCTCTTCGCGGCTCTTCGAAAGCAACTGATCCAGAACGGCGGGATTCTGTTTGAGCGCGTAGATGCACGTGTCGGTGTCGAGCAGGAACGGCATACTGTCGTCATCCCAGCTTCTGGCGCTTCTCAATCTTCCCTTGTGGCGGACGCTCGAAATCGTCGGGAATGCCTTTGAAGGAATCGACATAGCCCTCGGGCCATCCGATCGCCGGTTCGAGAATCACAGCCTTCCCGTCGCGGCGTACGAGGACGACTTCGCCCTCGAATCGGAATTCTTTCGGGAGGCGCACGGCCTGACTTCGTCCGGTCCAGAAAAGGCTGGCTGTTTTGTGTTTCATGGTAGCTACCGATGATAGGTACCGGTAACGAATTGTCAAGGCGGACCGATCAAAACCGTTTCTTCACGTCGATCGCCGCCCCCTATCGCCCCCTACCCTCCGAACGCCCGACGTAGCGCCTCGAGGTCGTCCCGGGAAACGTCGCCGACTGCCACGTATGTCAGGTCGTTCGTGCGCCATTCGTCGATCGTCATCTGCGGCGTGGTGCCGAGGCTGGGGAGCGACTCGAAAATGAAGAGGGAGATCTTGTGCGCGCCTTTGCTGACCAGCAGGTAGGCGCCGGGACGGCCGTGCCAGAAGACGACACGGCCACCGATTAGGCGAAACGGCGTGGCCGAGAGATCGGGAACGTTGACCGCGAACGGCACGCGTCCCTCGAACCACGGTTTGACCGTGTGCCGGTCGGTGGAGATCACGTCGATCGGATTCGCGCTGGCCAGGATGGTCGAATGGAGGTCAGCAAGCTCGCGCGCCGAGGTGTTGCGGGAGAGAACGAGCATCTCGCCGCCGATGGCGATGACGATCAGCGCGGCCGCTGCGGCAAACCATACGAACGTTCGCGGCGCGCGTTTTCGCAGCACCAGCGGACGGCGCGGCGTAAAGCGGGGCATCGCGGCGCGGACCGCGCGCTTCATCTGCATCACTCCCAACACCGCGTTCGCGCAACGGCCGCAATCACGGAGATGCGCCTCGATCTCCGGAAGCGCCTCGGGCGGAATCTCGCCGTCCGCGTACCGCTCCACTTCCTCCGCAGTCAGGTCTTGCATCATTTCGATCCTCGCAACGCTTCGCGCACTTTGGCCCGCGCGCGCAGGAGACGCGACGTCACCGTCCCGATCGGAATCGACAACGTCTCCGCGATTTCCTTGTAGCTGAAGTTTTCGACGTCCGACAAAAGGATGACTTCGCGGAACGGCAGCGGTAGCGCTTCGATCGCCGTCTGCAACGCCGCGGCGTTGGCGCGACTGAAGAAGATCGTCTCCGGCGTCGCTTCCTCCGCCAATCCCTCGAACCGATCGGGATCGTCGTCGATCGAAACCTGCGGCGCGCCTCGCAGGCCGCTCTTCGACGTCAGGAATGTGTTGCGCAGGATGCGGTAGATCCAGGCGCGAAAGTTCGTTCCGGCGGTGAATGAGCCGAATCCGCGGAACGCTTTCAGATACGTTTCCTGCACCAAATCCTCCGCTTCGTCCGCATCGCGTGCCAGCCAGCGGGCATAGTTGTAGAGCGGCTCGAAGAGCGGCAAGGCCAGCGCCTCAAACGAGAGTCCGTCGGTCATTCGGAGCAGTTCTACTCCTTTCTAACTGGCGAGTGCGGGATTTCATCCCGGTTGCGGGTGTCGGGAGCCGGGGGTCGGGAGTCGGAGAGACATCGTCCATGGCTCCGACGCCCGTCGCGGGAGTGGGGAGTCGGGTGTAGGGGGTCGGAGAGAAGAATCGTTCGTGCCCCGACCCCGACTCCCACTCCCCGCACCCGAACCCCGTGCTCCGACCCCCGACTCCCGACTCCCGACTCCCACCCCCCGGGATGAAAACCTCCCTTCGCCAGTTACACAGCCAGAAAGGACAACAACTCATGGCAAAACCATTCGATCGCCGCTCGTTCATGCGCCTCTCAGCCGCTTCGCTTGGCGCAGGCGCGCTCCTGCGATTCATGCCCTTCGGTACCACCGTCAGCGGTTCCACCCTCGGCACCCTTCTCGGCGCGCGCAACGGCGAGGCTCCCGGTCCGTTTTCGATCGTGCAGCTCAGCGATACGCACGTCGGATTTCAGGGGCCACCCGACCCCCTCGGCACGAAAGCATTCGAGCGCGCCGTCGACGCAGTCAACGCTCTCGATCCGCAACCCGACCTCATCCTCTTCACCGGCGACCTGACGCACGACAGCGAGGATCCCGCCGAGCACGCCAAGCGCTTCGCGGCGTTCAAAGCGATCTCCGGCCGCCTTCGCGTCAAGAAGAGGATGCATGTGCCCGGCGAGCACGATGCCGCGCTCGATGGCGGGACGCTTTTCCGCGAACACTTCGGCGAGACCCACTACTCGTTCGATCATCGCGGCGTCCACTTCGTCGCCCTCGACAACGTCTCGGCCGGCAAGCCGATCGTCGGCGCCGAGCAGATCGCCTGGCTGAAGAAGGATCTGTCCCGCTACCCGAAGACCGCGCCGATCGTCGTCTTCACCCACCGGCCGCTCTTCGATCTGAAGCCGGAGTGGGAGTGGTTCACCAGCGACGGCGACGAGGTAATGAACGTCCTTGCGCCGTACGACGCAGTGACCGTTCTCTACGGCCACATCCACCGTCTCAACCACCACACCATCGGTAAGTCGCAACACTACGCCGCGCGCTCGTTGATCTTCGCTTTCCCCGAGCCACCGGCCACATCGACTGCCGACAAGAAGCCACTTCCCTTCGACAAGACCCAACCCTTCCGCAACCTCGGCATCCGCGAGATCACCGGCAACAGCGCACGTCACGCGCTCTCAGTCAACGACGTGGAGCTGACCTCGCGCGAGCTCTCCGGAACCGAAGGCGTCCAGCAAATCCTCAAAACGGGAGATTTCCTATGAACAGATTCAACAAGTCCCTCATCCCCTCGTTGCTCACGCTACTGCTGGCAGCCGCCACGGTCGTTGTGGCGCAGCCGGGTACGCCGGCGCGCGTCGTCGAGATCAGCGCCAAGAAGTTCGAGTTCACGCCGAACGTCGTGACGCTCAAGAAAGACGAGCCGGTGACGATCCACTTCACGAGCACCGACCGCGCACACGGCCTCCTCGTCAAAGCATTCAAGATCGACCTCGATGCCGATGTCGGCAAACCCGCCGACGTGACTATCACCCCGCACGAAGCCGGCAGCTTCGCCGCCATCTGCGACCACTACTGCGGCTCCGGCCACGGCAACATGAAGATGACGTTCGTCGTGGAGTGACAAGAGGAGTGCAGGCGTCTCGCCTGCGGCCGACGGGCGTCTCGCCCAGCGGTAAGCCCGAGGCAACTCGAAGAAAGGCCCGGCGTCCACGCAACACACGGCGAATGCTGTGGACGCCGGGCAGACTAACGGTACGAAGAAATCCACCCCTCACGATACACACGCCGAGGCGAGACGCCTCGCCGCCGCAGGCGAGACGCCTGCACTCCTTGGGGAGCTAAGTATGAACTTTCATCCTCCCAACGCTATCCACCTCCACCTCATCCTCAATCACGCGCCTGTATTCGGCGAGCTCTTTGCGGTAGGGCTGCTGCTCGCGGCGGCGGTGCTGCGTAGCACGACGCTTCTTCGCACCGCACTCGCCGTCGTGGTCCTCACCGCCCTCGGCGCGATTCCGGTCTTCTTCACGGGACGCGCTGCCGCAGATGCGATCGGAAAGCTCGAAGGAATCGATCAGGAGGCGATCAGCCCGCACGAGGAGGCGGCGGAACGTTTCCTCTTCGTGGCGGGGGCGGCCGGCGTCGCGGCAATCGTTGCTCTGGTGCGTCCCGGGCGCACCACGGTCGCCATCGCCGCAGCGCTGACGCTCCTCTCCTTCGGCCTGGCTGGATGGACGGCCAATCGGGGTGGGTTGATCCATCATCAGGAGTTGCGAAGGCCCGTCACCGCACCGGGTGCCGGGCCTCTCCAACCAGCTACCGGCTCCGCTATATCTGCTAGAGTTGCCGCCCGGAAAACTCAGGCAACGAACGGAGCGTCATGGAATCGAGTCTCGAGATTGGCTTTTTACGCGTTTCTGAAAAAGCAGCCATCGCCGCGGCGCGCACGATGGGCTATGGCAAACGCAAATACTCCGACCAGGTAGCGGTGGAGTCGATGCGCGAAGAGCTGAACCGGCTCAAGATGCGCGGGACGGTCGTGATCGGTGAGGGAGAGCGCGACAAGGCTCCGATGCTCTACGTCGGCGAGCCGCTCGGGCGTGGCTGGACCGAAGGCGAGATCTATCCCGAGATCGACATCGCGGTCGATCCGCTCGAGGGGACGAATCTCTGCGCCACCGGCTCGGCAAACTCCATCGCCGTCCTCGCGGCGTCCGAAAAAGGCGGCCTGCTCAATGCGCCCGACGTCTACATGGACAAGATCGTCGTCGGCCCGACTGCCGCCGAGCATGTCAGCCTCACCGCCTCTGTTCACGAGAATCTCAACCAGATCGCGGCGGCCTTCCAGCGCGATGTCGATGAGCTGACGATCGTCGTCCTCGACCGGGAACGGCATCACGATCTCATCGCCCAGATTCGCGAGGCGGGAGCGCGCATCAAGCTGATCACGGATGGCGATCTCTCCGCAGGCATCGCGGCCGCCGTTCGCGGCACCGGCATTCACGCGGCCATGGGCATCGGCGGCGCTCCCGAGGGCGTGCTGACGGCATCGGCGATGCGTTGCCTCAACGGGCGGATGCAGGGCCGCCTCAAGCCGCTCGAAAAGTGGCAGGAAGAGCGGCTGCGCTCGATGGGCTACGTCGACGGCGAAAAGGTTTACGACACCGCCGAGCTGGCGTCTGGCAACGACATCATCTTCTGCGCGACCGGCGTGACCGACGGCGATCTCCTGCGCGGCGTCCGCTTCTTCGGCGGCGGCATCCGCACGTCATCGCTCTTCATGTCGCTCAAGTCGAACACGATCCGCTTCGTCGACACGATCCACCGCGAAGAGGGATCGCAGTTGGCGGTTTCGTTCGTGTAGGCGGGCTAAAAACCGAATCAACCACAAAGACACAGAGGACACAAAGAATCTCTGTGACCTTTGTGTCTCTGTGGTTAATGGTTTTGTTGAAATAGCGCGCGAAACTCCTTCGGCAGCGCGGCGGTGAAGACGAGGTGTTTGCCCGTCGTGGGGTGGTCGAAGCCGAGGAGCTTGGCGTGGAGGCCGAGGCGGCCGAGAGGGTTCGTGGTGGAGCCGTACATCGTGTCGCCGACGACAGGATGGCGCGATTCCGAGAGATGGGCGCGGATCTGGTTCTTGCGGCCGGTCTCCAGCGTCACTTCGAGCATCGAGTACGCGCGTTTCGCGCTGATGGTGCGGTAGTGCGTGATGGCGTGCTTGGCGTCGGGATGGGCATCGACGCTGACCATCCGCAGGTCCTTCTGCTCGAATAGATTCGACTCGATCGTTCCGTCCGGCGGGTCGATCGTCCCTTCGATGATGGCGACGTAGATTCGCTCGACGCTGTGGATCATGAACTGCGCCTTGAGCTGCTCGCGCGCGAAAAAATTCTTCGCAAAGACGAGGACGCCCGAAGTCTCGCGATCGAGGCGATGAACTACATGCACGCGGTCCTCGCCGCGGGAGCCGAGGTAGGTGTTGAGGTAGGCCTGCACGGTCGCTTCGCGCTCGCGCTCCGTCGCTACGGTGAGGAGACCATGCGACTTGAGGATCACGATGACGTCGCGGTCCTCGTGCAGAATCGCAACGCCGGGCGGAAGCACGCGCAGATCCGACTTCGCGACGACCGTGAGCATCTCGTCCGGCTCGATGACGCGCTTGGCGTCCTTCTCCGTCTCGCCGCCGACGCGCACACGCCCCGTCTGCAGCATCTGCCTCAACGTCGTCCGCGACGAGTCGGGATAGAGCTGCGCGAGAGCGTCGAGGAGAGGGAGGGGGGCGGGGCGAGGCACGAGTGGGATTCTAGAACGGGGTGTGGGGGGGGGTGGGGTGTGGGTGTTGCTCTGAGCGGGAGTGGCGCGCCGGGGGTCGGGAGTCGGAGTAGCGGCCGGCTGCGAGTTTCTTTCTCCGACTCCCGACCCCCGACACACGACCCCCGCCGAACTTTCTCCCACCCCCCACTCCCCACACCCCACCCCCTCCACCCGGTAGAATCCCACCGGAGGCAACCCATGGACTACAAAATCGTCGGCGACGTCATGCAGGCGTTGCAGATCACGTTGCAGCGCAACGAAGAGATTTATGCCGAGGCGGGGGCGATGCTGTACATGAGCGCGGGGATCGACCTGCAATCGAAAATGCAGGGCGGCCTGATGAAAGGCCTCATGCGCAAGTTCCTCGCCGGCGAGTCGTTGTTCATGAGCGTCTTCCGCTGCGACGTAGGTTCCGCGCACATGGCGCTCGCGAATCCGATCGCCGGGAAGATCTTCCCCATCCAACTCAACAACACCACGATCCTGGCCGAGCGCAACGCCTACCTCTGCGCAATCGGCAACATCGATCTCTCCGTCGCGTTCACAAAGCGCTTCGGCGCGGGACTGTTCGGCGGTGAAGGCTTCCTCCTCCAGAAGATCAGCGGACAGGGATTGGTCTTCCTGCACGCCGGCGGCAACATGCTCGAGTTCAACCTCGCCGCGGGCGAGCAGCTTCGCGTCGATACCGGCTGCATCGTCTCGATGGCCGAGACGATCAACTACGACATCCAGTTCGTCGGCGGCTTCACGAACGCGCTGTTCGGCGGCGAAGGACTCTTCTACGCGACGCTCACCGGCCCGGGCCACGTAGTCCTGCAGACGCTCCCCTTCAGCCGGCTTGCCAATCGCCTCATGGCCGCGGCAGGTCCGTCCGGCAATCATCGCGACGAGTCGAAGGGACTCGGCGGATTCGCGGGCGATGTGTTGGGGAACATTATTTCGGGGGATTAGGGAGTGGAGTGTTGGGGTTGGGGAGTGGGTGAGCCTGCCCCGGTTTCGTGGACGGGTTAGTAGTTGGGCGTCGGCGATGGTGAGTGCCGACGCGGGTTCGATGGTACATGCGAGGTAGACGGTTGCGAAAGCGGAGCAGTAAGTAAGAGGGTT